>Ga0315908_10001984_pt1 | contig 15210 bp, 13 predicted proteins | sample LakEriMetagenome_12_FD_203520 | JGI IMG/M metagenome (GOLD analysis project Ga0315908, IMG submission 203520) | Freshwater fungal communities from buoy surface, Lake Erie, Ohio, United States - Buoy 4 MA124 | ecosystem: Environmental > Aquatic > Freshwater > Lake > Lake biofilm | place: USA... | reverse complement strand
GGTCTATATTCTGGATCCCACATTCTAGATCTAACATAATTTTATAATTCTTTGAAACCTTTTTATAAAGCTACAAGTGTATTTTTATTTCCTATAGTTTTTCCTTCTTTATAAGCTTATAAAATAACTTTAGAAGCTAAAAAGCAACTAATTTCTCTAATATCAGTGACTTCTGGAAAACACTTTCTCATTTCAATGTCATCACTATGAATAAGTTCAGAAAGTGATTCAGAAGCACACATAATCATTGAATCAGAAATAGTACCAGTTTATCCTAAAGAAGCTCCCAAAGCTAATCCTGGGAATATATACTTATTATTACATTACGATGTCTTATATATCTTTCCTTTATAATGAACATCATCAAAAGGTGATCCAGATGAAAATATTACTCTTCCATCTGTATTTATTACAGCTTATTCTGCAGTACATTCAGATTTAGAAGTTGGATTTGATAAAGCAAAAATTATAGGAGGATCTTTCTAATTATTCATTTCCTGAATTATTTCATCAGTGAACAAGCCTCCTACTCCTGACAAACCTATGAGAATATGAGGCTTTACTCTTTTGATAGATTCCAATAACTATTCTCCTTCATATTACAACTCATTTCTAGCAAACAACCTCAACTCACTGAAATTGTTCTCCTACTCAGATAAAGACTTTCTAGACAAGGTAATGAGTCCATTATGATCATGTATCCAGAAATTCTAGCCTGCCTACTATTATGATAAGCCGAAAGTATCCCTCATACTTTTACAAATAGTAATAATGGCTCCTCCTCCAGCACTTCCCGCTCCACAAACCATTATCTTTTAATTCACAATTTCTTTAGGAGCGCATCCTTTTATGGCTAATGCTCCAAATATTCCAGCCAGAACAGTTGCAGCTGTTCCTTGAATATCATCATTAAAAACCAGATAATCATTTCTATATCTTCTCAGACTTTTGATTGCATGTTTCAGTTAGAAATCTTCAAATTAAATTAAAACATTGGGCCACCTTAAAAAGCAAGCGGCAATTAGTTCATCCAGTATCTAGTAATATTCTTCTCCATCTATTCTGTTTTATCTTAGTCCAATATAGTTAGGATTTTTGATTAATTCTTAATTATTAGTGCCTACATCTAAAACAATAGGTAAAACTTTTCTAGGATGGAAACCTCCTCCGGCTACGTATAGATCCAGTTTTCCAATTGAGATTCCTAATCCTCCAACTCCTAAATCTCCTAAGCCTAGTACTCTGCTTCCATCTGTGAGTACTATTGCATCAACTTCATTATGTGGCCAATTGTAAATCATGCTAGCCATTTGTCCTTTATCTTGTGCACTGAAGAACATTCCTCTAGGTCTCCTATAAATTTAAGAGAAATTTTGGCATGCCCATCCTACTGTTGGAGTGTAAATTATTCTGTTCATTTCTTGAAAATTATCCTTTATTATTCTGTAGAAAAGGGTTTCATTTCTGTCTTATAACGCATTCAGTACTTTCCATTTACGTATATCTTCTACGTTTATACCTCTTTCTAATATATTCTCTTTTGGATCATTTGCTATTTTTTCACTATGGCCTTTATATATAATTTATTTATAATTTACAAAATTGAAATTATTCAAAAATAAAATAATAATTGAATAATCTAACTTACCTGTCCTATATTCTTACATGATAAGATCTTCTTATTCTTCTATAGTTTTTACGATAGGAGGAATTAAACCTCTAATATCTAATCTATCTCTTTCTGAAATACTATGAGCCATTCCTTTATAATATAACGGTTCATGTATTAAATCTATTCCTTTTTTATGTACTATTTCAACTCTTAAATACTTTCCACCTATCATATGAACACTAATTTATTGCTACTACTTATTTAATATATTTTTTTCAAGCTTATTCTTCAAGTTTTATTATCTAATTCTTTTTAACATATTATATTTTTATTTAATAAAATATATATTTTAACATATATATTATAAAAAACATATATTTATTTTGTATTACTTATTTATAGAAGTCTTAAAAAAATATTATAAAAACTTCTAACGCAAAAGCTTATAAATAAAAATTTAAGTTTGAATTCTATATTATTAACTATTTAGGATATTTTTATAGTGTTTAACGCACTAATTTTACTAAAATAGTTTTTTCAATATACATTGAACAGCCATTTTTTTATAAATTGATAATATAAATTTATTAATGATAATATTATTTATAAATAAAATTAAAATTTATATCCTAAAAATGAATAATATTTTTAACTATATCTGCTGTTTAGGACGTTCAGAAAAAGAAGGTATTAAATGGCAGTAAATTAATAATGAGAAAGAATAAAATAACTAGATATTTGAAAAATAAGAGATTAATAGTTCCACTAGTATTTCTTAAAAAAAGAATAATTTAAATAAAGCTAATTCGTCTCCTGAAAAATGGAATGAAGATGAAGATAAACAATTGATAAACCTATATAATTAATTTAATGGAGACATAAGTTTAATATAGCAAAATTTGACATTAAAAAAAACAAAGACTGAAATAATATAACGTTATAAAAAACTATCAAAAAATAAATAAAGAAATATGTGGAGTTAGCAAGAAGATATAATTTTACTTGAATTATATGAAAAATATGGCCCAAATTGGCAAAATATTGCTTTTTATTTAAAAGAAAGGACTGGTATATATTTATTTGGAGCCAATATAAAAAATTTTCATAACTTTGACTAAATAATTTTTTTATATAATATATATTATAATCATAATTATTATTATCATCATTAAATATTAGGTAAATAGGTCAGAGATAGATATATTAATATATTAGATCCTAATATAAATAAAAGTAATTGGACAATTGAAGAAGATAAAATAATAATTTAACAATATGAATTAGTAGGACCTAAATGGTCTAAAATAAGTATTCATTTAAAAGGAAGGCCTGAAAATATGGTAAAAAATAGGTGGTATTCTTACATTAAAAAAAAAATTGACAATATCAAAGTTAAATAAGATGAGGATCCGTCAAACTAAAATGATATCTAGAGTTAAAATTTTAGAAATAATAATTCAATTAAATATAGTGAATAATAATACTTAAATATAAATTCATAAATGGAAATAGAAGATTAAATAAATGTAGATATAAATTAAAATAAAAAGAAAAATAAAGATATTATATAAATTAACAATATATAATTTGAGACAAGTTTTAAATCTGAAATTATAGAATAAGATTAAAATGAATATTAAATAAATCAGTAAATGGAAATCGAGAATGATATACATAATTTAAATAAATAGAATTAAGATTCTGCTTAAAATGTTATTTCTAAAAATAATTTATTATAAAGTAGCGGATAAATATAAAATTAATTTGATTCTAATAATAACTAAAATTGTTCTTTATATCCTAAAAATTATGAATATTAATAACCAATTGATTAAAATGGTAATCTAATAATTAAACAAAACATTAATTTGTTTTAACTTTGATAATTAAAATTTATCTAATAACTTTAATAATTAAAATTTATCTAATATATTATTTACATAAAAGCATAAAGTTTAAAAAGTATAAAAGATATATAATAATATAAAATAATTTTATAAATGTAATAAGCATTAGACTCATTTAGTAATGAAGAAAAAGAAATAATATAATAAAAAGAGATAAAATTGCATTCTTCGAAAGAATTAAGTCCTTATTTAAATCCGCACAAAAAAGAGTACTGGCTGACAAATGCGTTTATGTTTGCAGTCATGATGACGGGTAGAAACATAGCTTAGATTTAAAGAGGACCCACTTTAGCTTACAGTGTGGCTCTATGTGGGATTCCCTTCATGGCTTTGTTCACCACCAGCAAGTTAGACAAAAGGAGAGACTATCTTTAGCATAGGTTACATTTATTATCAATTTCAATATATTTTACAATCATTATAAATATATTTATAATTATTTTTCATACATTATTCATTTTTTATTTCATTTTTAATTTTTATTATATTTTTGAATATTTCTATATTAATTATTATTAATATGTTTTTAATTAATTAGAAAAACGTTGGAAGACAGACTGGAGTTACACCCTATCACTAGAAATGCTTTTGAAAAAGCTATGGAAATGAATAGAAACCATCAGAACTAATTGAAGAGAGATATTTACGATTTAAAAGTACAATTGGGATTATCGAAATGAATATAATATCTCTCTTATTTTAACATATAATGCTTATCTAATAAATTTTATATATTTTTCTACTATTTCAAATTTAATTAACTTTTCTGCTAAATTTAAATATATTATAGTTATCTGCTAAATTTAAATATATTATATCTTTTCTCCAAGTTTATAAATTATTAAGATTTGAATTGAATATGAATATTTTCAGAGAAGAGGCGATGCCTTTAATATCATTTGATTAAAATACAGAGAAGTATATATTAAATCAAGAAGCTGTTAATATAGTCAATGCAATGAAAGGTCCTGTCGCTGTAGTAGGAGTTGTCGGATTATATAGAACAGGTAATTAATCAAAATCATAAATCTTTTATTTATTTTTCTCTCCATTTATAGCATATTCTTCATAATCACTATTATTAACAATAAATATATTTAAAACTTTGAAAATCTATAAAACATTTAAATTTAGAAAATATTAAAAATAATAGAGATGATTATAATAAGAATATAAATGAGAATATTCTAATTATTATAAAAATAAATGATAATAATATTAATAATAATAAATAGGTAAATCATACCTTCTAAACCGAGTGCTACTGGATAGATCAAATGGATTCGGAGTTGGTCCAACAGTAAACGCATGTACAAAAGGTATTTGGATTTGGGGTTCTCCAATGAAAGGATACACAACCGACGGGAAACCCTGCGATATATTAGTAGTTGACTCAGAAGGAATTGGAGCATTAGATGAAGATGCAACGCATGATGTAAGAATCTTTGCATTAGTATTATTATTATGTTCAGTTTTCCTCTATAACTCATAAGGCAGTATCGATGAAAACGCAATTTAGAATCTATCATTAGTTGTGAATCTAACAAAACACATTCAACTAAAACACTCTTAACAGGCAGAAGAGAATTAAGATGATGATTATGATGAAGAAGTAGGAGTTGAGGATTATGCTTAATTTTTGCCTAGTTTCTATTGGATTTTATGAGATTTTGCTTTATAGTTGCAAGATGAGGATGGAGAGACAATTACTCCTAATGAATATCTAGCTAAAGCATTGGCACCTTAAAAAGGATTTACTGATGAAATAGAAGAGAAAAATAGAGTCAGAAGATTATTAACTACTTTCTTTGTTGAAAGAGAGTGTTATACTTTGGTACGACCATTGTTGGATGAACATAAGTTATAAGATCTTGCTGAATGTCCTATCGAGGATCTTAGAGCTGAGTTTTATGAGTAGGTTGTCAGTTTAAGGAAGAGGATAATATAAAAGGCTAAGTTAAAAACAATATTCGGCAAGGAGTTGAATGGAATGATGTATATGAATCTTATTAAGGAGTATGTTAAGGAGATTAATAGTGGAGGAGTACCCAATATTTAAAATGCTTGGAGTTATCTTTGTAAGTAGGAGAATGAAAAAGCATTGGCTGAGGTATATTTTTAACATATCTCACATTTATAATTTATAATGAAACTTATATATATTTATCAATATTATTATCTTTATTATTATTATAATATTATAAATAATATATAGGCTCATAGAGTATATCAAGAAAATGTTTAAGAGTTGGTCTTAAGCAAATTACCAATGCAATATGAGGAATTGAAACAGTCTCATAAAATGGTTAAATAAATAGCGATGGAAGCATTTAAAAGCAAATCAATGGGGGATGAATCAGAATAATTTGAAATTGAATTAAATAAGAAATTAAAAGATGCTTTTTATGATTTAGAAGAGAATAACAAACAATAATCAAAAAGAATCTGTTTGGAATTCATCAAAAGAGGTTATTACACTATTGAAATTAAATTAAGACCAGAATTAAGAGATCAAGAATATGAATATAATAATAATTTACAATAAAATGAAATAAAGTAGTATTAAACTTATATAGAATTCAAAAGAGATTTACAGATGTTTTGGTAATATTTGAATTAATTTGGTCCAAAAGTATAAAAGAGTAAAGAAATCTATTTGGAGTATCTTCATATGAAAGCGATTGAAGCAGGACAGATCTTCAACGGATAATTAGAATAAGAATTGGAAACTATTAGAGAAAGTAATTCTAATCAATCGGAATAGTATTAAAAAGAATTAAAGGATTAAACTGAAGAGTATTTGAGGGAAAAGGAGAAACTCAATAAGAAAATAAATAATATCGAGTCGGAAAAAGTATTGATTTTATAAAGATAAGATCAAATTGAATTACAGTTCAATAAGAAAGATGATATTATTAAAGAATTGGAAATTAAATTAGATTAATAAAGATAATAGGTAAAGGAATAGGAAACAAAAATATTATAAATGTAATTGAAGGAATAAGAGGAAATTGATATGAGTTAATAAATTATAAGAGATTAAAAGATTAAAGAGAGTGAATGGAATAGAGAGAAAGAATTGTTAATTCAAGAGAAAAGATTACTTACCAAAGAAATAACTACTCTTAAAGAAAAAGAGAAGAAGATAGAAGATAAATATAAAAAAGATTAAAATGTTATTGTTTAAGAAAAAAAGAAATAGCAATAAGAATTGGAAGATTCAGTCAATTAGTTAAAAAGGGAAAAACTTGATTTATTAGATAAATAATAATCTATTGAAGAAAAATTAAGGATTCTTGAAGACTAATTCCAAGAAAAGAGCAGGGAGTTATAAGATAAGGATTAAAAAATGTAGAAATTGTAAAAAGACTTCAATAAACAATAATAATAATAGGAATAACTTATCAAATAATTAAGGTAATAATTAACAGTAGCAGAGAATAATAATAAAAAAGATATGGAATCTAAATTAGAAAGAGATAATAAAACTTAAAAGGATTTGGAATTAAGTTATAGAAAGTTAGATTTGAATTAAAAAAAAGTGAAAGAAGATTACGAAAATGAGTTAAGTTTATTGAAGTAGTAATTATAATAAACTATGTTGTAATCAGATGAGTATAAGAAGTTATATGAATAAATCAAATAAACTTTTGATAATACTCTTAATAAAATGAGCAAAGAAGATGACACTGGAGGAAAAATGGATTCTAATAGTCTTAAATAATAAAGAGATTAATTTGAAAAAGAAAAGAAAGTCATGGAAAATCAACTAGAAAATATTAAATAGTAATATTAATAATAGTTGGAAGATAGTTAGAATAAAATATAATAATAAGAATTATAAATGAAAATAGAATTCAACAAATTCTAAAAGGAAAAGGATAATTTATAGGATACTTTAGAGTAGAGTATGAATAAAATACAACAATTAAATGAAGAAATAAAGAACAGTGAAATAAAAATTTAAAAAGGAATAGAATTTTCAGAAGGAAGATGGAAAAGTATGGTAAGTGATTTAGAAATGGAAATAGAAGATTTAAAGAGAGATCATAAAGAAGAAATAAACCAATAAAATAACAGAATGGAAGATAACATAAAGGAAATAAGATTATATTATGAAAATTAAAAAGAAGAGCATGAAAAGAGATTTAAAGAGGAGAAAGAGAAAATGAATAGGAAATTTAGTTAATTAAATGAAGAATTAGAAGAGAAATTTAGAAATGAGTAGGAAGGATTGGAAGAAGAAAAGGAATAGATGATTGATGATTTAAGAGATTAATTATCATAATTAAATAATCAAATGATGTATTATTAATAGGAAATGTTCTAAAAATAATAATATATTGATAATCTAGAGAAAACCTATAGAGAATTAAAGGAATAATTTGAAACTTTTAAATAAGATAATTAAACTAAATTCAATTAGTAATAGACTCAGTTTTTATAAGAAAATACTTCTATTTAAGAAAAGTTATAGTAGTATATTAATGATTATCAGAAAAAAGAAAAGGATAATATCATACTTTCTGAAAAATCAGAGTAACTTTCCAAGCAATTAAAGGAAAATGATAAATTACTCAATTCTGAAAGAGTATAAAGTAAAGAAGAAAAAGCTTTAATGAATAAAAAAATAGAAGAATTAAGAAAGAAATATTAGTAATTGAATGATGATTATTTGGATAAAAAAATAGCATTCGAAAAAGAATCTGCATTAATTAAATAATAAAATGAATTTATGACTAGTAAGATAGAGGATTTACAAGTATAAAATGATAATTTACAAAATAAAATGGATGAAAAAGTTAAATAAATAAGAGATGAAATTATGGAAGAAAGTAAAGACAGAATTAACTATGTTAGATAAGAAAAATAAATGACAGAAGAAAAATTAGAAAAATTGAAAAAACAATTCAAAGAATTCGAAAATAATCATATTAAAAAAATAAGTGAATTAGAAAAAGAATATTCTTTCAAAAATGAATAAGCAGGCAGTTTTGAAAGAAAATATGAAGAAATTTTATAGAAATATGAAATCGATAATAAAAAATATTAGCAATAAATTCAAGAATTAAATGATTAATATTCAGAAGAAAAGAAAAAACTTTATATTGAGTAATAGAAATTCATAATTACAAAAGAAAAACTAGAATAAGAAAAATATGAAATCTAAACTTAATTCGAAAGAGAAAAAAATGTTTGGGAGACAAAATATACTTTTTTGCAATAATCTAAAGAAAAAATTAGTAATGAATTGTAAGAATAATCTAAAAAATTTGAAAATGCTTTGTAAATTTTTTAATCAGATAAAAAAAATACTAAAAGTTTATAAGAAAATAATGATTAAATTTTATAAATTAGAAATGAGTGTTAACAAAAAATAACTGAAGAATAATAAAAATATGAAAAAAAAATAGCAGTATTAGAAGAAAAATGTAGTAAATTAGATAAAGAATTAAGAGAAATTAAAGATAATATATAAATAGAAAAACAAGGAAGTTTAGGCAGCCAATACTTAAATGAAAAGAAGTTTTTGGAATTATTAGATAATGAAAAAAAATTATTAAAAGAAATAGAAAATTTGAAACATGATAGAGAAAATAAAATAATGGATAATTAAAAGTTATTAGATAAAGATAGAGAGACTTATAGATAAAAGATGAATGATTTAGAATAGAAAGTAAAAGAAAGTGAAATGAAAAGAAGTTAATTGATATTTGAACAAGAAAAAGAAAGAGCAAAATGGAATATGGAAAAAGATCATTTACAAGCTTAGAAAAATGATTTGTAAGACTAATTAGATAAATTGGAAAAGAAAAAAGAATTTTTGTTAAAAGATAATGAAAGATTAAAAAATGATAACAAGAACAAAAGATAAAATATGGGATAAACATTCTTAGGAAACAGTCAAATGGGAGCTTAACTAGGAGCTAATTTTGCAGGTAAATTCTATAAAATATTTATTATTAAATAATATTTATGAATAATAATATAAATAATAATATAAATAATATAAGTATAATAATATATATTAAATAACTTATGTTTAAATAGCATTGAACTAAGGAATAAACCAGATGGTAGGTAAACCAAGTGTTTCTAGATTAGTTGGTTAATCTATAAACTTCTAAGGAGGAAATGACTTTAGTAACTTTAGAAAAACAGTGCTATTCAACGAACAAGAAGACATCATAAAGAAAGAAGAAGAAGGCAACAATCTATCAAGTAACAAAAAAAGCATTTACGAATTCCTGACTGACAAAAAGGAGAAAAATTGAAATAAATATTAATAATATTATAATATATAGATGATAATTATAACAATAATCATTAATAATAAGTTTTAAGTTTATCTTTTATATAATTTATTTTAAAATGAGTTTTCGGGACAATGATGATAGAAATTATTCAAAAGGGATGATTGATAATAATAATAATAAATAAATAGATAAAATATAAAAAGTAATAGATGGGTTCAGCAAATAAAACATATTAGACTGCAAAATTAAGGAGAAGATGAAAAAAGTTGTAGACTAATAACAAAAGAACCTAATAGAACAATAATAACAAAAAAACTAAATAGAAAAACAATAACAAAAGAATCTAATAGAATAATAATAACAAAGAAACCTAATTCAGCATTAATAGTAAATTAACATTATAGAATAATAATAATAAAAGAAGTTAGTGGAGTAATAAAAAAAGAACCTTAATAGCAATTCTCGTAGTTTCTTCAACTTAAATGATTATGACTAAATTTGGGAGAATAAGACTCAATCCAATTACAAAAACAATGTTTATTATTAGGATTATCTTAACACTTCACGGAATGTATCTAGTAATGATAATCTGCTTAATAGTATCAACAAAACCCATCTCAAAGATAATAATCATAATATTAATACCAAGTTATTTGATAATAATCAACATCAAGCATTCTACACTAATAATACCGAATCATCTGAAAAAAGTAATTCTAATACTAATATTCACTTTCTTCATAACTCTTTTTCTTACTAATTCTCTAATTCTCCACATCTTATTTATGAATAAAAATAAGATACCCGTTATCAAATTTTTCTTGATAAGGTTATTATTCTCTATAATATTATTTTAATAATTATTTATATATCAAATTTATAACTTATATTTTTTATAAATTCACTTTTGAATGTTTTTTATATAAGCTATTTCACTAAATTTTAATTAAATATCAATAAATATAAATTAAATAATAATATTAAATTAAATATAAAAATAGGTTTTGGATGATACTAGAACAACTCTGATGATTAAAAACATACCAAACAAGTATAAAATGCAATGTTTGATAAATGAAATTAACAGTTTAGGTCATACAGATAAATACAACTTTTTTTATGTACCAGTTGATTTTAATGTAACTATAAAAATATATAATTATTATTAGAACAATTGTAATAGGGGATACGCCTTTATTAACTTTATTCACTAAAAATACATTTACTAATTTTATTTGGATTTTAATAATCGTAAATGGTCAATGTATAACTCTGATAAAATTTGCTAAATTAAATACGGATCTATCTAAGGATTCGATTATTTAGTAAAACACTTCCATACAGCATCAATAATGAAAGTAAATTATCAATTAAATTTTAGGATGAAAGATACAAACCATATATTAGATATTATATCCAACATGATGAAAATACTGAAACTGAAATATTTCAATCTCATCACTAATCCTTTTTATAATGAATCAATATTATTAATATTGGTTAAATTTTAACAATATATTTTTATCTATTTAATAAAATATATTTATCTTATATGTTGATTATCATCAATTATTTCATAAATTTATTATAATGTAATTCCTCTTCCTTAATTTGTTAATGTTTCCATCATATGAACCTGGACCAACTTATTAATCAGTTCCTATTTATGTTTATTAATAAAATTTAATTTCTTTATTTATATTATTATTTCTTTTGACATTAAATGTTTTTAAATCAAAACTTTTTGATAAATCATAAGAACCAGGACCAACACCATTATTCATTAAATTATATTATTAAATATCATCAAACATTCTTTATTTATTAGATATAAAAATAGAATGATTTTACTATTTTTATTCACTTTAATTACAATTATTTATTTTCTAATTTTATATTAAATCAATAGATAAACTTTTATTATCTTTTTTATCTTCTTGTTTTAATTCGTTTATTATTTTAAATACTTTTATAACTTTTTTTTTGTTTTATTAGTCAAAATTTGATATTATTTCATAAGATCCTGGACCTGGATTATCATTACATTATAAATAAGGCTAATTAAATCTCATATTTCCTGTTCCAAACGAACTTGGAAATTCAATAATATTATTTTGAAATTATTAGGAAATTTTATTTTCTTTAATATAATATCCTGGACCAGGAATATCTTGAATTTCTTACTTGAATCTTTCTTCTTTATTAATATAACCATTTTTTCTTTTTTATTATTAATTATTTTTAATTTTACTTCTTTTCATTTGACATATTTAGTTAATTTTACTCATAATCTCCTGGACTAATATCTTATTATAATTAATCTTTGAATCATTTTTCTTTACCCCAAATACTTTTATTATTATTTTAATTTTTAAATAATTAATAAATTATTTATTTTCTGTTTTATTCTTTTATTTACTCTATTTCACAACGAATTTTAGCTTTTTCTTAAGTTTATAATTATAATTATTTTTTATTTTCCAATTATTTTTATTTATAATTAAGTATATTTTTTTTCAAACTATTATATAATTAACTTTTTTGAATATCATTTTTTTAATATTCTTGATCATCTTTTATTTGATTTTCAATATTTTCGCTATTTTTTAAATATGAAAACTGGAAATTTAAGGGTTCTTAAGGCTAAGTTTTTTTAAATTATTATTTATTATTTATAACTAAAGATTTCTTGTTAAATTTAGTGCATTTAACACTTGGTTTGGTCAATTAATAATTTGGAAAATATTAATCAGGACCTATTTGTTGTTAAAATGTTTTATTATTCTCCTCTTCACATAATTAAGTATTATTTTAATATAATTAATTAATATTGTAATTTTTTTATCTTTCATACCTATTAAATTAATCATACTCTTTTTTTATTTTTTCCATCTTATTTAAAATAAAATAATTATATTGAGAAGATTTTTTTAAAGCTCATTATTCTATAAAATATGTTGTTGGTCCTGGTTTATCATTTTTTTCAATTTTAAATTAATTTTATTTTTATATAATTTAATTTTTTTCATCAACATTTTAAAACAAATTTATTTTTAGATTTTTTTATATTTCATATTCTCCTGGACCTGGATTATATTTATCCATAGAAATATTTTATCTAATTGCAGTTGAAAATTTCATAATTAGACTTATTATATGTTATTTTTTATTATTATTATTATTGAAATAAAAATAATAATAATTTATTTATAATATGCAATTACTATCATTTTATATTTATATTAATTTATAAAATTATAATGAATAAATTAAAATTAGGTTTAATTTTATTAGTAATTTTGGATAGCTCAGTAATAAATTTAAGTAAAAATAAAAATAAAATTTAAGATATTGATGATGATCATTTTACTTTTGCACAAATAGATGGAGAACCAACTAACTTGAATTATTAATAAAAAAAATAAACTTATGGTATTTATTATTTTAAATAAAAATAAAATTTTTAGAAAATGAAGATTTTATTGAAATTCCTGAATTAGATAATTAAGTTTATTTAGAAAGTTGTTAAAATCCGGATTTATAATTTTAATGTGCATAATCTTAACCAAACCTTCCAATCAATTAATCATAACCAAAATTAAACATACAAGATATAAGTTTTAATGGATAACAAAATATTATAGTGAAAGCTGATGGTTTTTAATATTTTAATAAATTCATAAATAGAAACGAACATTAATGATAATTAGCCATAATCAATAGAATTCAAAATTTAAGATAAAACATATTATGTAATTGATGATGTTAAGTTATATATAAATTTAATTTTAATTCTAGAAATTGGAATATTGAATATGACAAAAAAACTTCAGATTTATATGATTAAATAACGAACACATTTTAAACTGATCAAATTGTAAGTACTAATGACGATTATGAAATACATAGAATTAGAACAGTTATAGATTATAAGTATGTTAATAAAATATGTTGATACTTGAAATTAAAAATAATACTTTTTTTTTTATTTATTTAATTATTATTATTAATTTATATTTTATTATCAAGCTTGACCCTCTTCATCTTCAAATTCTTATTCAATCTCCTCTGAAAAATATTCTTATTCCTCATCAACAATTGACTTTAATATTTTTAATTTAATTTACTTATTCAACAACTTCTCCATTTTGTTTTAATGATTTTTCTAATTCAAGCATTAAAGAATATTTAAGGTCTGTGTTTATTTTTTTTATCTAATTTTAATTATTGTTATTTGGACTTTAAGACAATTATTAATATAACTATTCTTACTTTTATTAAAATTTTTCCTATTATTATTTTTCTTTTTGTTCTATTTAAGCAAAATTATCTTGCTGTTCAGCAAAAAATTTATCGTATTAAATAATCTTGTTTTAAATTAAAATTAATTACGATTTCAAATTTTTCATTTATAAAAGAAACATTAGAGATAGATAGTAAATATTATTTTTTGTCTTTAATAAATTAATTACTATAGAATTGAAGAATTAATTGATTTAAAAAAAATGAATAGAATTTATTATTTTCATTGAAATTGACATATTTAAATAAATCTTCAAAAATGATAGAAAGATAAGATTTTTATTATTATCAAATTGTTACTTCAATTGATTAAAAAATTTAATCTGTAAAATCTCTAATATTTTTTTCATTCAACTTAAATAAATAGTAAATAGATAAATACTTCTAACTATTAAATATAAGTAAAAATAACCCAAACATTTCTGAATTCCTCTTAGAAAGGTATTAATTATTTTTCAAAAGTTATTAATTTATTTTCCGTTAAAACTTTTTCCGACGGAATTATCATAATATCACATTCACTTTCATATATATCGCCAAACATAGTTTAAAATCTAATTCCATATTGAATTTTCTCAGACAAAATCTATATTTTATTTATCTTTTTAGCATCATCAATCTACTTTCTGTCTCCTGCAACACACAATGCTCCCATTATATAAAAAATAAAAGTTAAATATAAATAAAGTAAAATGTAAATTAAATAGATAAAATTAATAAAAAATCAGTGAATATTAAGAAGAGGATTGCTTCTAAGCTGCTATTGAATCTTGGTTGTAGATTAAGATGATTTAGAAGAAGAAATGCTCCTATTCCTATTATGCTATTGATTTTGTTTATTATGATTGTTATTAATAATTGGAGGTCTATTAACATAACTGACTCTATTATTAATGGGGTTTGGCTAGACAACCCTATTATTAGCAGGCAAAATTCTACTATTACTAGGTATGATCTTCGATGACTAATGTATTGGTTTATTTTCTCCTACTACATTAGCTCCAACAGGTAATTGACTCATCCTCATATCTTCAACATGTCCATCTGCAAAATGATGATGTACTACACTTCTGGTAACAGCAGTATATTCAACAATTTCCTCTTGTCTTTCTACAGGTCTTTATACAACTCT
>Ga0315908_10001982_pt1 | contig 15215 bp, 10 predicted proteins | sample LakEriMetagenome_12_FD_203520 | JGI IMG/M metagenome (GOLD analysis project Ga0315908, IMG submission 203520) | Freshwater fungal communities from buoy surface, Lake Erie, Ohio, United States - Buoy 4 MA124 | ecosystem: Environmental > Aquatic > Freshwater > Lake > Lake biofilm | place: USA... | reverse complement strand
GACAACATCAAGATGGTGGTGGATTTGATCGCCCCGATCGCGATGGAAGATGGTCTGCGCTTTGCGATCCGCGAAGGCGGCCGCACCGTCGGCGCAGGCGTCGTCGCGAAGATCCTGGCGAAGTAAGAGGCTAGTCGAATTAGTACAGGCCAGTAGCTCAATTGGCAGAGCAGCGGTCTCCAAAACCGCAGGTTGGGGGTTCGATTCCCTCCTGGCCTGCCAATTCGGGCTACGCAGGATCAGTGCAACGATGAACGAAGCAGTTAAAAACGACGGCGTCACGGGCGCCGACAAGGCAAAACTCTGGGCCGCGATCTTGATCGCGGCTGCAGGGATTGCCTCGTTTTATGTGCTCAAAGGCGATCAGGCCGATTGGGTGCGTTGGGTCGTTTTCGCGGGCGGCCTTATCGTCGCCGCGGCTGTGTTCTTTCTGTCGCAGTACGGGCGCGACTTTTGGAAATTCGCTCTCGATGCGCGCATCGAGTTGTACAAGGTCTTTTGGCCCACTCGTCAAGAGACGGGCACGATGACCGCAGTTGTTTTCGTATTCGTGATCATCATGGCGCTGTTCTTCTGGGGTGTCGACTCGATCCTCGGTTGGCTGACCAAGTTGATCCTCGGCGGCCCGGACGCAGGAGTCTGATCAGATGGCAATGCGTTGGTACGTCGTTCATGCCTACTCGAACCTCGAGCACCGTGTGGCCGAGGGTTTGAAGGAGCGCATCAAGCGCGCCGGCCTCGAACATAAGTTCGGCGAAATTCTCGTTCCGACCGAAGAGGTCGTCGAGATGCGCGATGGTCAGAAGCGCAAGAGCGAACGTAAGTTCTATCCGGGCTATGTGCTCGTGCAGATGGAGATGGACGAGGACACTTGGCATCTCGTGCACGAGGTCCCGAAGGTGCTCGGTTTCATCGGTGGTACCAAAGAAAAGCCGGCGCCGATCACGGATCGCGAAGCGAACCAGATCTTGCGTCGCGTCGAAGAGGGTGTCGAGAAGCCGCGGCCGAAGGTCATCTTCGAGCCTGGTGAAGTCGTTCGGGTCACCGATGGTCCGTTCAACGATTTCAGCGGCGTGGTCGAGAACGTCAACTACGAGAAGAATCGCCTGCAGGTTGCGGTGCAGATCCTCGGTCGTTCGACGCCGGTCGAGCTCGATTTTTCGCAGGTCGAAAAGGCCTGATGTTTTTTTGACTGCTCGTTCTCGCAAGGGGACGAGCCAGTGGATCGATGCGCGAAGGATCGCGTGTCGTAACGGCAAGGAAGCGCATGGGGAGCTCACGCTGGAGCGTGGGCGTTGGAACCCAGGAGAGTAACGATGGCCAAGAAAGTCCAAGGCTACGTCAAGCTGCAGGTACCTGCAGGCTCGGCGAACCCCTCACCGCCCATCGGCCCGGCATTGGGTCAGCAGGGCGTGAACATCATGGAGTTCTGTAAGCAGTTCAACGCTGCCACGCAGAAGCTCGAGAAGGGGCTGCCCATTCCTGTGGTGATCACGGTCTACGCAGACCGCAGCTTCACCTTCATCATGAAGACGCCGCCTGCCGCGGTGCTGATTCGCAAGGCGATCGGTATCGAGAAGGGCAGTGGTACTCCCAACACGAACAAGGTCGGCAAGATCACTCGCGCCCAGCTCGAAGAGATCGCCAAGACCAAGACGCCGGATCTCACTGCAGCCGATCTCGACGCTGCGGTGCGCACGATTGCCGGTAGCGCCCGCTCGATGGGCGTCGATGTGGAAGGAGTCTGATCATGCCGTTCATCGCCAAACGTATGAAACCCTGGAAGGACGCTCTCCCGCCGGGCAAAACTTATCCAGTCGATGACGCGTTCAAGCTCGTCAAAGAATTCGCCAAGGCGAAGTTCAACGAGTCGGTCGACGCCGCCATCAATCTCGGCATCGATGCCGCCAAGTCCGATCAGCAGGTTCGCGGTTCGACCGTGATGCCGCACGGTATCGGCAAGACGGTACGCGTTGCCGTGTTCACCTCGGGCAAGAACGCCGATGCCGCCAAGGCAGCCGGTGCCGACATCGTCGGCATGGAAGATCTCGCCGAGCAGGTGAAGGCCGGCAAGATGGATTTCGACGTCGTGATCGCGAGCCCCGATGCCATGCGCATCGTGGGTCAGCTCGGTCAGATCCTGGGTCCTCGCGGTCTCATGCCGAACCCGAAAGTGGGTACGGTGAGCCCCGATGTCGCAGGCGCTGTGAAGAACGCCAAGAGTGGGCAGGTGCGTTACCGCGTCGACAAGGCCGGCATCGTGCATTGCACGATCGGCAAGGTGAGCTTCGATGCGCAGCAGTTGCGCGAGAACCTCCAGGCTTTGTTGGCTGACCTGCAGAAGGCGAAGCCGGCAACGTCGAAGGGCGTCTACCTGAAGCGCGTGACGGTCTCCTCCACGATGGGGCCGGGCGTGCAGATCGATCAGGGCTCGCTCGGAGTTTAATTTTTTGAATTGATGCGGGCTCGGTGGTGCAAATCACCGAGTTCCATCGAAGACCGCAGGCGAGTGGGTGGAAGCGTAAGCAACCAGCCCGTTCTTAATGAGATGGCCTGCGCAGGTGGTGTACCGCTCATACGAGGATCGTCCTCGTTTGAAGGTCGCCGTCCATAGGGTCCGGTGTGGGTCGCAAGTCTCATACCGGTGTGTGATCTTCAGGAGAGGAGTAATCAACTAGTGCCTCTGAACCTAGAAGACAAGAAAGCGCTGGTGAAGGAAGTGGCGGAGATTGCGTCTTCGGCGCAATCGGTGGTCGCTGCCGAATATCGTGGTATCACGGTTTCGCAGATGACCGAGCTGCGTGCCAAGGCCCGTGCCCAAGGTGTGTACATGCGTGTCGTCAAAAACACGCTGGCACGCAAGGCATTGGTCGGCACTTCGTTCGAGGCGGTCGGTCCCCAATTGAAGGGTCCGCTCGTCCTGGCTTTCTCGAAGGACGACCCGGGCGCTGCGGCGCGCGTGGTGAAGGACTTCTCGAAAGCGAACGATAAGCTCGTTGCGACGCTCGTGTCCTTGGGTGGCGATGTGCTGCCCGGTAAGGATCTCGAAAAAGTCGCATCGCTGCCGACGCGCGAACAGGCTCTGTCGATGCTGTTGGGTACGCTCAAAGCACCGATCGAGAAATTCGTTCGCACGGTGGCTGCGCCGCATACCAAGCTGGTCCGCACGGTCGCGGCTGTCCGCGACGCGAAGCAGGCCGCCAACGCTTGATCTTGTTGCCTTTGAAACAACTTTGGAGTTACCACAATGGCTGTTAGCAAGGACGAAATCCTCGAAGCAATTTCCAACATGAGCATCATGCAGATCGTCGAACTGATCTCCGACATGGAGAACAAGTTCGGTGTGACCGCTGCTGCTCCGGTGGCCGTCGCGGCCGTCGCCGGTCCTGCCGCTGCCGCGGCTCCTGCTGAGGAAAAGACGGAGTTCACCGTCATCCTCAAGGAATACCCGGCCGACAAGAAAGTGGGCGTCATCAAGGTCGTTCGCGAACTGACGGGCCTCGGCCTGAAGGAAGCGAAGGACCTCGTCGAGGCCGTTCCGGGCACGCTGAAGGAAGGGGTCAACAAGGCCGATTCCGACAGCATGAAGAAGAAGCTCGAAGAAGCCGGCGCGAAGGTCGAGATCAAGTAATCCCCGCCGCTCGCGTGGTGGGAATTACCTTCGTATCGCGAGATGCGTGGCAACCGGGGCTGAAAGGCCTCGGTTGCCTCGTCGTCTCCGTCTAGTTTGAAAGTGTGAGGTGACCGATGGCTTACTCCTTTACCGAGAAGAAGCGCATCCGCAAGAACTTTGGCAAGCAGGGCAGCGTCCTCGAGACGCCGTATTTGCTCGCCATCCAGCTCGACTCTTATCGTCAATTCCTGCAGGCCGACAAGGTCGAGGAAACGCGTGAAGATGTCGGTCTGCATGCGGCGTTCAAGACCGTCTTCCCGATCTCGAGCTATTCGGGCAATGCGGTACTCGAGTACGTCAGCTACCGACTCGGTGAGCCGGTGTTCGACGTCAAGGAGTGCCAACTCCGCGGTCTGACCTACGCTGCGCCCTTGCGCGTGAAGGTCCGCCTCATCGTTTACGACAAGGAAGCCTCGGGCCCGAAGAAGCCCGTCAAAGACGTGCGCGAGCAAGAGGTTTACCTCGGCGAGCTGCCGCTGATGACCGACAACGGAACGTTCGTCGTGAACGGTACCGAGCGCGTCATCGTTTCGCAGTTGCATCGCAGCCCCGGCGTGTTTTTCGATCACGACCGCGGCAAATCGCATTCCTCGGGCAAGCTGTTGTTCAGCGCCCGTATCATTCCTTACCGTGGTTCATGGCTCGATTTCGAATTCGATGCCAAGGACTGCGTCTTCGCGCGCATCGATCGTCGCCGCAAGCTGCCGGTGTCGATCATCCTGCGTGCGCTTGGCATGAACGAAGGTGAGATCCTCGACACCTTCTTCGACAAGAACACCTTCTTCATCTCGAAGGACGACACCGCCCTCGAGCTCGTGCCGGCGCGCCTGCGTGGCGAGACGGCGAGCTTCGAAATCCGCATCGGCGATCAAGTGGTCGTCGAGGAAGGCCGTCGTATCACCGCGCGTCACGTGCGCCAGCTCGAAGATGCCGGCGTCAGCAAGCTCGCGGTTCCGCGTGACTACATCTACGGCAAGATCCTCGCGCACGATGTCGTGAACACCGACACCGGCGAGATCATCGCCAAGGCCAACGAAGTCATCACGGCTGCCTCGGCCGAGAAAATGATCGAGTCGGGCATCACCGAAGTTCGCACGCTGTACGTCAACGATCTCGATCGCGGTCCGTACGTGTCCGATACGCTGCGTATCGATCCGACCAAGAATCGCCTCGAGGCGCTGGTCGAGATCTACCGCATGATGCGTCCCGGCGAGCCGCCGACCCGTGATGCGGCCGAGAATCTCTTCTCGAATCTGTTCTTCAACGCCGAGCGCTACGACCTGTCGGGCGTCGGTCGCATGAAGTTCAACCGCCGCGTCGGTCGCAAGGAGATCTTGGGTTCGAGCGTGCTCTCGAAAGAAGACATCCTCGATGTGCTGAAGGTGTTGATCGCCATCCGCAACGGTGATGGCACGGTCGACGATATCGATCACCTAGGCAATCGTCGCGTGCGTTCGGTCGGTGAAATGGCCGAGAACGCTTTCCGCGTCGGTCTCGTGCGCGTCGAGCGCGCGGTCAAGGAGCGTTTGAACATCGCCGAGAGCGAGCCGCTCATGCCGCAGGAGATGATCAACGCGAAGCCGGTGGCTGCAGCCGTCAAAGAATTCTTCGGCTCCTCGCAGCTCAGCCAGTTCATGGATCAGAACAACCCGCTCTCCGAAGTGACGCACAAGCGTCGCGTTTCGGCGTTGGGCCCAGGTGGTCTGACTCGCGAGCGTGCGGGCTTCGAAGTCCGTGACGTGCACCCGACCCATTACGGTCGTGTTTGTCCGATCGAAACGCCGGAAGGCCCGAACATCGGTTTGATCAACTCGTTGTCGGTCTATGCGCGCACGAACCAATACGGCTTCCTCGAGACGCCGTATCGCCGTGTCGAGAATGGCCGCGTCACCGACAAGATCGACTTTCTGTCGGCGATCGAAGAGGGCGAGTTCGCGATCGCGCAGGCCAACGCGAACGCCGACGGCTCTGGCAACCTTGCCGACGAGCTCGTCTCCTGCCGCTTCCAGAACGAGTTCACGTTGATGCCGCGCGAGCGCATCAACTACATGGACGTGTCGCCGAAGCAGATCGTGTCGGTCGCCGCGTCGCTGATTCCGTTCCTCGAGCACGACGACGCCAACCGCGCGCTGATGGGCTCGAACATGCAGCGTCAGGCGGTTCCCACTTTGCGCACCGAGGCACCGCTCGTCGGTACCGGTATGGAGCGTCCGGTGGCGATCGATTCGGGCGTGACGGTGGTTGCCAAGCGTGGTGGCGTGGTCGATTCGGTCGACGCCTCGCGCATCGTGGTGCGCGTCAACGACGCCGAGACGACCTCGGCAGAGCCTGGCGTCGACATCTACAACCTCACGAAGTACACCCGCTCGAACCAGAACACCTGCATCAACCAGCGTCCGTTGGTGTCGGCGGGTGATGTGATCGCGCGTGGCGACGTGCTGGCCGACGGTCCCTCGACCGATCTTGGCGAGCTCGCGCTCGGCCAGAACATGCTGGTCGCGTTCATGCCCTGGAACGGCTACAACTTCGAAGACTCCATCCTGATCTCCGAGCGCGTGGTGCAGGAAGATCGTTTCACGACGATCCACATCGAAGAGCTGACTTGCGTCGCTCGCGACACCAAGCTCGGCTCCGAAGAAATCACGGCGGACATTCCGAACGTCGGTGACCAGGCACTCAACAAGCTCGACGAAGCGGGTATCGCCTTCATCGGTGCCGAAGTGCGTGCAGGCGACATCCTCGTCGGTAAGGTTACCCCGAAGGGTGAGACGCAGCTGACGCCGGAAGAGAAGCTGCTGCGAGCGATCTTCGGTGAGAAGGCGAGCGACGTGAAGGACACCTCGCTGCGCGTGCCGCCTGGTATGGATGGCACGGTCATCGACGTGCGTGTCTTCACGCGTGATGGCGTCGAGAAGGACGCTCGCGCCCTGTCGATCGAAAAGGCTGAAATCGAGCGCGTCCGCAAGGACTTCGGTGACCAGCAGCGCATCCTCGAAGACGACATGTTCCAGCGCGTGCGCGGCATGTTGATCGGCAAGGTGGCCGCTGGCGGCCCCGCCAAGCTCAAGTCAGGCACGAAGATCACCGAGGAATATCTCGATGGTCTGCAGCGAGACCAGTGGTTCGAAATTCGTCTCGATGACGAAGAGGCCAACTCGCAGCTCGAAGCGACGGCCGAGCGTTTGCGTGATCAGCGCAAGATGTTCGAGGCCAAGCTCGAGAACAAGAAGGGCAAGATCACCCAGGGCGACGATCTCTCCCCGGGCGTGCTCAAGATGGTGAAGGTCTACCTCGCCGTCAAACGTCGTGTGCAGCCCGGTGACAAGATGGCCGGTCGTCACGGTAACAAGGGCGTCATCTCGACCATCGTTCCGGTGGAAGACATGCCGTACCTCGAAGACGGTACGCCGGTCGACATCGTTCTGAACCCGCTCGGCGTGCCTTCGCGCATGAACGTGGGTCAGGTGCTCGAAACGCACTTGGGCTGGGCAGCCAAGGGCTTGGGTCTCAAGATCGGTCGTATGCTCGAGCAGCAGCAAGCGGTCGGTGAGCTGCGTCAGTTCATCGGTCGTGTCTATAACGAGACCGGTGGCCAGAGTGAGCAGACCGATACGTTCACCGATCATGAGATCGTCACTCTCGCGAAGAATCTCTCGCGCGGCGTGCCGATCGCAACGCCGGTGTTCGACGGTGCAGCCGAGCGCGAGATCAAGCGCTTGCTGGAACTCGCCGATCTGCCGCTGTCGGGTCAGACTTACCTGCATGATGGTCGTACGGGCGAACGTTTCGAGCGTCCGGTCACGGTCGGCTACATGTACATGCTGAAGCTCAACCACCTCGTCGACGACAAGATGCACGCCCGCTCCACGGGACCGTACTCGCTCGTCACGCAGCAGCCGCTCGGCGGCAAGGCGCAGTTCGGTGGTCAGCGCTTCGGTGAGATGGAAGTCTGGGCGCTCGAGGCCTACGGCGCAGCGTACACGCTGCAGGAAATGCTGACGGTCAAGTCGGATGACGTGAACGGCCGCACGAAGATGTACAAGAACATCGTCGACGGCAATCACCAGATGGATGCCGGCATGCCCGAATCGTTCAACGTGCTCGTGAAGGAGATCCGCTCCCTCGCGATCAATGTCGAACTCGAACAGGATTGAGGCAAGGTGCAGTCATGAAAGATCTTTTGAAAATCTTCAAGCAGAACGCACCAGTCGAGCACTTCGACTCGATCAAGATCGGGCTTGCATCGCCCGAGATGATCAAGTCCTGGTCCTTCGGCGAGGTCAAGAAGCCAGAGACCATCAACTACCGGACTTTCAAGCCGGAACGTGACGGTCTCTTCTGCGCCAAAATCTTTGGCCCCGTCAAAGACTACGAATGTCTTTGCGGTAAGTACAAGCGTCTGAAGCATCGCGGCGTCGTCTGCGAGAAGTGCGGCGTCGAGGTAACGCAGTCGAAGGTTCGTCGTGACCGTATGGGTCACATCGACCTCGCGTCGCCTGTCGCGCACATCTGGTTCCTGAAGTCGCTGCCGTCGCGCATCGGTTTGATGCTCGACATGACGCTGCGTGAAATCGAACGCGTGCTCTACTTCGAAGCCTTCGTGGTGATCGATCCGGGCATGACGCCGATGCAACGCGGTCAGTTGCTGACCGACGAAATGTACCTCGAGGCGATCGAGGAGCACGGTGACGAATTCGATGCCCGCATGGGTGCCGAGGCCGTTCACGAGCTGCTGCGTTCACTCGATTTGCAGGCCGAGGTTCTGAAGGCGCGCGAAGACATGGCGAACACGGCTTCGGAGACGAAGCTCAAGCGCCTCTCGAAGCGTTTAAAGCTCATCGAGTCGTTCATCGAGTCGGGCAATCGCCCCGAGTGGATGGTCATGACCATCCTGCCGGTGTTGCCGCCGGATCTGCGCCCGCTCGTGCCGCTCGATGGCGGTCGCTTTGCGACTTCCGATCTCAACGATCTCTATCGTCGCGTCATCAACCGCAACAATCGTCTGCGTCGTCTGCTCGAACTCAATGCGCCGGACATCATCGTGCGCAACGAGAAGCGCATGCTGCAGGAAGCGGTCGATGCGTTGCTCGACAACGGCCGTCGCGGCCGTGCCATCACCGGCACGAACAAGCGTCCGCTGAAGTCACTCGCCGACATGATCAAAGGTAAGCAGGGCCGGTTCCGTCAGAACCTGCTCGGCAAGCGCGTCGACTACTCCGGCCGTTCGGTCATCGTGGTCGGTCCGACGCTGCGTCTGCACCAGTGCGGTCTGCCGAAGAAGATGGCGCTCGAGCTCTTTAAGCCGTTCATCTTCCACAAGCTGCAACTGCGTGGCGACGCTTCAACCATCAAGGCCGCCAAGCGTCTCGTCGAGCGTGAGGGACCGGAAGTTTGGGACATCCTCTCCGAGGTGATCCGCGAGCATCCCGTGCTCCTCAACCGCGCCCCGACGCTGCACCGTCTCGGCATCCAGGCTTTCGAGCCGGTGTTGATCGAAGGTAAGGCGATCCAGCTGCATCCGCTCGTCTGTACGGCGTTCAACGCCGACTTCGACGGTGACCAGATGGCCGTGCACGTGCCGCTGTCGCTCGAAGCGCAGCTCGAAGCCCGTGCGCTGATGATGTCGTCGAACAACATCCTCTCGCCCGCCAACGGTGACCCGATCATCGTGCCGTCGCAGGACGTGGTGCTCGGTCTCTACTACATGACTCGCGAGCGCGTTGGTGCGCAGGGCGAGGGCATGATGTTCGCGGACGTCGGCGAGGTGCATCGCGCCTACGAGACTCGTCAGGTTCACCTGCAAGCGCGCATCAGCGTGCGCATCAACGAGACGGTCATCGAGAATGGTGAGTGGATCGAGCGTCGTCGTCTCGTAAAGACGACGGTTGGTCGTGCGCTGCTCTCCGAAGTACTGCCCGCTGGCATGTCGTTCGATGTCATCAACCAGGACATGACGAAGAAGGCGATCTCGGCAACGATCAACGCCTGCTACCGTATCCTCGGTCTGAAGGACACCGTGATCTTCGCCGATCGCGTGATGTACACCGGCTTTCACTACGCCACGCGTGCGTCGGTATCGTTCGGTATCGACGACATCGTGATCCCGGAACAGAAGGTCAAGATCGTGGCCTCGGCGGATCGCGAAGTGAAGGAGATCCAGGAGCAGTACGCCTCCGGTCTCGTCACCAACGGTGAGCGCTACAACAAGGTCGTCGACATCTGGTCACGCGCTAACGACCAAGTCGCCAAGGCGATGATGGATAAGCTCGGCACCGAAGAGGCTGTCGACAGCAAGGGTCAGAAACAGCGTCAGAAGTCGTTCAACTCGATCTTCATGATGGCGGACTCCGGCGCGCGTGGTAGCGCCGCGCAGATTCGTCAGCTCGCCGGTATGCGTGGTCTTATGGCCAAGCCTGACGGCTCGATCATCGAGACGCCGATCACCGCGAACTTCCGCGAAGGCCTGAACGTTCTGCAGTACTTCATCTCGACCCACGGCGCTCGTAAGGGTCTTGCCGATACGGCGTTGAAGACCGCGAACTCGGGTTACCTGACGCGTCGTCTCGTCGACGTCGCCCAGGATCTCGTCGTCACGGAAGTCGATTGCGGTACGAAGAATGGCGTGATGGTCACGCCGCTCGTCGAAGGTGGTGACGTCGTCGAAGGTCTCGGTGAGCGTGTGCTCGGCCGCGTCATCGTCGAAGACGTGCTGCGTCCGGGTGGCAAGGGTGCCGTTCTGATGGAAGCCGGCACGCTCATCGATGAGCATCTGGTACGCGTGCTTGAGCAGCACGGCGTCGATCAGGTCAAGGTTCGTTCGCCCATCACTTGCGACACGCGTTACGGCGTGTGTGCGACCTGCTACGGTCGTGACCTCGCACGTGGTCGCATCATCAACATCGGCGAAGCAGTCGGTGTGATGGCAGCTCAATCGATCGGCGAGCCGGGTACCCAGCTCACGATGCGTACCTTCCACATCGGTGGTGCGGCATCGCGAGCGGCAGCGACCTCGAGCGTCGAAGTGCGCAACAAGGGCACGCTGCGCTTCCATAACGTGAAGACGGTCTCGCACGAGAAGGGTTATCTCGTGGCCGTGTCGCGTTCGGGTGAGATCGGCGTGGTCGATGAATTCGGTCGCGAGCGTGAGCGCTACAAGATCCCCTACGGTGCGCAGATCAACAGCACCGAAGGCACGATGGTCGAGGCCGGTCAAACGGTCGCCACCTGGGATCCGCACACCCATCCGGTCGTCACGGAAGTGGCAGGCTTCCTGAGGTTCCAGGACTTCGTCGATGGTCTTACCGTCACGCGTCAGGTCGACGAAGTGACCGGTTTGTCGTCGGTCGTCGTCATGGACGGCAGCAAGCAGCGCGGTGGCAAGGAATTGCGTCCGACCATCAAGCTCGTGAACGCGAAGGGCAAAGAAGTGCCGTTCGCGAACACCGAGATTCCGGCGGTTTACACGCTGCCGGCGGGTGCTCTCATCAGCCTCGAGGACGGCGCCAAAGTGTCGGTCGGTGACGTCATCGCCCGCATCCCGCAGGAGTCGTCGAAGACCCGCGACATCACCGGCGGTCTGCCGCGTGTGGCGGATCTCTTTGAGGCGCGCAAGCCGAAGGACCCGGCGATCCTCGCCGAGAAGAGCGGCACCGTGAGCTTCGGCAAGGAAACCAAGGGCAAGCGTCGTCTTGTCATCACCGAGGAGCGCGGCGAGAAGTACGAGGAGCTGATCCCGAAGTGGCGCCAGCTCAACGTCTTCGAAGGCGAGCAGGTCACCCGCGGCGAAGTCATCGCCGACGGCGAGCCGAACCCGCACGACATTCTGCGTCTGCAGGGCGTGCAGGCTTTGGCGAACTATCTCGTGCGCGAAATCCAAGACGTTTACCGTCTGCAGGGCGTGAAGATCAACGACAAGCACATCGAAGTCATCATCCGACAGATGTTGCGCAAGGCGGAGATCACCAACGCCGGCGAGACGCCGTTGCTCAAGGGTGAGCAGCTCGATCGCTCGCGCGCGCTCGATATCAACGATCGTATGGCTGCGGACAGCAAGGAGCAGGCTTCGTTTGCTCCGGTGTTGCTCGGCATCACCAAGGCGTCGCTCGCCACCGAGTCGTTCATCTCGGCGGCTTCGTTCCAAGAGACCACGCGCGTCCTCACCGAGGCGGCGGTGCGCGGCCTCAAGGACGATCTGCGCGGCTTGAAGGAAAACGTCATCGTCGGCCGGTTGATTCCGGCGGGCACGGGCTTCGCGGCTCATGCTCATCGTCGGCGCAAGGCGGACGACAGTTCTCGTGGATTCGGGGACGTCGGTGGTATCTCCGGCGGAGAATCCGAGGAATCGTCCGTTGGTGAAGTAGAAAGCGCAGCGGAATGAGCATATCGTTATAACGATAGGCTAAAGTAGGCGGCGGCCGGGACGGCCGCCAGCCGAGAGAGATGATGGACGAGGATCAGGGCAGCAATCACAGTGGCGCCCCTGCAGGAACGCATCGCATGCCGCCGGGGCATCCCACCCCGGTGCGCGTGCTGTTGCGGGGTTTGGAGCTCATTCAAGTCCTCAATCGCTATGGCCCGCTCACGACAGCGGCCCTGAGCCAGCGGTTGCGCCTCGCGCGTACGACCGTCAACCGTTGCCTCGCCACCCTCGAGGCCACCGACTTCGTGGTTCGATTGCCCAACCGTCGCTATCAGCTCACGCTCAAGGCGACGATGTTGAGTCATGGTTTCGACGCCACGACAGAGCGGTTGGAACCGATCCGTCGTGCGATGCATGCTTCCTCCGCGCGTGTGCAGTGGCCGATGAGCCTGATGACGCCGCGCTTTCCCGAATTGTTCATCGAAGATTCGACCGACCGCGAGAGCGGTTTTGCGGTGGAATATTTTGAGCGCGGTATGCATGTGCCCGTACTCACGACCGCGTCGGGGCGGGCGATCATCGCCTTTTCGAGCCCACGGGTGCGCGAGACGCTGCTCGAATATCTTTGGCCGAACCGGCCAGAGGAGACGATGACCCTATGGCCTGATCGAGTAGCGCTCGATCGCGATATCGCGGCCATGCGCGAGCGTGGCTATGCGCGCGCAACACGTCCGTTGCGACTGACGGAGCAGGGTAGCATCGCGGTGCCTGTGATCGTCGACGGCGAGGCTGTCGCCGCGTTGGCAGTGCGTTTTGCGTTGTCCGCGGTCAGTTTCGACGATGCGCGCAAACGCATGGTGCCGGCTCTGCAGGAGATCGTCCTCGGGCGCAACGCCTGATCGATCACCAAGAGAGCAGTTTTTCACCGAGCAGCTTGCCGAAGGTGAGTGCGGGTGTGAGCGACAAACCGCCGACATACGCATTGCCGGAGGTGCGACCGAAGCCGAGCACTTCGCCGGCGGCGTACAAATTCTTGATGGGTTTGCCGGCGCGATTCAGCACGCGCAATTGTTTATCGACCGCGAGACCTGCGGGGCTGACGACCGTGATTCCCTGTGCCTTAATGGCGTAGAACGGGGCCTTCTCGATGCGACGGATCAAAAACTGCTTGCCGTGCTCGCGATCGTGTTCGGTATCGACTGCACGGTTGTACTGCGCGATGGACTTGCGCAGATTGCCCACTGGTACCTCCAGTTTGCGTGCGAGCTCGTCGATGGTGCGAGCCTTGATGAAAGCTGGGTGACGACCAAAGCGTGCGCGATAGGCGGCAGCGTCTTCGAGTGTCAACGGTGCGGCATTCTGCAGGATGCCCTCATCCATAACGATGTGCATCGCCGTGCCGGGTTGTGAAAACAAGGCGCGCTCACGGTAATCGATGCTCGGGTGATCCTCCTGCATGAAGCGACGACCGCGTCGATCTACGAAGATCTCCCACACTTTGCGCGCGCCCGGCGAGAGCAGCAGGAAGCGACCGCTCGTCGGGTCAGTTGCATCTTCATGGTAGCCCGCAAAGGTATTCAAAAAATAATCACCGCGATCAACGCGTGCGTCGAGTGTCACGGCAGCCGTCAGTCCATCGCCGCGCGAATACGGGTTGGTATAGGAGCACAGTGGTGCCTTCGGCGTGTGTTTTGCCCAGAGTTCCGAATTGGCAGCGTAGCCGCCCGATGCGAGAACGACATTTTTGCCGCGAAACTCCACTTCGCCGTTCGGCGTGCTCGCCTTGACACCTATGACGGCACCGCGGGCGTCGGTGAGCAGTTCCGTCATACGATGTTGCAAGCGCAACTCGATACCTCCGGACTTGACCCACTTCTCGTGTACCGGTCGTAAGACCTCAAGGATCGAGATCGCCTGGCGGGTGCCCCAAAGATATCGGCGGGTCGAGTATGCCTCGTGTGCCTCACCCGCAACCGGTGTGCCGGGCGCCGGTTGGAACCCGATATCCATTAGCCAATCGATGAGACCCGCCGCATGGTCGACGAAGGTGCGCAGCACGATCGGGTCGATGCTGTCCTTGGCGATACGCTGGGCATCGCGAAAATGTTCATCGGGACTGTCATCAATACCGACGCTACGCTGCAGCCGGGTACCGGCCGCGCTGATCTGGCCAGAGGACCAGTGCAAGGTGCCGCCGATGCGATAGTCCGCTTCGAGTTGCAGCACCTTGGCGCCGCGTTCAGCTGCCTTGATGGCGAGAGGAAGACCGGCGGAGCCGGCACCGATCACAATCACGTCCCAGTTTTTCATGGGACTAGACTACCTCAGACGCCGCTATCCTGATCGACCGCATCGAATGCAACGCTGATGCGCCGCCCTGTGGCGCCGAAATCCAGCGTCCGATGCCATAGGTGCGAAGGAAAGATCACGAGCCGCCCGGGCATCGGTGCCACGATGCGGGTCGGCGGATTCGAACGCAGACGCAGGTGCGCGGGTGGTGTGCCGAACTCCAAGGCTCCTGCTGACGAGTCGCTTCGTTGCAGCTCCTCTGGTAGCGCAACGTAGAAGACGCCGCTCCAACTGCTGCGCGGGTGGATGTGAGGCAGCTGACGTCCGCCTGCCTCGAGAATGGTGGCCCACCAACGCCAGGCGCGCAGGTCGTCGGGTAGCAAAGATTTGACCCACGACTCAATGGCCAGCAGACCGGGGTGCGAGGCGGGATCCAGCTCACCAGTTTGACTGCCCCCGCGAGTGGCTTTGCTCAAGGGCGATGACAGCAGGGAGGGCTCGGCGCCGAGATGTTGCGCGAGTTCTTGCAACAGACCGGGTGGCAGGTCTAGCTCATCGCGATCGACGATATCGACCATCGAGTCGAGATCACAGATTTCGCGAGCCTCATCCTGGCGGTCGAGCTCCTGCAGTGCGAGCGCTGCGATGGAGAGTAATTGTCGATCTTCGGGATGGCGCTCTAGAAACGCATCGGCCACATCGAGCGCCTCGGCTGATCGGCCTAGTGACAGCAACAGCCCTGCGAGATCGGCTTGGGCACGGGCATTGTCGGGGTTGATGTCGCAAGCTTCGCGCAAGGAGGCGAGTGCGGCGCTCTCGGCGCCGAGCTCCCGCTGAGATGTAGCGAGATTCACCCAAGGCATTTCGTCGACGCGGCCCGAACGAGTCAGTGGA
>Ga0315908_10001981_pt1 | contig 15215 bp, 9 predicted proteins | sample LakEriMetagenome_12_FD_203520 | JGI IMG/M metagenome (GOLD analysis project Ga0315908, IMG submission 203520) | Freshwater fungal communities from buoy surface, Lake Erie, Ohio, United States - Buoy 4 MA124 | ecosystem: Environmental > Aquatic > Freshwater > Lake > Lake biofilm | place: USA... | reverse complement strand
ATCATTTGAACTGAAAGTATTCTACATATTTTTTTTAAACATAAATTTACATTAGTATCTCTTACTAATAAACTAGAAGGCACAAAAATACTATTTGTAAATGGACCAACAGTAATTAAAGTAAGGTAATTTGCAAAATATCCTTGAGATTATTATATGATAGAAAGTTTATAATATAAATTATAATTTCTCATTAAAAAATAAAAATTTATTAATTCTTAAAAGAGTTAAGTTAATGATGACTCTAATAAACTAGAAAAATTAGTTTAAGAATTATAATAAGATTAAAATTATAATTAAAATACTAGTATATATAGTAAATCAGAATAATTTTATGAAAATGAATAAATTTAAAAAGATTTTATTGAAGATTATGACATTTATCCTAAAATTCTTAATAATTTAGAATAAAATAATTAAAATGATGGTTTATATATTAATTAATGTAATTTAGTAAACTTTAATAAGAAAGAAAGATAAATAATCTGTTAGATTCCGTGTCATTGAAAAATAACATAAGAATATTCTATTTAAATTTTCTAAAAAATTTTTTTTTTTTTCAAATTTAATATTATTTAACTTCAATAAAAAATAATACATTTTATTTATATTTATTTAATTTAATAATAAAATAATTAAATTTGATTATTTATTCTAAATAATATTGTAGAATAATTAAGTTAAAATATAATAAAATATAAATTATTTTATTTAGAAATGTAAATATGATTAAAATAAATAATTCATGAATCATCAAAACATCCTAACTCAGTCAGCTTTTTATAAGCGTCTTTGAAGTCATTAAAAAACTAATCTTAATCATTCTTATACAACTCTGCCCACTTTTTAAAATTTGGATCATTCTTGATTTCCATATCAGTAGGTAACATCATCAACTATCCAGTAGAATCTTCATATTACAAAGGTCCGTCCCACTTTTTAACTTTCCACTCCTTATCCAATAATTCTCTAAAGTACAAATTAGTGAATCCGATAGGACTAAAAGTCCAAGGTCCAGTATAACCTGACCTATCCTTATGACATTTTCCAATAGTATGTCCTCCTCCAATCAAAACTACTATCTCCCTATCAGTAAATCCCATCCTTTCAAACACTTCTCTAATATGCTTCCTTCCCTAACTAGCATCTGGCAATCTTCCATTAGGGGGACACTAACTTTCACTAGTAGCATCCTTCCTTCCAGGCCTAAAAGGAATATTTGGTCCACCCATATCTTCAATAGCGACATAAGAACTGAGAATCCACAAATCAGCATAACTGAGTTCTTTGTACTTATCCTTAATAGGTTCTAAAATCTTTTGAACTTTGTCTAACCCTGCATTTGCTCCGTCTTTCTTTTCAGGAGCAAACCGCATTGTGGCTCCATCACTTCCTCCAGTCTTAGTTTTTATATCGTAGGTTCCTGAAGCATGCCATGCTAATCTGATTAGGGCTGGACCAATGTGTCCGTAGTCCCAACCTTCTTAGATTAAGATTGATTCGATGTCTTTTCGGACTGCTTATATGTTGATGTTCTAGTGTTGTTAGGTCTTTTTTTTTTGGTAGAATAGAGAGGCTGCTCCTAAAAATAATAGGGATGGTTTCATCATTTTTATTTATAATTATAATTTATTATTTTTTTTATATAAGATATATTTTTATATTCTTTGACCTAATAATTTTTTTTTTATTCACTAATTATTATTTAAGTTGAATTATTATGAGTATTTAAAAGCTTATATTTTTAATACTCAATATAATTATAAAAAAAATATAAATAAGATATTGTATAACAAATCAATTAAAAATATTTAAAATAAATTTTTTTTTTAACGAAATATTTAAAGTAAATTAAAAATTAGAATTAAAGATTTACAAAAAATATAAACTAAATTATAATTAGCTGTACTAAAAGTATAAATTCAATTAATTTTGACTTTTTTTAATTTATTGTAGGTATCAACATATCCATTTATTCTTTCCTCTTTCCATTTTCTAGTTAACATAGCTTTTTCCCTTCCCTTATTAAATATTAAAAGTTCCTTATTGGCCATTTTTCTAACTAGATTATAACAATCCTGTATTTATAAATGATAACTTATCCTTGCGAATTCCTTAATCCTGGCTAAAAATATGGACTTAATAGTCTTAATTAATTGCTAATCATTACTGTCCTCCAAATAGATGCTAAGTTTAAATCCGATTTCATAGTAATAGAGACTTTTTTCGCGCAAATTAATAACTTATATTAAAAATATAATATATACCGATAGGATCAGCGATTAAAGTTTATTGGAACTTTTGATTATATATTTTAGGAACTTAGATTTCCACTATGCTTCCTTAACATAATGGGATGGCTAACCAAATTGGCAAATCAACAATTTGATCTTTGTGAATGTCAGTATCAATGCTATTAAACAACATGCCATTCTAAATTGAGTCTATTCAAAATCTTGTTTGCAACAGCTCGTCTTCACTAAGGATATCATCCAAGTCCCAATACTTCAATTAGGATTCATGAACATTCTAACTCATATTATAATAAAAATAATTATTTTTGTATAATTATAATAAAATATCAATGGTAATTTTCGTCTATAATCAATGCAATTAAACTAGTCCAACCATTAAAAGGATGATTTCTTTATCCTTTACCAGTGTTCTAATTGTACTATTCCCAGAAATGTCCAGTCTACCAATAACTATCACACACAGTGTTCATAATATTCTCTCTCAATTCCCTATACACCTAAAAAGCTAATGGATTATTTTTTATATAGAATTTGAAAAGTCCTCTCAACGCTAAATAGTTGATGTTGATCCAAATAGGACCTGTCCAATATTAATCGTTCTTCATATAGTAAAAGTCTTTTCTTGATAAACTCAAAAGTCCATAATTTGACCATAAGAATTTTTCATTCCTCATCAACTTTAAAGTGCCTTCAATTTTATGGATTGGAATATAACCAAAGAACAAAGGGAATAGATTGACATAACCTAAAAATGGCTCGAAAGTTACATCAGAGTCATTATTATTTTTGGCGAACAATGACTTATAAATTTAGTGGATTGGATCGAAATAAATAGTATTCAACTGAATTTAATAGAGCTGCATTAATTAATCGTAATGATAATACTTCTCATTATTTCCTAAGAGAGCATAGACATTGCTAAGAGTTTATGCAAAATGGGTCATCCAGACCTAAAGATCAAGACTATATTATTCTCTATTTCCCTTATCGTCCTCTCTAGGGTAATCATCTAATCCTGTCCCTAAATATCCTCTATCTTAATTTCTCCACCATACAAACACTCCACTCTTGAACTCTTATTTCCTATACCAATTGAACCACTATTCTAGCTTCTCTATATTGTCTTAAAAGTGTTACATTATTTTTTATCGGTTTTTATAGATATTAGTCACAAGATAATCCAATGCCAATATAAAGGCAGGTGGATTGCCTTCATTTTCTATTTATACAATAAAATTAGGAGCGAAATACTCAGCTTCTTTTCCTCGCATTTATTCACGAGGAATCCATCCATTTGGAAAAATAGTGTCAAACCAATCTTGTTGGATTTTTATAGCAAGGTCCATGTCATAGTCCATTAGTAAAGTGTTATGGAAGCCTTCATCCCAGAGAAACCCTCATATAAAGTAGTTACGGGATGGAGTCATTGTAAACATTGATTTATAATTGATGTATTTATTATTGCTTTTGTCAGTTTTTATATAACCTTCTTGGTATAATAAGCCATTAAAAAGGGCCGATATAGCACGTTTTTTGCATTCAGAATAGTCATTTTATTATTTTTATTGTTTTATATTGTTTTTTTAAATATTTTGTACTAAAGTTGATTTGTTTTGTTTTTTATCAGAGTATTGTATATTCATAGAAAAATATTTGTTGTTTTTTTGCTTTAAAATTGTCAAGAAACTTATTCCTATATTATCATGAGTTATTTTTTCCCATTATGTCTTTTCTACATTCCAAGTTTACTTATTATTTTCTATATGTGATTTGTAAATATTAAAGCTATGAGTTTCATCTAAACTTTAAAGATTTATGTAAAAATAACCAATTATTTAATTATCCTAATTAATAACTAATATTTAATTATTAATTCTATCAACTTTCAAATAGTCCTTGTTATTTTAAGATGTAATGTTATAATTTTCAAGACTAATAAAAAAAACGATTTCGATATTTCTAGTGTCATTAAAATAATTATTATCATTATTTATGGAGTATGTAAAATATTAATCATTATAAATATCGTATTAATGTTTGGTAAATATTTAGTTAATAAAAAGTTGTCGTCCATTAGTTTTATCAGAAATAGTTGCTTTCATAGAATCTTTTCCGTTGTTTTCAAAAATGATTTGCTCAAAGTTATTGGAATAACTTTGTTCTCTATAATTATAGTAAACTTCTCCATCATACAATATCATCATTCTTAAAGACAATGGGTTTTGTTTGGCTTCAGATATTCCTCCCAATAAATTTGGATGATAAGTTCCCCATCTTAATCTTGATTTTAATTTTTCATCTTCATAACTTATTATTTTATTATTATTTTTTACTATTTTATTTTTATTATTATCTTTTGAACTCTTGATTTCATTATTCAAAATTAAAAAATAAAATAAAAACAAAAATATTTTTTTATTCATCATTAAAATTAATTTTTATTATATATAAATAACATTTTTAATTATAATTTTATTTTTAATTTTAATAATAGTATTAAAATTTACTAATTTTCAAATATTTATATGAAAATATTATAATATTTAAAAAATAAATTTAAAAATTCATAATCACTTTTATTATTTTATTGGTTAATTTTAACAAATTAATGTATAATTTTATTCATTTGTTTCTTTTTTTTTTGTTTGAATAATTTTTTTAGAACTATATTAAATTTACTTTTTTTACTTATGATAATTTTATTAATAATTCTCTTGTTTGATTAAAAATTTTTTCTAATTATTATTTATATTTTCAAAAAATTATTAAAAATTATCTTATAGAAATTCAGTAGAATTATTTATAAATTTTTAGTAATCTTAATCAAAACTTTTTATATTTTAATTTTGTTATTTATTTAACTTGCTTTTTAAAGTTGATAGTATTTCATTCTATTTATCTTATTATACTTATTTAAATTATTCTTAAGTTTTTAAATCTAATAATTTTTGATTTGGAAAATTTTCGTTTTAATAATTATGATTTATTTTAAGTTTAGATTAATTAATTTCGCTACTTTTATTAACTAGTTTTCTAAAAGAAAAACTTTTTTCTGTAAAAATATATTTTGTCTTAAATTCATTCTTAATTTTATTCATATTTTATAAATAATCATTCTATTCAAAATAAAATATTGACTATCTTAAATTTTTTCTTCCTTATTAATTTCGATTACTACTTTATAATCCTTCTTAAAAATTTTATTCATCCTTTTTTATCAATTAAAAAATTCCTTTATCTTATAAATCTTCTTCATTATTTTCAAAATCACATTAATTATTAATATTATAATAAAGACTTTTTTTAAATTTTTATTAAATTTGTTTTTCTAAATTATTTTTATTTTTAAATAGAATATTTTATATTCGTGTATTTTTTTGATAATTATTAAATGTCTAATTAAATTTATTTAACAAATTTTCTTTGCTATTTTAATGCTTATTTGTTTTTGAAACAGATTTTGAAAATCATGACTCTTTTCTCATTTAATTTTATTTTAGTTAATTATCCAAAAACTAAATTTATTTATCTTATTCATCAAGTTATTTTTAATTATTAGAACTATTACTTTTTTAATTATTAGAATTATTACTTTTTTAATTTTATTAAAGATTTTATTGAAAATTAGAGTTTTAAACTTAATTTTAGGTTTCTTTCATTTATAATAACCATTTAACATCTTTTTCAGGTTAATACTAGCCTTTTTTAGCAATAGGATTAAGTATGCTAAAACTTATATTCATTAAAATATATAACTAATAATAAATATTATGACAAAATATATAATAAAAAAGAGTGATGAGATAAGAGTAGTCTGAATTGTATTATCATTAATTATGTAATGATTTTGTGTATTTGACTCAAATGCATTGCCCAACGCCCTTTCACCTCTGAGCCTTCCTTATCAATGATAAATCACTTCATAGGATGATCGACTCAAGAGTAGTTTTCTGGTGGCCGTCTCTGGTCCTTCGACCATTTACTTTCGAAGTAACGGCAACTCAGACCTTCTCAGACTATAAAGGCCAAATGACCATCGGTGTTAGTCTAAACACAAACTTAGTCTCATCCTTCTTATTATTATTCTAATTCAACTACATTATATCAAATTTATTATATTTATATGGGATATTATAATATATATAGCTCATTTTTAACTGTTTTTAAACTATCTTATTTTTGATAAAATATCTTGTTTTTTTACTTATTTATTTTATTGAGGTTCTGATTATTCTTCTTCATTAAAATATTTTTCATTTTGTCTTAATTGTTTTTCTAATTTTAAAATTTTTTTTAAATCATCTTTATTCTAACAACCTTAATTTTGTATTATATATAATTAATTTTTTATTTATTCTATGATTTCTTATGATTCATAATTTTTTTTGCTTATCTTTTTATATTTATCTATTAAAGTTTATTCATATTTTTTATTTATATTATTAAGCTCAGAATTTTAATTGTTAAAGGAAAAAGCATTTCGTTAATAATTTAAATTTTACATTATTTGATTAAAATTATTACAACTATTATTTCATTTTTCTTTTTTATTATTATTATATTAAAAATTATTATGCTAAAATACTTCTAATTATAATTTTTATTCTTCAATTTTGAATTATTAAATTTTGTTTTTTTCTTATAATTCTTCAATACATTCTTATAATTATTTATTTTCTCTGCTTATTACTTATATTTTAATAATATCATTTTTATTCATTTTTTCTTTATTTTTTTCGTATTAATTAATAATTTATTTGCATTCTTTAAGTTAAACATTCATTTTTCTTTCTTTTTATTCATATTCTTCAATTTAATTCTAAAATAATAAGATATTTTTACTTAAAATTATTCTTATATAATTTTTAATTCATAAATTTTTTAATTAGAAATTTCTATTTCTCAATTTTATTCTTAAAGTGTAATTTTATATAATTTAAATTTAGATTCGTATAATTAAATTTTATCTTTTAATTTCTCAATTTTTTTTTTCATTTCATATATTTCAGTAAAAGTAGATCTTCCTTTAAGATATTATTATTAATATTATTATTATTGATATTGTTACTAATTTTGTTTTTATTATTTTTAGTAATTTAACAAAATTGAAAATTGATCATCTTACTTTTCATTAATATGTCCATAATCACATAAGGATAACGCTCTTAATTTCATTTGGTTTTTCATAATTAAAAAATAAATGTTTGTTATATAATGAATAAGAATAGAAAATAAATGATAAATAGAAATATAAAGAATCAAATTTTAAGTAAATTTTAATTAAGTTTCAACAATATTTTCTCCTAATTTAAGATTAAATCTGAAGTATCTGACAATAAATCTGTATGAATCTAACTCTAATTTATAATATTAAATAATTCTTCACAAATTGTGGCTAAACACAAATCTCTTATAGTGACTCCCAAAGCATCATGAGTATTGAGATTAACTTTTAATTGATTATAAACATTAAACCAATCTGGATGATGATCCATTTCTTCAGCTACTATTCCTATGCAATTCATAAACTGAAATGCTTATTTGAAGTCTTTAAATTTATATTCTCTTCTTATTAATTATTTTTCATTTTCATTAAATTCCCATTTATTTAGCTCCATTTTCTATAAACTATTCTAAACTTGATATTAGTCCAGTTTGTTATATTTAAACTTTTTTATGTCTTTAAACTATTAAATACGAGTGCATTAAGAAAAACTTTTTAATATTTATTAAACCAACATTTTATTAATTATTTTTATAATTATAAATTATTTAAATGAATTAATAATTTAGTATTCAAATTAATAATTTCATTAAAAATAAACAATTTGATCAAATTCTAATGCAAATAGTACAATTTTCAAACAATTATTAAGAATAACATTAAGGATAACTTTATTTCTAAATTTTAGAAAGTTTATATTACAATATGAATCCTCAAGAATTAGAATTACTAGGTCACCTAATAATCAGTAGTCTAAATAAATAACAGAAAAATTTATATGAAAAATATGTAAATTATTATAATAATTATAGATTTTCAATTTAAGTGAATAGCTTGCAGATATTTAAATATAAAGGTTAGATTATAAATAAGCTTTAGAAAATTTAATATATTTTAAAAATATAAATAGTAATTTAAAATAAATTTCTAATGATTTATAATTCAAAAGAAACTTGAAAATTATTAAACTATATCAATATCTATTGGAATTTGATAAGGCTGACTCATTTATTGATGACTGTTCAAATATTCTTGATAAAAACGCAAATATTGATAATGAAGTAAAATAAAATAAATATTTAAGAGTATTTTTAATTTTGATATATGTCTAGCTGAACAAATGTTTAACAAAAGAAAATATATTAATGCTTCCTTACAATTCTAAAAAAACTACATCAAAACTAAAAATATGACAAAAAATTAAAGTGAAAATTAATTAATTAAATGCATAATATCCTGTATATTATCACCAAAAAGCAACAAAAAAAATAATTTATTACTTTAATTAATGGAAGATGAATTAGTTTAAATGTGTGAGATATACTAATGGATTTCAAAAATAAAAGAAGAAATTATAATAGAAGAGAAAGAAAAAGAGATTTTAAAGAAAGTATTGAAAGAAAAAGGTTACTTAAAAAGTAATTAAGAAAGAGAAGATTTCGAGGATAGTTTGTTGGAACACAATATTTTTGCTGTGAGTTGAATTTATGAGGATATTGAAATATAATTTATTGCAGAATTATTGGTTGTAGGGGAGGAATAATTATAGGAAAAGATTATTAATATGATTGATAAAAATATAATAGTTGCTGTAATTAATTAGAATACCAGATTTATATAATTTCAATATGATCATAATAATACTCTTAAAAAATTCTGTAATAATCTTGAAGCATTTATTGATTCTAATTTATAATTATCGTGATTTTTTATATTATAATTTTAATATTATATATTTTTTCAAATAATTTTACATAAATATTATATTAATATTATTAATATATTAATTATCCATGTTTAAAATAAATTAAAGTGAATATTATTATTATAATACATTAATAGATAATAAATAAAAATCATAGAAATCAGAGTGCTTTTTTTGCATATTTATTGTAAAAGTGATTATGAATATTATATACTTTGGTTTCACTTTGTTTAGATTTAAAAGACTAATTTTGCAAAGTATTTGAACTATTAGTATAAAGAAAATTCAATTCTTTCTTAGTTTTAACTCCTTTTCTATTATTTGCGCTTAAGAGCTTCAACTTTTAACTTTTCTTCAATTTCTGACTTTCAATTAAATAATTATTAATCTGTATTTTCTGATTCAACAAATTTAAATTTAAATTATTTATATTTCTTGAAGTGTCCTAATCATTATTCTGATAAGTGTTTTAACTTTAATCAGTATACACTATTCTGCTACTTTAAATTATATTTTATGGATCTAAACCATCTATTGAAAATATTTATTTTATTTCTTTTTATTCTTTTTTTCGTTTTTAAACATATTAGATTTGTTTATTGTTATTTTTCTATAAATTTCGTATTAGCTTTTCGTTCTTTAATAATATTTGTTCTTTTTTTAAATCTTGAATTTTTTCTTTTAATTTCTCTAGTTTTAACTCTTAAACATCTAATAATTATTCATTAATAATATGAATATTCTCTCATTTATTTTTAACTATAGTGAAATCCTCAGTACTTTCTAGTAATTCATTATATTATAATTTTTTTTCTATTAACCAATATTCTCTTTTTATTTCACTTAAATATTCTTCTAATCTAATATTCTTATCTTGTTCCTTTTTAATATCTATTTTTTAAGACTCTTTAATAATTTATAAATAATTACATTAATGAATTTAAAACTTATTAAGTTTTTCTTACTCAAGGTTGTTTTAATTTTATACCAATTCTTATAAATAATTCTATAAGTTTTTTTTTTCTTATTCAAATATTTTTTGGTTTTATGAATCAACAATTTTGTTTTATAAATTAAAAACAAAAATCTAATTATCTTATTCATTAATTGAAGGCAGTTATAAATATTTTAATTCGTTGTTGAGAAATTATATTCTTTATTTTATAATTAGAATGTCATTATTATGAGTGATTATTTATTATTTTAATTGTTAAATTTAATTAATAAAATTGTTTTTTTCAATTTCATCTTCGATTCGCTAGATGTTTTCTGTTTCAGAATTTACAGACACAACAGAATTATTCAAATTAGTCTTCATTTGTGACATTTGTAAAGTGAATTAATTTTCTTAATCTTGAAATTCATGTTACAAATTTAATAAGTACTGTTTTTTTATTTCTATTTGATCATTTAAGTTTATTATTTTTATTTAATTTTAATTTTATAAATTTTGATATTCTAGTTCTAATTTATTAAATTCATCTAATATTTATTCTGTATTTTATTTATTATTATTTTTATCAAGGAGAATGTTATTTATTTTTTAAGAATTTTATTAAAAATAACTTTTAAATTATTATTTTTAATAATCTGTAATAATATTTCGCTTATTTTACTAATTATTTTGTTATAATTATTTAATTTTTTTTAACTTTTCATCTGAAATCTAATCAATTTTAGATATATTAATACTATTAATTAGATTCATTGATTATAAATTTTAAAAATTATAGTTATTATCTGATATATTTAATCAATTAACTATAAAATATACATAGATATAAATAATGTCAATTTAAAATGAAATGGTTTAAAATTAAAGTAAAGAGATGAACTTAGAAAAATTATTAAACTTAAACAAACAAAATGATTTTCGGATAGAAAATTTAGAGAAAAATTATTAAGAATATTTGAAACGATAAATACTTAAAAAAGATGAATTAAACGAAGAATACTTGTTCATTATAAAGGACATCAACTACTTCAAATAAAGGATGAGACTAATTGATGGTCTTCATTAACTTTGCTAAAATATCTCTCTTTCTTATCATACTTTGTAAAATACTATTTTTCTATTGGATCAATTTATTGTTAAGTTCTAAAGAAGCATTAGTTTTGATTTTTAGTAGAAGGAAAACTTTTCTATTTTGAGAAAAGATTACGAAATTCTTAGAAACTTTCATGTAGATTATGAATTATTGGCTTTAGCTAGTTTATTTATTTCATGTAAAAATATTGAAAACGATTATAAAATACCCAAATTATCAGATTTAATATAAAAGGGAAATTTTTTATACTCTCCTATAAATGTTATCACATATGAAAAAATGATTATTAAATCTCTTGATTTCAATATTTTGTAAAAGGAAAATCTTTATAGCATTTATAATTTATTTTGTTCTAATGTGATATTATTTACTAATGATTAGTTTTAATTTTAGTCTATTTAAATTAATGAAATATTAAGTTAATATAATATTTAAGTATTAAATTCTTAAAGGGAAAAATATTATTATACTCCTAAAAAAAGAGGCAATTAACTATTTATTTCTTAAAATGATATAATAATTACTTTAGATGACTTGTAAATCTTAATCGAAAAAATGAAATCATTAGGTTTTAAAATTTTGTTAGAAGTAATTAAAGATTTAGATTTTTATTCTTTTGATAAAATTAATATAGTTTGCTCAGTAATATATATAGTTAGAAAATATTTTTCTGTAAAATAAATTTGGTATATATTATATAAAATATTATAAATTATTTCTTTATGTTTAAAATAGGTCTTAAAATCAAATTTAATTTTGTTAAATTTTATCTCATGATTTTACAGAAATAATATCTTTAATTGAGACTAAATTTGCTTTAAATATTTAGTCTTATTTTTTTAATTTTATTTAACTGATGTAAGATATGAAGAAGAATAGTAAATAACATTATCAAAATACAGCAGTTGTTTAGAAGTAATATTAATAAATTGGATTATGTTAAAATAAATATCATGTAAATATTTTTAAATATTTTAGGTATGATCATAATCTAATGTAAAACAAAGATAAAGTATAAGTGGATTTTCAAATTTGAAAATTATTATTAATGATAATGAAAATGATGAGCTTTTAAATGATGAATTAAATTTACTAAATAAATCTAAATAAAAAATATAATAGATTTAATAGTTTTTTTAATAAAATATTAATTAAAACATTAAAAATTATATAAAAATAAATTAATTTAATTAAGTAAACTTATTTTAAAACTAAATATTGATAAATTAAGTACATAATTAAAATTCAACAAATGCTATTTAAAATTAATAATAGCAATAGTAATAGTAATAATATTAATAATAATAATATTAATTATAATAATAATAGTAAATATAATTGTAATAATAATAGTAATAATAATATAATTATTAACAATAGCAATAATTTAGTTAAAAGAAAATAATGTAAAGATAATCAAGTGAAAAAATAATAGTTAAAAATAACAGTAATAATAATTTAATTTATCCTAATAATTTAAGTGCAAATAGAAACATAAAAGAAACAATTTTTTTATAGAAAAAATAGTAAATAATTCAATAGCCTTAAGTTTAATAGATATAATAAATACCTTAATAACACTAATAAATAACATATTAATAATTTTAATAAAACTAATAATAAGTATTTATTGACAACAACGCATAAGATATACAAAATACTAAGCAAACTATTTTGAACTAATTATAAAAAAATAAACAAAATTTTTAAAATTCTTTAAATAAACATTCAATAAATATTGTATAAAACCCCTAATAAAATATAAAATATAATAAGAATACTAATAATTAATATATAGTAAATAACTATACATAAAGTCTAATTTCAAATACTTAGATATAAAATCTAAATAGTTGTAAAAAGATAAATTTATTAAAAAAAAATAATTGACTGTGATATATAATTTAATTTTTAATTTTTATAAATAAAAGATGATAATTTATAATTAATAATAAAAATTAAGTTTGATATATTATAAATTCTTAAAAATTATTATAAATTACTGTAAAGGTATAAAAGTGAGATAGATAATGGAGTAGAATGAATTAGAATTGGATTTAGATGATGAATTGTTATAAACAATATCTTGTGAAATGTAATAAAAACTAATAAATAATAATTATATATTAGTCATCCTGATGGTGTATTATTTCCAAAAGCTGATTTAAAACTTTCAAAAAAGGGAGTGAGCAAAATATCAACTGGAGAAATGCATAACACTTAACAATCAATTGACCCCAAATTATTTTAACTTGGATCTCTAATAGGCAAAGGAGCTTGTGGATACGTCCAAGAAGCTTTCTATCAGCCCAACCAGACCATGGTTGCATTGAAAGTAATCAATAAACATAATCAATATATTATCAATAATTAATATATATTCATAATAATTACAATATCAATCAAATAAATTATCTAATAATAAGAATAATAAGGATAAAATAAAAAGAATATAAATATATTATTAGACAGTGAACCTTTATGATAGAGATTAGAGACACCAAATGATGAATGACTTAAAGACATTTCTTAGTGAACAGTATGAATGCGAAAATTTGATTAACTTTTATGGAGCATTTTTTGAGGAAGGTTTAATTAAGATAATTTTAGAACTAATGGATCTAGGATCTTTAAGAGATTTAATTAATATATTAAAATCTTAAAATGCCTATCCATAAAGTGAAGCATTTTTATCATATTTTAGTTTATAAATTCTTCAAGGCCTTTAATTCTTACATTAAAAAAAGCATTAGCTGCATTGAGATATTAAGCCTGAAAACATTTTGATAAATTCATATGGAAAAGTTAAATTAAGTGATTTTGGAATATCGAAAGAATTAGAGAAAACAAAAGCTTTGACTTAAACTTTTATAGGCACTCTTAATTATATGAGTCCTGAAAGAATTTAAGGAATGTAGTATGGTTACAGTAGTGATATTTGGAGTTTAGGTATAGTTTTAGTTGAATTAGCTTCAGGATAATTTCCAGTAGAGGGTAAAAATATAATATTATGCTATTTTATTATACATTTAATTTTTATTTATACTAAATTTTTTATTATATTAAATTTATTCTGTTTTATTATATATTATATTAATTTATTTATATTAAATTGTATTTTATCTTATTATATTAAATTATTTACTTATAAATTAACTGAAATAACAAATAATAATGTAAAAAAGGAATGTTGGGTGATAAGAAGATGACATACATTGAGTAGATACAGACTGTAATTCAATCTAATCCTCCCAAACTACCATCATATTTAAATTACTCTTAATCTTTTTAAGACTTCATCTCAAAAATGTTGGTAAAAGATTAAAACTCAAGATGGTCTGTGAATTAACTTCTGGTATTTTTTATTTTTAATTTAAAGCAACACGATTGGATTATTAAATATCATAATTATTATAATTAGCAACAGATAGGTGATATTATGACATAATATTATTATAGACATTTAAATTAATAATAAAAAATGGAATAAGAGTGATCTTAGAATACACTATATTTATATATTATTTTTAATACTATTATTAAAAATTTTCATTTTATATAATGAATTTTATATTATAGATATTATATTATAATTATTATTTAAATGATAAAAAATCTAGTTTAAAAATGAAAAATAATCATTAATAATAAATAATTTGAATGAAAATTTCAGAGAAAACATAACCATTTATAATAGGAGGTATAAGCGGAATGACAGCAACATGTATTATTTAACCAATAGACATGATAAAAGTACGAATATAGATAAAGAATGAATTCTAATAATCTCATAAACTAATACAAGTAATCTAAGAATGTTATAAATAAGGAGGAATACGATAATTCTATAAAGGTCTTGATAGTGCTTTGACTAGATAATTGTTTTATACTACTTCAAGGTTGGGTATTTATAAGACTATGAGTAATAAAATTAAAGAGAAATAAAGTTATAATTTGATGTTTTATTAGAAAGCTTATTGTTC
>Ga0315908_10001980_pt1 | contig 15220 bp, 14 predicted proteins | sample LakEriMetagenome_12_FD_203520 | JGI IMG/M metagenome (GOLD analysis project Ga0315908, IMG submission 203520) | Freshwater fungal communities from buoy surface, Lake Erie, Ohio, United States - Buoy 4 MA124 | ecosystem: Environmental > Aquatic > Freshwater > Lake > Lake biofilm | place: USA... | reverse complement strand
CAACTCAATCAGAAAATTGGTTCGGCTTGGCGTGAAGCCACCGAACAACAGCGAAATTCATTGCTAGAAGCTATAAAGGGCCTTCCGGTAACGCAATTCAAGGATAATGTAACGATAGCTGAACAAATTGGTGGAACTATGCTTGGCGCTGCATTTTCACGCTTCTTGGCTGATTCCATGCTGGCTGAGCGTACCCCTGAAGAAGGGGCCGCACTACTCGCCTCTGAACAGTGGAATGGTGGGCGGCTCAATTATTATGGCGTGCTTTTGGCGGCAGCCTATGACAAGTCGAGTCTATATGGCGATCAATTTCTTGCCAAACTCTCGGACCCCGCTAACAAAGTCTTGCCATCCGATGTCCTCGATAGCTTAGAAGTGTTTTCCTCAAAATTAGCGTCAGAAGGACAATTAAGCCACCAGATCGTCGAAGACATGGCACAAAAGCTTGCCAGTGCGGGAGCAACTGAAGTTCCTGAGGCTGTTTTGTCGGGATATTTAAAATCGCTGATTGACGGTGCCTCAGCGGAGGCTGTTATTCCGGTATTAGACATGCTGCCACAAACACCCTCGGGGGAGAGAGTGCGTGAGGATGCGGTGAGAGAATGGTCCAATGTTAACCCCGAAAATGCCCTGAATTACGTGTTATCCAGAATAGACGATCCTTTCTTCGAAAAAAATGTTCCTGTAGGTGTTGCATCCTGGATGACGGTAGAACCGCATACAGCGTGGAATTGGTATGTTGACAACGCTGACCAACTTCCAGCCGGAACGGCGGTGAATGGCTTCGACAAATGGATAGACGCGGATCCAATAGCTGCCTCAACTGCATTGGCCCGAGCTATATCGCTCGATCAGGAGATTCGAGATGGTTTGATCCTGGCGCTCTGTTTGAAAATCAAGGGAACAGATTCCGAAGCAGCCAATGCTTGGGCTCAGCAGATACAGAATCCCACGCAACAGCATGCCGCATTGTCTGCTATAGGGCGCTAGAAATGTTGATTCGGAGAATATTTCTAGCATGATGACAAACGATTACCGGCGCCAAACTTTGACGATGATTAGGTGCCTTGTCTACATACTAGGCGGCGCTTTGATTGGTGGTGGGTTGGTCCACTTAGTATGTAGTAGACGGCGCCTGCATTCCATGGAAGCAACACACCACGCATTAACGCGAAGCAAGGTTACTGCTCCGGCAGTGTCCATGCATTCTGTTCCCTTGGAATGGAGCATTCTCAACGATCCCAATACTGGATTTCGGGAACTCAGTAAATTCTTTCATGGTCTCCCGGCGAATACATCCGCAATGTATCGCCGAGAAGTCTTGCTGCGAATGTTGCAAAAAGATTTCGCACAGACAATGATATTGCTGACCTCAAGTGAGAACAGCCTTTCACGCGATGATAGAAGATCCATAGCTATTGCCTATGCCGCATTTAATCCCGGCGCTGTAGCGGACATATGGAAGGAACGAAAGACATGGGCTTTATCAGATAGGGATTTTTGGGAACTCGCAAACGCGTTCATTGTATCCAAACCAGAAGAAGCGGCCACAGGGATAAGAGAACTCCATCAAGCAGGATTTAAGCGCGAAGCGCGTAACGCTACAGCCCAATACTTAGCGGGCCTAGTGCAGCGTTCTGATGTATCCATTGTTAGCGAGATCGATAAATATGCAAATTTGGGGTTTGTGGACAGGACGTATATTCATAGCGTGGCAGGTGAGCTTTCCGACAATCTGACGAATTACATAACCAAAAATGGAGCGAATGCGTTGAGAGAATTGCTCCTCGGAGCTTCTGAAGGTATTTCCACGGAAATTGTGACCTACGCAGCTTGCCAAGCGTACCTCAGCGGTAATCATGCCGTTGACTACAACCAGATGAATTTGGCATTGGATAGAATGCCCGAAGGAGAGAACAAAGATAGCATAATTTACAAAATTGGCGAAAAGCTTCTCACAAAGGCATCCTCTGAGCGCTCTAATTTTTTCGATACTTGGGTGCGCGAGGATATCTCGCCTGCGCACCAGCAGCTGTACAATAGATACCAACAAACCGGCACTGTGTCGGATGCCGAATGAAGCAGATTCCTGAGTGTGCCGTCACCAGCGGCATAGTCATCGCGCGCCTCAAACGCGCCTGCCTTCGCATGGCCAGCCGGGTTCGCCCCACGAGCCTGCTTGGGAAGGCCCTCTCCCAATGGCAAGCCTTGGAAGTGTACCGAGATCGCGGCGACACCGAGATCGACAACAACGGAGTAGAGAACGCCATTCCCCACCGCCGTTGGAAAAAAGAACTGGCTTTCAGCGTTATTTGACATGAACCCCTAGCAAGACTTTATGCTCAACGAAGGCAAGGGTATCCATAAGTGGGTGCACTATTTCCCTATTTATGAGAGGTATTTTGGGTCGTGGCGAAACAAGACTTTGACATTTCTGGAGATTGGGGTCGACCGCGGTGGGTCTTTACAAATGTGGCAACGCTATTTTGGTCCACTTGCGAGAATTATCGGAATCGACATTGATCCTGCATGTAGAGAGCACGAGTCACCTGGAGTCTTTGTGCGGATTGGTGATCAATCGGACACAGTCTTTCTGCAGACGGTCATCGACGAGTTCGGTACTCCGGATATCGTGCTCGACGACGGCAGCCATGAGATGCGGCATGTCCGGAAAACGTTCCAGTTTCTGTATCCCCAGCTCCCGAAGAACGGAATTTACCTCGTAGAGGACCTACACACTGCTTACTGGCCTGAATTCGGAGGGGGCGTCCACGAAGCAGGAACCTTCGTCAACCTAGCGAAGCAATTCATTGATCAGCTCAATGCCGACCACAGCCGTGGGCAGGTGATGCCCGACGTAGCGATTACCCGCAATACGTTTGGTGTCAGCTGTTTCGACAGCGTGATTGTCTTTGAAAAGGGGCAGGTTTTGTGGAAAGAAGCAATACGCACCGGGACGGGCGAGGCAAGACAAGTGGCAGGAAAGCGAGGTTTGAACCTATCTATAGCCTGCGAACAACATTTCCCCGAGCCAAGCCCGCGCACGCGGATTCTCAATGCGATTATTCGCCGGTTTGGGTATAGCTCGTATCTGGAGATCGGCATTGGGGATGGCGCAAACTTTGACGCGATTCGATGTGCACAAAAGCAAAGCGTGGACCCGGGAAGTGTGGAGGCGCTACGGCCAGCAAGCCAGTCGATGACTTCCGTTCAGTTCTTTGCGCTAAATACGGAGACTTTCGACTTGATATTCATCGACGGCCTACATCACGCGGACGTGGTAGAGCGGGACATTCGCAATTCGCTTGCCCGCCTCAATCCTGGTGGAATGATCGTCTGTCACGACATAAACCCAAGCAGTGAGGTTATGCAGCGTGTTCCGAGGGAGCAAGCGGAATGGACGGGCGAATGTTGGAGGGCTTGGCTGCGGATACGGGCCGAACGGGATGACCTCACCATGTTTGTGATAGACACGGACTATGGCGTTGGAGTGATTTATCCCGATGGCGCTGCTAAAACGCCACGGCTCCTCGTGAAGGAGGATGAAGAGGATTTTGCGGCCTTCCAAGCATGTAAAGTTGGGTGGCTACCGTTGGTGCCAGAGGAGGAATTGGCAGCCGCCCTCGGCTGCGGATCGCTAGAGTGCAGCGCCAATGCACCGACCGCAACCTGGGATGTAAACTTGTCCGCACTTCCATCTGCCGACCGACCATTTCTCGTTTACTGCCCAACTAAAGCTGGAGATCACTTGGCCGATCTGTTAAGCGAACACCGGTTGTTTGACGTGGCCTTTAACGACTACACCGGGGAGGGTCGGGGCACGGAGGGGGCGGAGTGGCGATTCTGCGAAAAGGGGCACAAGTGGCCTTGCGCCCACCGAATCTCTCTCGCATCTCGAAATCCTACGAGTTCTACTTCTTCATCGACAACGACATTGCCATCGGGGTTGATGATATTAACACCCTATTCCTTACGGGGTACGCATTGAGATTGAAGTTGTTTCAGGCAGCCCTCACACCGGACAGTACAACGGCGTACCCGAATCTGGTCTGGCGAGGCGGCTGTGCAGTCCGCTTCTGCGATTTTGTTGAGATCATGATGCCCGTATTTTCCCGCGCGGCGCTGCAGACTTGTGCACACACATTCACCGAGTCCGAAAGTGGCTGGGGATTGGACCACGTCTGGCCGCTTTACCTCGGCAAAGAACGCATGGCCGTCGTTGATGCCGTTCAGGCGAGACATTGTCGCCAGGTAACGTCCGGTGGTTGGGTAATGAGCAATGGCGAGACGCCTTTCGATGAGTTTAACCGCGTAGTGCAGGGAGAGGAACACGAGAAAACGCATGAGTGCCCCGAATTTGCAGAATTGTGTGGAGGCTTTGGGGCAGGTCCAATTGTTTCTTCAGGATAGCCACCATCAGGGTATCCGTTCGACGGAACCGCATCGGGTTTCTAAGGCGAGGCGACGGCGGGCGAGGCAGGTTCTGGTATGCGCGAGATTGATCGACTAGCGAGGGACCGAGCCGTGGTGCTGCGGCTGCTGGAGCGGAGCGGGCAGAGTGTGGCAGAGTTCTGCCGGGAACAGGATCTGCCGTACGGGGTGGTGTCGCGATGGCGGCGAGAAGCGCGGGCTGCTGACGGCTCGGGAGTTCGTTGGGTGGAGGTTGAGGCGGCTGCCGAGAGTGCACCTCCCACGCCTTCCCGCGGGAAAGACGTGGATCTGACCAGTGTGGTTGCTGAAGTGTCTCTGGGAGGCGGGGTGATGATTCGGGTGTACCGGCAGGAGGGCGGAGCATGCTGATTTTCACCCGGAGCCTGCGGGTGTGCTTGGCGCTGGACCCGATGGATCTGCGCAAGAGCTTCGACGGCTTGGCGGCTCAGGTGCAGCACTCCCTGGAGGAGGACGAGCGTTCCAGCCAAGGTTTCGTTTTTACCAACAAGCAACGCGATCGCGTTCGGATGCTCTATTGGGATGGAACTGGACTTTGGTTGCTGACAAAACGGCTGGAGGCTGGGACCTTTAATTGGCCGAAACCATCGGCTGAGCTCGGCACGACCAAGAAGATGCGGCTCAAGGCCGAAGCCTTGGAGATGCTGCTGAGCGGGATCGACCTCAAGGGGGCGAAGTTGCGGCCGTGGTACGAGGAGCCATCCGCAACAGCCTGATGTTATTGTTAGGCATTGGATTGCTTTGACAAAGTTGATCGTCAGGCGACGGCATGATACGGGTGCATCAACGCCGCAAGACGCCGCCAACGACGCACAAAAGGCCAGCGAACTCGAAGCGCGGGTCAAAGAGTTGTCGGCCACGGTGGAGGAGTTGAGAAGCCAACTGGCATGGTTCCGCCGCAACATGTTCGGGCGCAAAAGCGAGCAGATGCCCTTAGATCCGGAGGAGCAGTCGTTGCTGGAGTTGGAAGACTCGATGATCGACAAGGCGGCGCGCTCGGCCCCGGAAAAGAAGGCCAAGGGAGGTAGCCGCAAGGGCCGCCAAACGCGGGCGATGCGGATGCCGCCGGATTTGCCAGTGAAGGAGGAGACGATCATTCCGCTCGCTGTGCAGGAAGCACCGGACAAGTGGCGGCGCATCGCTCAGGAAGTCACCGAGCGCCTGGAGATGGAGCCTGGAAAACTGTTCCTGAAGAGGACGATCCGCCCGACCTTCGTGAGCGTCGAAGAACCCTTTGCGCCTCCCGTGACATCGCCCGCACCGGTGGCATTGGTGGAGGGGCAGTTCTTCGGCGCCAGCCTGCTGGCCGAACTCTGCCTGGACAAGTTCCTGTCCCATTTGCCTCTCTACCGGCAAAGACAAGCCTACCTCTGGAAGTACGGTGTGGACCTGCCTATGTCGACGTTGTGCAACGCCATCGGTTCCTGCGCCCGGCAAGTGGATATGGTCGTCCGCCACATGAACCGGGAGATGTGGGCTGGGGGTTATGTGCAGATGGATCTGACGCCGATCCGCTTCCTGGGCAAGAAGACCAAGAGCGGCGCGGCCGCCACCGGCCAAATGTGGGTGGCTACCGTTCCGGGAGGCAATGTCGTTTACCATTGGCGTCTGACCAAGCAGGCCGAGGAGGCCGAATCGATCATCCCGGAGGGCTTTCGCGGCATCCTCCAATGTGACGGCGGCAGCGAGCTGGCCTGCTGGCTGAAGGGCGGCAAGTATCGACGACGACCGCCACCCCAGGGGGTACGACGCGCCGGGTGCTTTGCCGATGTCCGGCGAAAGTTCGAGAAGATCTGGAAGGACAGCGGGCAAAAATGCAAAACCTCGCATGAGTTCCTGCTCCTCATTGCGGATCTCTACGCCGTCGAAGCGGAGGCCCGCGCCTCCGGCCTGACAGGCAAGGACTATGACGCCATGCGGCTAGCACTGCGCCAGGCGCGCTCCGTTGCCACCATGGCCAAGCTCAAAACCCGGCTCGACGAAGAACTACCCAAACACCGGCCCAAATCCCCCTTGGGCAAGGCCATCGCTTACGCCCTCGGCCAATGGGCCAGCCTGCAGATCTACCTGGAGGACGGGCGGTGCGAAATTGATGACAATCTCGTCGAGCGGGCGGAGGAATGTGAGACACCCACTTGATTGAGGATTGGCCGTCGAATGAATGGGTGCCTTGCCGCCTCTGAGCGGCGGATGCGAAGGCTCTGATTCGCAGCAGGTTGCCTTTCAAAAATCGTTCGGAGAAGCGTTCAGCGCCGCTAACCTAAGAATTGCACGCCAAGGCCGCGCACTTCGCTCTCGGCCTGCCCAACGCCCAGTTCACCATCGGAAAGGTCATCCGCGACCTCGCACGGCACGCCCCCGATGCCGCCCTCGCCGCTGCCAAGTGTCAATAATCTTCTCCTGACCCCTTTTTTCTTCTTGCAAAGTCCGACAATTGTCGGCATAAATGCCCACATGAATCGAAAATCATTTCCGCCGCTTTCCGCCTCGGAACAGGCGATCATGGATCTGCTTTGGAAGCACCAGCCTGTGAGCTTGAATGATCTTTTGGATCAAATCAACGCCAGCCGCAAAGACGCTGTGACGCGGGCCACGCTGCAGACGCAACTGACGAGACTGGAGTCCAAGGGCTGGCTGAAGCGTGACAGCAGCGCTCGGGCGCATGTCTACGAGGCGGCTGTGGCGGAAACAAAAGGCCGCACGGGAGTGTTGGCGGAGTTGAAGAAGAGGTTTTTCGGTGGAAGCAGCGTGGCGCTGGTGCGTTGTCTGGTGGAGAGCGGGGACATGAGCCCGGCGGAGTTGGGCGAACTGCAGAAACTGGTTCGCGGTCATGTCGGACGCAAGGGGGGCGAGTCATGACGCCACTGGATCTTCTGAATGTGGGGCTGCAGACTGTGCTGCTGGGTTTGGCCGGGTGGCTGGTGGTCGGTCTAGTCTTTCGCGACGCCAGACATCGAGCCTGGGCCTCGCTTCTGTTTCTGGCCGCGATGGTGTTGTTGCCGTGGATGCTTTTCTGGCAAGGGACGTATTCATTCTGGGAAGCTCAGGGGCCTTCAACGTGGCGTCCGGAATGGAAGGTCACTGTCTCCGAGCCAGCACCCGGGCCAGCCCTTTCTCAGGGTATCGAGAGGCTGCAGGAGCCTGTCATTTGGAGAATTTGGAGCGCCCGGAACTTCCCCCACTGGACCGGTTTCCTTGTTTGGATCTGGTGTGCCGGGAGCGCATGGATGGCGTTCAGGCACCTTTGGCGCACGGCAGTCATCAATCACTGGAGACAGCGGCTGCGCCTCCTTGAGTGGGAAGGCACGCCGGTGCGGGTGGCACGAGATTTGGCAAGTCCCTGCCTCGCCGGTGTCATCAGGCCCGAGATCGTGATTCCCGAACGGGCCCTGCAGGAGTGGTCGGCGCAGCAGTGGCATTGGGCGCTGTCTCATGAGCGGGAGCATCGGCGCGGCGCAGATGCCCTCATTGCCTGGTGCCTCGAATGGATCCGTGCGTCCCTCTGGTGGAATCCGCTCGTCCACCGGCTCATCGCTGATTGGGAGCAGGCGCGCGAAGAAATCTGTGACCGCGCGGCGGTGGAGAAGGCGCCGGCCGCGGCGCCTTACTCCGAGTTCTTGCTGTCAGTGGCGGCAGCGGCGCGTAGCCCCGGCGTGCCGATGGCGACTTCGCACTCCGCTCGACGCCTGAAGGCAAGGTTGCTGGCATTGCTCGAGCATCGCCCTGTCAGGCGCCGTCCGCACTGGGCTTTTCTTCTACTGATCACGAGCCTGTTACTGCTGGGGGCCAATCTGGTGGGTTGTGTCAGCCTGAAGTCGTCACCTGTCGGCAGAGACGAAGGCCCGTTGATCACCCGCCACTTCAAAGTCGCTCCCGACGTGATTTCGCGCCTCAGGGAGCCTGTTCCGACTGACTCATCCGCCGCCACTCGCGGTGTGCAACCGGACTCAACGGTCTCCGTCCGAGAGGGACTGCAGAACCATGGAATCGATTTCTCCCATGGTTCGAGCGCTGACTTTGATCCGGTCGCCAGTCAGTTGGTCGTTACAAACAATGGACGTCGCTTGGAGCAGGTTGAGACATTGGTCAGTGCCTTGAGGGAGGAGTTCGATTTTCAAACGGTGCTTATCAACATCACATCCAAGTGGATCGAGGTTCCCTCCGACGCGCCGTTGGTCTCTGATCTGAGTGTGCTGACCGAAGCGCGGTTTCAAGTGGTGATGCGATCACTCAGCCAGCAGAAGGGGGTGGACCTGCTGACGGCTCCGCAGATAAGCATGCGCAACGGTCAGCGAGCAGCTGTGGAAGTAATCCGCGAACAGATGATGCCTGCAGGAAAAGATTTCAGCGGTGTCCGAAATGCGTTCGTGCCCATGATTCACGAGGGTAAGATCCTGCTCAACTGTGTGGCGGACATCGGAACACCCTTCCGTGGAGGAAAACGGATGGCCTTCATGGAGCTAACCGACGTCGGGGCCATTACCATCAGACACCTGATCCGTCGTGAATCCGTGGCCGTAGAAAATGGCGAAACGCTGGCGGTCGACATGGGCGAGCCTTCAAAGGGACGACGCATTATGCTCTTTTTGACGGCATCGCTCATCGGGAGGGACGGCAAGAAGCTGAGCCTGGAGGAGGTCATGAGAGAAAGGACGAGAGCCCCGGTTGTTCCGGCCGACAGGCGTGGGCCACGATGAAACGGGGCAGTGCGACCAACCTAGATTTGTGAACGTGACAGGTGGGTTATGTGCGGAGTGGATGGGAAATAAGTCACTCACAGGTTGCCGCTGCAAATGGTCAATAATCTTCTCCTGACCCCTTTTTTAAACGCGAGATTAGTCATTCATCATCCAATCGGCAGAGAAGCGGCGAGACGAGGCTTCTGATTTAGCGCGGGGCGGCGGGTCGGACGACTACGCGGCGGACGTCCATGACGGCAGCTTTGGCCTTGGTGAGTGGGCGCAGCTCCAGCGTGTGCGGGCCGGCCGCCAGTGTGACTTCTCCCACCGGAACCTGAATGAAATGTTGAAAGTGGCCGGTTTCCCGGACGGTGAAGCGAAGCGACTGGCCGCCGAGGCGCACCTCCACCTCCGATCCACCATTGCCACCGCCGCATCCTTGCAGGACCTCGACTTCGTAAACGCCGGCTTTGGGAATATCCAATGACCAGTCGGCCCAGTCGCCCGCATCCACCCAGTACCCGAGCGTGTCTTTAAAGGGTTCCGGTTCATAGCGCATGGTGCGTCCGTGGGTCCGCGCGTGGCGGGCCAGCAGGCGGATGGTGTCGTCGGGAGTGCGCACGCTGGGCGACCGGCCAGCGACGGAGGCATCCATGGCCGCGCGCCAGGGCGCCCATCGCCGACCTGCTTCCGCTGCCGTGGTGGCGGTTGCTGAGGCGGTCACATCGGCGTCGCGGTAGAGCGGGGCGGCCGCGGTGCTGACAAATTCCGGATTGGCCACCGGCATCTGGGCGCCATGGCGGTTGCGCCAGCTGGTCAGGCGTGCTTTCAGACGCTCAGCCACTTCCGGGGTGGTGGTGGCGAGGTTGCGGGTTTCGCTGGGATCGGCCTGCAAGTCGTACAATTCCACCGTTCCGTCTTCGAAGTTTTCGATGAGTTTCCATTGATCTTGGCGCAGGGCGCCGCTGGGGCGGCCGCCTTGATTGCTGTAGTGGGGGAAATGCCAGTACAGGTCGCGGGGCGGCAGAGAGCCGCCGCGGAGCAGCGGCATGAGGCTGACGCCATCGAGTGGTCCGGTGGTGGTGGCGGGGTTTTGACCGGCGGCCTCGAGCAGGGTGGGCAGCAGGTCGGTGAGGATGACGGGTTGCTCGCTGACTGAGCCGGGGGTGGTGACGCCGGGCCAGCGGACGAGCAGCGGGACGCGCAATCCGCCCTCGTAGAGAAACCCTTTGCCGGCGCGGTGTGGCGTGTTGTGGGTGGGCGGGTCCTGTCCTAGTTCCGGCACATGCAGGCCGCCATTGTCGCTGGCAAACACGACGAGCGTGCGCGCAGCGAGGTCATGGCTGTCGATGGCTTCGAGCACGCGTCCGACGGAAGCGTCTAGCGATTCGATGACCGCGGCGTATGTTGGGTTGAAGGCGTTGCGGTGGCGTTCCAGTGCTTCCGGGGTGGCAGCATACGGGAGGTGCGGGCTGTCATGGGCGATGTAGAGGAAAAATGGACGATCGCGGTGGGAGTGGATGAAGTCGGCGGCGGCGGTGGCCAGTTCCATTTCGCCCTTACTTCCTTCGCTGGCGGACGGGGTGGTGACGGCGCGACCGGGATGGACGGTTTGAAACCCTTGGGCGGCGGGGCCGAAGGCGGAGTGGCCGAGATGCCATTTGCCGAGGCAGGCGGTGGCGTAACCGGCATCGCGCAGGAATTCGGCGATGGTTGATTCTTCGAGCGGGAGTTGTCCTTCGATGCGTGGCGACTGGAGTTTTTGGGCGGTGGTGTCGGCGCGTCCGGGTAGGTAGGTGGTGAGGTGCAGGCGGGCGGGGTGTTTGCCGGTGAGTAGGGCGGCTCTGGAGGCTGAGCAGAGCGGGGCGGCGGCGCTGGCCTGGGTGGCGCGCCACCCTTGAGAGGCGAGCCGGTCGAGGTGCGGCGTGGCATGGTCCTTGCGTCCGCTGGAGCCGAGGTCATTGAGGCCCAAGTCATCGGCCACGATGACCACGATGTTGGGCGGGGTCGGGGGCGAGGGGGCTGCGGCCAGACCGAGGGCGAGGGCGCCGCTGATGACAGCGAAGATCAGGGGAAATGGGGGTGGATTCACGCGATGATCATCGTCTCCGTTCCGTCGGCCGGTGCAAGAGTGGCGTTGAGGTGGTCATTTCCCGGTCGCATCGGCAAATTTCAACTGTGATCTTGCCGGTTTGATTTATGATGAGAATTCGATTCGACCCATGTCTTCTTCTGCCATCGCCTCACTTCCTGGATTTCGTGATTTGACACCGCGCGAGTGTGCGGTGCGCAACTATGTTTTTGCCGCTTGGAGGGGGGCGGCCGCGCGGGCTGGTTTCGTGGAATGGGAAGGGCCCACGCTGGAGAGCACCGACCTGTATCGCAAAAAGAGCGGCGACGAAATCATCGGTCAATTGTTCCATTTCACGGACAAAGGCGAACGCGAGGTGGCGCTGCGACCGGAGCTGACCCCCACGCTGGCTCGCATCGTCGCGGCCCGGCATCGCGACTTTAAAAAACCTCTGAAATGGTTTCAAATCGGTCCGTGCTTTCGCTACGAGGCCCCGCAAAAAGGAAGATTGCGTGAATTTTATCAATGGAATGCCGACATTCTAGGTGAGGCTTCACCGGCGGCCGACGCCGAATTGATCGCGCTCGGGATCGAGGCCCTGCGGTCGCTGGGGTTCACGAGTGATGATTTTGCCGTGCGTTTGAGTGACCGGGCGCTTTGGGATCGATTTTTAGTGACTGCCGGCATCGAGGCCGATCGGACCACTGTGTTTCTGCAGTTGATTGACAAGTGGGAGAAAGACCCTCCGGCGGTGATGGACGCCAAATTGCAGGCGTTGGGGACCAGTCGCGAGGCGGTGGCTGCTTTTATGGTGTCGGCGCGCGAGGAGCCGGGGCCGTTGGGGCCGGTGATCGATGATCTGACGGCTCGGGGGCTCGGTGGATTTGTGCGTATTGACCCCGGTATTGTGCGTGGACTGGCGTACTACACGGGGACGGTCTTTGAGTTTTTCTCATTGCGGGCCGGGGCGAGGGCGATTGCTGGAGGCGGGCGGTATGATCATCTGGTGTCCACGCTTTCGGATGGGGCGGTCAGCATGCCGGCGGCTGGATTTGGCATGGGGGATGTGGTGCTGGGGAATTTGTTGGAAGAAACGCCCGGACCATGTGCGCGCTTGCACGAGGCGCTGGCGGCGGCGGCGGCGCTGGATGTGTGGGTGGTGGTGGCGGACGAAGAACGCAGGGCGGACGCCCTGCGGCTGCTGCAGGACCTGCGCGGACGCGGGCTGCGGGCTGACTTGGTGCTGGCAGCGGCTAAGGTGGGTCGTCAATTTCAGGCGGCCGAGGCCGCTGGGGCGCGCACGGCGGTCGTCGTGGGGGCCGAGTGGCCGGTTTTAAAAGTGAAGCATCTGGCTCAGCGCGAGGAAGTGACGACGGATCGTGATGGGGTGTGGGCGACGCTGGGCCAGTGGATGGAGATAGGGTAGCCCGCTGGACGAAGGAATGACTTATGAAGCAATGGCAACTCGGACCTCAGCCTGGCTGGGAACATCTTGAATTAGCGGACGGGCCGGCGCTGGAGCCGGGACCGTATGATGTAGTGGTTCGCCTGCGGGCGGCCAGTTTGAATTATCGTGATTTGCTGGTGGCTTCGCTTCCCGAGCGGCATGTGGCTGGGCGTGTGCCCGCGTCTGATGGGGCAGGTGAAGTTGTGGCGGTCGGCGGCGCGGTGACGAAGTGGCAGGTGGGCGACCGGGTGGCGGGCTTGTTTTTTCGCGACTGGCGGGCGGGGCGATTTGAGAGTGGGCATCATCGATCGGCGCTGGGCGGGCCGGTGGACGGGGTCATGCGCGAGCTGGCGGTTTTCCCTGAGCATGGGTTGGGGCGACTGCCGGCCGGGTTTTCTTTCCTTGAGGGCGCCACGTTGCCGTGTGCCGCCTTGACGGCGTGGACGGCGTTGTTTGAGCGCGGGCGGTTTCGGCCCGGGCAGTCGGTGCTTTTGCTGGGCACGGGCGGCGTCTCGGTCTGGGCCCTGCAGCTGGCGGTGGCGGCGGGAGCGGAAGTTTTTATCACGTCATCGAGCGACGCCAAGCTGGATCGCGCGCGTGCGCTCGGGGCGGCTCACACTGTGAACTACCATCGGTTTCCGAAATGGGATGAGGAAGTCTTGCGGTTGTCCGGCGGGCGCGGGGTGGATCACGTTTTGGAAGTGGGCGGGCCGGGCACACTGGGGCGGTCCATGCAGGCACTCGCGGCCGGCGGACACCTTGCGCTCATCGGTGTACTCACCGGTCTGGGCGCCTCCGAGGCATCACTTTTCCCGCTGGTGGCTAAAAATGCCGAAGTCAGCGGCATTTATGTGGGTCATGCTGAGGCTTTTGCCGCGATGGTGCGCAGCATTGATCGCTCAGGCGTGCGGCCAGTGATTGACCGCGTTTTTAGTTTTAGCGACGTGCCGGCGGCGTATGCGCATCTTTCCGGCGCCAGTCACTTTGGCAAGGTGGTGATTGATTTTGATGCGGACTAGCGTCCGCTGGGGGCACCGAGGTTACGAGTTTCGACCCAGCGCACCGCGAAGCGGACGAGGGCAGCGCCATTGGGAAGGTCGAGTTTTTCGCGGATGCGGGCGCGGTGGACCTCGACGGTTTTCGGGGAGATGCCGAGACGCTCCGCAATCTCGTTGGTGCTGAGGCCGGCCCCAAGGTGCTCAAAAACCTCAAATTCCCGGTCGCTCAGTTTGGAGACCGCTCCTCCGCTGGTCTCCCCACCTTTGGCCGCCGTCTTGCCAGCAAACGAAGAAAAGATTTCACCCGCCATTTTGTCGCTGACATAAAACCCGCCCGATAAAATCCGGCGCAGCGCGGAAACAATCGTCGCCTTGTCGCTGTCCTTCATCAAATACCCCTTGGCCCCAGCCTTGAGCGCCCGTTCCGCGTAGAGCGTTTCATCATGCATCGAAACCACCAGAATCGGGAGCTTCGGCATCTGGGCCACCACGTCCTTGACCAATTCCAGACCGTTTCGCCCTGGTAGGGTGATGTCGACCAGCGCTAGGTCAGGCTGCGCTTCGAGGATGCCGCTCAGTCCGGAAGCGGCGTCGCCGGCTTCAACGATAACAGTCATATCAGGTTGGCTGTTAACGAGCTGAGCGAGACCTTCACGCATCAGGGTATGGTCTTCCACGATCGCCACCCGGATGCGTTTGGGCGAAGGAATGGCGGGCGCGGCGGCGGGTGCAGCGGAGGCAGCGGCGGATTTGACTTCTTTTTTCATGTGGTGGGTAGGATGACCCGCACGGCGGTGGTTCCGCCGGGGGGCTGGTCCGAGAATTCGAGAATGGCACGGATGCTCTCAGCGCGTTGGCGCATCAAGTGCAGGCCAAGGCCTGACTGTTTTGGGGGGCGGGCAAAGGGCATTCCGTCATTGATGATAGTGAGCGTCGCCGGACAGGCCGCACAGTCTAAAAAGACGTCGACCCGCGTGGCCGCAGCGTGCTTGACCGCATTGGCAATCGCTTCTTGAGCGATACGGTACAACTGAGTGGCGGCATGATGGTCAAGTGGGCTACAGGTTCCTCCCACATGGAGCTGGCAGCGGATTTGGAAGATATCTCCGGCCGAGCGGACGAGACCGAGCAGGGCGGCGGGCAGTCCGTCATGGCCAATGTCAACGGGAGATAACCCTCTGGCCAAGCCGCGCGCCACCTGGGTAGCTTCACCCAGATGCTGGCTGATGGCTTTGGCGTCGCCAGCCAGTTCCGGTGCCGCGGTTTCCAAGTTTTCAGCCAGATGCTGGAGTTTCATTTTCAGAGCGGCCAGTCGCTGGCACAGGTCGTCGTGAATGTCCTGTCCGATCCGTCGCTGCTCACGCTCGGAAATCTCTAAGATTTCGCGCTGCAATCGTACGATTTGGGCGTCCCGCTCGAGCTCCCGCAGCACCCGTCGCACCACCGTGGGAACAAGATCAAGAAAATGAGCGTCCTTAATCAGGTAGTCGCGCGCGCCGCGACGCATGTAATCCACGGCCACTTTGGCGTCAGAAAGTCCGCTAATGATAAGAAACGGCAGCGACGCACTCTGGCG
>Ga0315908_10001974_pt1 | contig 15250 bp, 16 predicted proteins | sample LakEriMetagenome_12_FD_203520 | JGI IMG/M metagenome (GOLD analysis project Ga0315908, IMG submission 203520) | Freshwater fungal communities from buoy surface, Lake Erie, Ohio, United States - Buoy 4 MA124 | ecosystem: Environmental > Aquatic > Freshwater > Lake > Lake biofilm | place: USA... | reverse complement strand
GTGATTACTACTACGTGTATTCCAAGCAATTGAGCACCGGATTAAAGGACGCTCTTTTCCCTGATATCATTGGGCTTTACGGACAATATTGGAAAAATATTTTACTCCGCGGTGCCGAGTGGAAGCCCGAGCAACTGCGCGTTTTTGGTGATTACTTGCCGCGGACAGAAAAAAAGTATTTACCACCCTTCCAAAAGGAAAATTGGATTTTTATTGGAGCACAAAAAAACGTGGACAAAGAATACGTCGATTACATTCTGCAGTTGAGAAAACACGTCGCCGAAAAACATCCAGATTGGAAAATTGTAGCCAAGCTCCACCCCATTGAAAAAAACCCTCAGGCTTATCACGCTATTGCCGATCAATACATACAGATCGTTGGCAATGAATCTTCCTTAGATGAGCTATTGAGTAAGAGCAAAATTCAAATCAGCATTTACAGCACCACCTTCTATGACGCATTGGGGTTTGATGTGGTGAATTACAGCATCCAACATTATTCTCCCTTCAGTGCTTATGCCGCAGAAGCAGTTCGAGAAGGAGTAGCAGAGCCCATCGCATTTGAAGAAGATCCCATAGAAAAATTCAATCAGCGTCCGGAAGGAACCGCCTACGCCATCCAGCGCGAAGAAGTTTATGCTCCTTTTAAAGCCTCAGCTTTACAGGAATTGCTTTAAGGAACGAACAAGTTCTTAACATTTTTCGCTATATTTGTAGGTAAACCACGCCAAAGATCTTCACCATGAAGAAATTATACTTTGTTTTAGTTGCCCTTTTGACCCTTGTTGCCACTACTTTGTGGTCACAATCTACCTCTCTCACTGCAGTAAACATTACTGCTGCAGCCTGGAGTGGATCAGCGCCTACAGTAACGAATTATTGTTTAACCGCTGGTACAGCTCAAACGGCCCAAGCCTGCGGTGGTGCAGCTACTGACGTGTATTGGTTTCGGTTTACTTTACCTGGTACCGTTAAGTCATCAGCAGTGAAAATCAATGTAATTCCCACTGGTTTTGATGCTGTAATCGATTTTTACGCCGGTACCACTGCCGCTCCTATCTATCGCGAATGTTCGAATACAAGTGCTTCTGGAGCAGCAGAAACGCTTAAAACCACCTACGCCACCAACCCTATCGTTCCTGGAACGGAGTATTTGTTCCGCGTAAGCTCGACTACCGATGTAGCTGCCCTTTGTTTCAACTTGTCTTTAGAATACTATCCTAACTGTGAAGTACGTAGTGGATATTACCCTAACCCCAACCCTGACGACACCTTTGTAGGATACCGCGTTAACCAAAATGTACCCCGTTCAGTTCCCGTTCCTGCATCTGTACCTACTCTCGTTCAAGCTACTCGCTTCCGTTTCGTTGAGTCTTCTTTACCGCTCAATGCAACAGGCTGTTCCTTTGATGTAAACAGCTCCTTTGGCGAGGTAACCCTACGCAACTTGAGTTGTATCTGTTATGGATTTTCCTACCGTGTTTACGTAGAAATCCGTGTTGACAATCACTGGTGTGGTGAGGGTATTCCCCGCACCATTACCATGGAAGCCTTTCCGAATACCACTATTACTACACCAAACTGCGCAAGTTTAGGATTTGCAAGTAATGTTGACGCAGCCTTCTTAGCCAATACAGCTGTATTCGAATGGGAGTTTTCTCAAGGCTCTACTGTTGTGTCAACGGTTCAAACAGCAGCAGGAGTTACCCAATTGCCTCTTTCTAGCGTGCCCTGTCTTCGTTACAACCGCGTTTACTCGGTGCGTATCCGCGTTCGTTATTGTAATTCCTGGGGTTCTTGGAGTTCTCCGTATTGCATCATTACCGTTCCTTTCCCTACCATCTCCATTGCCTCGCCTACCTGCGGAAGTACCATCAATTTCTTTACAACGTTAGGTAGCACATTTGTGAGTGGTATCACAGAATACATCACTCGTATTTACCGGATTAATCCCGGCGCTCCTACAGTGCCCATCGCTCCAGCTATTACACAAACATCCACATCCAATTTTCTTTCTCTTAGCCCACTTGGCCTAGCGCCCGGAGGCACCTATGTTATTCAAGTACGAGGCCGCCGCACCAATTGCGGCATTGTTCAAGAAGGCGACTTTGGTCCTTTGTGCATATTCACCATTGCTGGTGGCTCTGGTATGGAGACTACAGATGATACCGAGCTACAAAACCTAGAAGAGTATATTGCTCCCCAATCCAATGAAGATCTTGGCTTCAGCATTGAAACAAACACTACTGGTAAGGTTGCCGTTTTCTCATACAGCAATCAGCAGCGCATTTTGACAATGAACATTGGAGAAACTGAACTGGCTGGTCAAGGTCAACTGAAAGTTTACAACATGGGTGGGCAATTGGTGCACGAATCGCGCATTGCCATTTCACCTGAAGAAGTGTTGTACCAAACAACACTGCCTACAGATTTGCCGCCAGGTGTTTACATTGTTTCTTTCTTAAGCAATCAAGGTAGTAGTTCCGAGAAATTTGTGCTCAACTAATCGAACTGAAGTTTCAATTGCTCTGGTAGCAAAGTGAAACTCATACGATGATGCGGGGTAGTTCCCTTTTGGCTTATCGCTAAACGATGCGCCACAGTGGGGTAACCCTTGTTTTTATCCCATGCATAATCCGAAAACTCTTCGTGCAAAGCGTCCATGATATCATCTCGATAGGTCTTTGCTAGCACAGAAGCCGCGGCTATACTTTTGTATTTACCATCACCCTTTATAATGCAGTGGTGAGGAACGTCTTGGTATTTCCTAAACCGATTGCCATCTACCAGTATTTCATCAAACTTCACCTGCAACTGATCCAAAGCTCTATGCATGGCTAAAAAAGAGGCGTTTAAAATATTGATTTCATCTATTTCTTGTGGTGAAACGATACCCACCGCCCAAGCCACAGCATGCTCTTCAATGTAAGGACGCAGTTGCTTACGTTGCTTGTCGCTCATTTGCTTTGAATCATTGAGCAATTCATGTTTAAATCCGGCGGGTAATATAACAGCAGAGGCCACCACAGGGCCCGCCAAACAACCTCTTCCCGCCTCGTCGCAACCAGCTTCGAGTAACCCTTTTGTATGATAACCCTTGAGTTTATTCATCTTGAGGCAAGTGTTTTTCGATCACCTTCCACAATTGCTCAGCCGATTTATCCCAATTAAAATCCTGCGCTCTCGCATAGCCCTTTTGAATTAGATCTTGAACTAGTTCAGAAGAAGTAGCTAATTCTTCTAAGCCAAGCGCAATGTCTTCTATGGAAAAAGGATCAACGAGCAAGGCCGCGCCACCCGCCACTTCTGGCGTTGACGAGGTGTTTGCTGTAATTACAGGAACACCACAAGCAAAAGCTTCTATAATGGGCACACCAAATCCTTCGAAATAACTGACATACGCATTTGCTGAAGCTGCCGCCAACACTTTACCCAATTCTTCAGACTCCAATCGGCCAGTAAACAGGATGTCTTTTTCGAACTTCAAATTATTCCTCACTTCCCGCATAGCCTTATTATCCCAAAAAGCGCGACCTACAATAATCAGCTGGTGAGGTAGGCCCGTTTTTGATTTGAAGAGCTCGAAAGCGGGGATCAAGCGCTGTAAGTTTTTCCGCGGATGAATGGCACTAATAGCAATGAAGTAAGGTTTGTTACTTGTTAATCGCTCTCGCACCTCTGATTGCTCTTGCTCACTTAACGGCTTGTAATTGCTGCTCACCGCGTTATATACCACATGAACCTTATCCGCATTTACTCCATAGAGCGAAATTAAATCCTGTTTCGAAAAATTTGAAACGGTCACAATAGCCTCACTTTTCTCGATGTATTGGGGTGTTTTTCTCAATAGAAAAGAACGAAATCTCCAAGGCACATCTGCGGGATAATGCACAAAAAACACATCATGGATAACCGTGATTTGAGGCACCGGACACCGAAGAGAGGCGTGTCCATCAGGTGACAAGAATACATCTGCCTTTATTTTTTTGAGAAAAAAAGGAATAAGCCAATCATACCACAAAGCAAATAGAATGGGCAACCTCACAGGCGGAGGCAACACATGCCCCACCATATTTGGTTCACTAATAAAAGAAGAGTCAAAAGGACGATCGAAGATCAGATGAAACTCATGCTCAGGATGAGCTTTGGCCATGCGACCAACCGTTTGTTCAGTAAAATGGCCAATTCCTTCCATTTTACCAGACATCCAAGTACGGGTATTAACGGCTATTCGCATAGGGTAAAAATAAAAAAACCGTCCCGAAAATTCGGGACGGTTGAGTACGATATTCGGAGTACGAAAAAATTACAAACGAACAATACCCTTGTGACGACGCTCGTCAGAGATCGTCAATTTTTTACGGCCTTTACGGCGACGTGAAGAAAGTACAGCACGTCCTTTAGCAGAAGCCATGCGTTTACGGAAACCGTGTTTGTTTCTACGCTTTGTATTTGAGGGTTGATAGGTACGTTTCATAGTCCTTTTTATTTGAGCTCGATTCTTGTCTTATCCGCTAAAAACGGGTGGCAAATATACACTCTTTTTTCAACTTATCCACATTTGAAAAAATTTTTTCGTTCGGGAGGGGGCTAATTTACACAAAACCAAAACGGAGCGAGCTTTTTGGGCCTTGTTCATTTCTCCCATACGCACCTATATTCGCACCTCATCATGACCTTAGAAGGAAAAGAAATATGGATCATTAGCCCCGAATCATGGGGGCTTTCTCTTTTTTCCAAGCATTATTACGCCCTCACCTTGGCCGAGATGGGCAACAAGGTACTTTTTCTACAGCCCGGCCCAGCAGGTAAACAGCCACATCCAAATATTACCTTGGTACAGGACAACTCCTACATCAAGGGCACCAATCGTTTACCCGACTCCTTAGCCAAGCGAATACACCGTTTACAAGTGAAGCGGATTATGAGCGCTTACAACTCTACGCCAGATCTCGTGTGGGTATTCGACGACTCCCAGCGAAAGCACTTCGATGTCTTCCTTCCAGCCAAAGTAATCTATCACCTAATGGATTTGCGGGCCGGACAGCACCTAGCTAGCTCCGCCGCGCACGCCGATTTATGCATTGGTGTTACCGCGGGTATCGTGGAAAAACTGCAGGCCTTTTCAAAACGTTGCTTGCACGTTCCGCATGGATATGTTGATTATCTCGCCACCTCCATCTCCGTGCCCACGGTTGAAGAACCCATTAAAGCGGCTTTCGTCGGCAACTTGCTTATTCCTTATTTGCACTGGCCGTCCATTGTTCAAACCATAACGCAGCATCCGCAGGTACATTTCTTTTTTATTGGCAGCACAGGAGCAGGGAATTTAAATCCAAATGCACCAAAACAAAATCCCGCACCCCTTGAATTGATTTCGCAAGCGAGCAATGTCACCCTAGTAGGAGAACTGAGCCCAGCAGATGTGCAGACATTCATCAGTCAATGTGATTTTTTATTTTACTCGCTAGAGTTTCCGAAAAATTGGGGTCCCGTAGAGGATGCTCACAAAATTTTAACGTACTTAGGCACCGGAAAACCCATTGTAGGAACACCTCTCTCCGCCTATAATCAAACAAAGGATCTTATTTATTTCACAGAAGCAGAGGAATTACATATCAGAGTTAAAGAAGTAGTAGAAAACTTAGTGGAGTTGTCAAACCCTGTTTTAGCAGAGAAAAGAAGAGGGTTTGCTTTAAATCAATTGTATAGTGAGCATATCAAAAGAATAGAAGCTATTCTTTGACCGAACATGTCCGCAGAAAAACCACATGTATCCATTGTGATGCCCGCTTTCAACGTGGCATCTTATATTGCACCAGCAATACAATCCGTCATTGACCAAAGTTATGCTCACTGGGAATTATGGGTTGTGAACCACAATAGCACAGACCAAACGGTTCAGGTCATTGAGCAATTTACCGATCCGCGCATTCACCTTATCCATAGCAGTGCTCCCACGCTGAGTAGCGTTCGCAACTTAGCTCTTAAAAAATGCACCGGAGACTTTGTCTGTTTTCTTGATGCGGATGATCTTTTGCCTCCAACCAGTCTTCAATCGCGAGTAGAGTTTTTAGTAGCCCACCCACATATTTCTTTTGTAGATGGCCAAGTAATAACCAAGTCGCACGACCTTTCTAAAACACTTCGCCTTTGGCAGCCTAGTTTTCAAGGAATGCCACTATACGAAATGACAAAACTCGACGCAAAATGTTTCTGCGGCGTTACGTGGATGATCCGTCGCATTGAAGGCATTCCTCTCGAATTCGACGAAAGCGTACATTACCTCGAAGACCGCTGGATGTACCTCTGCATTGCTAAGCAAGGACTCTATGATTATGTCAACGAGCCTATTTATATTATCCGGAAAAGACCGAATTCTATGATGCACCACCTTCCTCGTTTAGAAGAAGGGTATCGTCAATTCATGTATCGGTTAGACATGTTGCCTGGGCAGAAAACAGCGGATAAAATGGAGCGAAACAAAACTTTTCACCTGATCTTTTTTAAATCTTACCTCAAGACATTTCGATTTGGAAAAGCAATCGCGCATGGTTTATCCTATTTGCGCATTCCTTCCGTGCATCATTAGCTTTTAAAAAAAACGGCGTACAAACGATCTGCATTTTGCATGCCCCTGTATTCGATTCCTGCCAATCGGCATTCTTGCCTTAGCTGAATAATATCTAGTTCCCACATCTCCTGCATTTGCTGAAGAGCGCGGTGTGCATTTTTGGTATCAAAACAATCAATTACTACCCCTACTTTTTTAGCCGCAACCACACGGTCGTCATCACTCGTTCCCTGTTGGATGATATAAGGCAACCCGCACAACAAGTAGTTACCCGATTTCGTAGGAGAAGTGTATTTTCTAGATGGAAAATCCGCATACGCTACTACGCCAAAATCCGCTGCTGACAAGTAATTGGGGAGTTCTGTCAACGCACAACTTCCTATCCAAAAATGATTAGAATCCACTCCCTCTTCCTCAAACCACTTGGCTATTTCGGCCTTATCGTTTGGCGTAAGTATCATAAAAAAAAGAGCGTTGTTCTGCCTCCACATTTCAGCAAAAAAAACGACTAATTCTTTGCCCAGATACAAGTCACCAAATTTGCCCACATAGGTAACTACTTTTCGAAGACCAACACTAAGCCTCTCCCGAACAATCATTCGGTTTTTTTCAGAAAACTGAAACAACTCTTCATCCGCATTAGTCGGTAACAAAAAGACTTGAGCTGTTGGGCAAATGGCTAGGATTCGATCGCGCATGGCGTGGGTGCCTGTCATTAATACCGAACGGCCTTTGATGACGCGCGTTTCAAAAAATCGCAATACTTTGTATGATAATGAACTCGCCTCAATCTTTTTCTGTTCCCGTAAAAATTCGCTGTGCGGTTCAAAGGCATACACCACTTGTTTCAGTCGCAATAAAGCTGTTAAAGGCCAGCACAACGAGGCGGCCAAACTTCCACTTGTAAAAATGTACGATGGCCTACGCAAAACGGCAGATGTCCATAGCAACCATTGAATGCGCATCATCATGGCAACTTTTCGCCAGTGAATAGAATTCCCATATTCAAAGGCGATGGGCACCCAGCGAACACCTTCTTTTTCCAAAGACAACCTGACACTTTGGTCAATCTTATCGTGTTCTAACGTAATCAGTGTAATCTGATCATCCGGCGATTTCAAACGATTTATAATACGCCACAAGAGCCCTTGAAAAAGAGGATCATGGAAGGCGTAGTAACTCACTACAAGATATCGTTTGCCCCTTGACATGTGGTCACAGTCCTAAATCTTTGCGAGGAATATTTTGCATAAAATTGACGTCCACCTTTTTCGTTATCATAAAGCCCTTTCCGGTGATGTTTCCTTTTCCGCTCACTTCAAATTCGTCTTTGAACAATAGCGTAAAAACGTTACCTAAAATAGCGTCTAAGTCCTTTATGTCTGACTTCACCGTAATCACTTGAGTAGAGGTTGATTTTTTCGGAATAACGATGGGCTGCGTCAACACCAGTGTACCCATTTTTTTACCCTCTAAAAAAATGTCGATCTGCGAATCGGTCAAGGTGATTTTGTACCAATTCGGATTATCGAGCACCATGTAAACGTCCAACAACATTTGCGTGGACTTAAACTCTTTGAATTCAACTTTACTGACTTCTTTTACTTCTACATCTTGGTAGACTTTGCAAGAAGAAAATAAAAGCATTAGAACAAAGACTGCCGACAAAGCCGGCAGTCTTTTAAAAAATATGTTAGTCATCATCATTTTGAGAAGTGCTCAAAGAAGAGAGGAATGGTTTTAATACCTTGGAAGTAATTGAATACCCCGTAGTGCTCATTTGGAGAGTGAAGCGCATCCGAATCGAGACCAAATCCCATCAAAACAGTTTTAACTTTTAGTTCTTTCTCGAAAAGAGCGACAATAGGAATGGAACCACCACCACGTGTTGGGATAGGTGTTTTACCATAGGTAATTTCCATTGCTTTCGAAGCAGCGGCGTAGGCTTTGCTATCTGTAGGAGTAACCACTGGCTCACCACCGTGGTGTGGGCGTACTTCAACTTTCACACCCGCTGGGGCAATGCTTTCGAAATGCTTTTTAAACAAATCAGTAATTTCATCTGAAACCTGATGAGGCACCAAGCGCATTGAAATTTTTGCGAATGCCTTTGATGGAAGTACTGTTTTAGCACCTTCACCAATGTAACCGCCCCAAATACCATTACAATCCAATGTTGGACGAATACCGGTACGCTCAAGTGTAGTGTATCCTTTTTCGCCGTGCACTGCATCAATGCCTAAATCTTTGCGATAAGCTGCTTCGTCAAAAGGAGCTTTATTCAAATCTGCGCGCTCTGCTTCGTTCAATTCAGCCACTTTATCATAAAAACCAGGAATGGTAATGTGCCCGTTATCATCGTGCATAGAGGCAATCATTTTAGCCAATGCATTGATCGGATTCCATACCGCTCCGCCATATACACCCGAGTGCAAATCGCGATTAGGTCCCGTTACTTCCACTTCCACATAGCTCAATCCACGCAAACCGCAATCGATACTCGGTTGGTCATTTGCGATAATAGAGGTGTCAGAAATCAGGATGACGTCGCACTTGAGGCGTTCCACATTTGCTTTCACAAAATCGCCTAAGTTGTTACTGCCTACTTCTTCTTCGCCCTCGATCATAAACTTCACGTTGCAAGGCAGCGTGTTTGTTTTCATCATGGCTTCAAAAGCTTTTACGTGCATGTAAAACTGGCCTTTATCATCACAAGATCCACGAGCGAAAATGGCCCCTTCTGGGTGAATTTCGGTTTTACGAATAACTGGCTCAAACGCAGGAGTTGTCCATAGTTCGAGTGGTTCCGCTGGCTGTACGTCGTAGTGACCGTAAACTAAAACCGTTGGCTTAGACGGATCTATCATTTTTTCTCCGTACACGATAGAATATCCGGCAGTCGGACAAATTTCTACGTTATCGGCTCCTGCTTCGCGTAAACGCTGGGCGGTTGCTTCGGCAGTGCGCGCCATATCGGCGGCATGAGCAGGATTTGCACTTACGCTGGGAATGCGCAATAATTCGAACAATTCGTCAAGAAAACGATCTTTGTTTTGTTCGATGTACGAATGAGTTGGATGCATTTTCGAATGAAATTTATGGGGAGCGAATATAGTTACAAGTCCGTGAAACGTTGATGACAAAAAACTGTGTTTAAAAAAGCAACAGAAGGCTTCTAATCGCTACCTTCGGCGCCTTAATTACGTTTCCGACTATGACCAATCCCATCCTCCGTTTAGCAGGCCTTTGTGCGCTGTTACTCACCTTTTCTGCAGCCAACGCACAGACAATGGCCGTTACTCTTGAAGGAGACACCGTTTACCTTTACTCAGACGGTACGTGGGATTTCACAGGCGAATTTGCCGACTATTCCATCGGTTCTCCGCTGCTTCCTGAGGAGCTCACTTATGCGGGATCATACAAGTCGCCAGCTAGTAATGCTTCCGAAGTAACCGGACCCGAATCAGGCTACAAAGTCAAATACAACCCAAAAGAGTGGGAAAAAATTGTACCCGGAGAAATCAATGACGACGCTTCTCACGCCTTTCAAATGAAGAATGACGATGGTTATGCCATGGTTATTTTTGAACGTGTAGGCATTCCTTTGGAATCTCTTGGTCAAATTGCCATCGATCAAGCGTTTAATGTAGCGCCCGATTTGAATTTAGAAAAGGCCGAAAAAAGAACAATCAACGGCAAAGAAATGTTGTGCCTTCAAATGTCAGGCATCACCTCAGGTATTCCATTTACTTACCTCGGTTACTATTATTCTGATGAAAACCGTAGCATTCAATTCATCGCCTTCACTGGTTCCAATCGTTTTGAAGTAGTTAGAGACCAATTTGAGGCAATGCTCAATGGCTTGATTATCCCGTGATAGCAGAACACGTTTATGCAAGGACTATCTTTTGACAATACACAAGTTGCCTTCGAGAGTAAGAGCAACCGAGAACTAAAAAAAGCTTACTATCTGTTTAAGCTGATTGGAAATCCACAGCTCGTAAACATCGGTGCAAAGCTTACACACATCGCTTTATCCATGCACATACCGATTGGTTGGGCGATCAAGAAAAACATCTTTGCACAATTCTGTGGAGGAGAAAATATCGATGAGTGTGCGCAAGCCACACTGGTCCTCGACCGATTCAACATTGGTACTATTCTCGATTACAGCGTTGAAGGAAAGGAAAGCGAAAAAGACCTAGACGATACCCTTGAAGAGACGCTCCGTACACTGCATACCGCCAACGGAAATAAGAACATTCCTTTCTGTGTATTCAAGGTAACAGGACTATGTCCCTTTGCCCTTTTGGAAAAAGTGAATGCGGGAGAAAAACTTTCATCACAAGAAGAGGCCGAATGGACCCGTGCAAAAAATCGTGTCGAGCAAATTTGTGCCCTAGCCCATAAAACAGGAACACCTGTATTCATCGATGCCGAAGATTCATGGATTCAAGACGCCATTGACCGCTTGGCGGAAGACATGATTTTCAAATACAACAAAGAGAGTTTCATTGTTTACAATACACTTCAAATGTATCGACATGACCGTTTGGAGTACTTGCAAAATTTTCATGAAAAAGCCCGTGCAGCAGGTGTGAAAAGTGCTTACAAAATAGTACGTGGCGCCTACATGGAAAAAGAGCGCAAACGAGCTGCTGAAAAGGGCTACAGAGATCCTATACAGCCCAATAAAGAAGCCAGCGATCGCGACTTTAACTTCGCTTTGCACTATTGTTTAGAAAACATATCGGACATCGCTATTTGCTGCGGATCGCATAACGAAGAGAGCAGCTTAATGTTAGCGCAATTGATGGTAGAAAAAGGGTTGTCCAAAAACGACAAACGCGTGTATTTCGCGCAGCTTTTTGGGATGAGCGACCACATCAGTTTTAACTTGGCAAATGCTGGTTATAACGTGGCGAAATACGTTCCTTACGGCCCCATTCGCGAAGTGATTCCTTACCTCATACGCAGAGCGCAAGAGAATACGAGTGTCAAAGGACAAACCGGCCGAGAGTTGGCTTTGATCTTAAAAGAAAAATCACGTCGCGGCATTTAATTTCCTGAGCCAAACCACTTCATTCCTGAAGAAATAAGCATTTTGCCCATGATCACGATCATCAACAGGGCAAACACGAACTTGACTTTATGTTCGGGCAACTTGAGGGCATATTTACTACCGAAATATCCCCCGATAATAAATCCGCATGCAATAAGAAGTGCGGCTGGAATACTCATTTCCCCAGCTTTGTAATAATTCATCACAGCCAAAATACCTACTGGCATGGCCAATACAGCAAGGCTGGTACCTTGCGCTTGCATTTGAGAAAAACCTAGGCCATACACCATAATGGGTACCATGACGATACCTCCGCCTATTCCCACAAATCCGCTCATAAGGCCGGCAGCTAGGCCAATGATCACCAAAATGAGGATCGTTTGTAGTGATATTTCCATTTTCTTCTTCGGTTGCATTTGCGTGCTAAAGTAAGAAAATGGGCGCGGTAAGCACTTTTTATAAAAAGCCGTTAAATGTCATTTTTGAAATTGCTCCGATCCGTGTACATTTGAGGCCATATATCCAAAACCAAGATGAACTTTCCATCAGAACTTAAGTACACTAAAGACCACGAATGGGTGCGTATTGAAGGCGACACCGCAGTTATCGGCATTACAGATTTCGCTCAAAGCGAATTGGGCGATATCGTATTCGTAGAAATCGAAACCAACGGCGAAACCCTTGACCAGCATGCAGTATTTGGTACTGTTGAAGCGGTTAAAACCGTTTCTGACCTCTTCATGCCTATCGCAGGTACCATTCTCGAAGTTAACGCTGGTTTGGATGCTAATCCTGCTTCTGTTAACGAAGATCCATATGGCGATGGCTGGATGATTAAAGTTAAAATCGCTGCTGGCGCTGACATGAGCGAGTTGCTCGATGCAGCTGCGTATGAAGCCTTAGTAGGATAATTTTTCCTCTTTGAAAATATTTTTCCGACATATGGCCGTCCCGCTTTGCTGGGCGGCCATTGTTATTGGTATGCATGGCATTCCTGGGTACATGATCCGGTATCAAGAACCGTGGGATTTGCTCAAGCTAGACAAGCTTGCCCATATGGGTCTTTTTGGAATGCAGTTTTTGCTAACCGCTATTGCCCTTCGTAAGCAGCCTGCTTATTCCCTACCAAGCAAAAAGAATCAGCTCATTGCCCTGGTTTTTTCACTGTCATTAGGTGCAGTTTTGGAATCATTACAAGGTCAATTATTTATCGACCGAAGCACGGATCCCATCGATTTTGTTGCGGACTGCATAGGTGTAATGCTCGCTTGGCTTTTCTATCGTTTTATCTGGATTCGTTTTTTTCAAAAAGATCTCGCACGCTGATCATTACCGGTTCTTCCCGTTGAGGCCCTAGACCCGTAACTACCGTATAGGATTTGCCCGCGTTCTTTAAAGCCGCCTCATAAAGTTCAAATAGCCGCCACCGGTCAGTTTCGTTGGCTCGAAGCGGATCTGGTTGCCATTCTATATCTGGCGCACAGAGAAAAATCAAATCGGGTTGATCTTCTTTAAACCAATTCAAAAAAACAGACTGGGTATCACCAAACACCTCACTCATCCAGATATGAAGCACCAAATAGTCCGTATCTGTTATCACCCTTGGAGCTGTTGCCTCACTGATGAGTTGTCGTTGCTTTTCTCCCATGAATAAGAGATCGTCTTTAGTGTACTCTATTGTCGGAAGTCGAGCTTCCAAAAACTCTCTCGCATACTCGTACACCACTTCTGTTTCGGAAAATCGTTTACCGATAGCCTCGGCTAGCGCTGTTTTTCCCGAACTCTCAGGGCCCGTGATGCAAATACGCAGTTGTTTTTTCATACCATAAATATGCCCAGTTGCCAGTAGGCGTCAATGGACATGAACAAATAGAGCACAAACATAAGCGACGCTTTATATAGCCTTCTATTGGCATAAAGGGCTATTGAGGCAGCGTTAAGCACCATAAAGTAAAGCCAGTTCTCATGAACAAAGTTCATCATCAACCAAGTAGCAACGAGGAAACCTGTAGTAATCAGGCTATCAATAAAGGGCAATTGTGCATCCGAGTATTTTTTTAGAAAAAAACCAAGAAGTCCACCACCTACAAGAGCAAGTAATATCAGAAGAGCGTGATCGAGCGCTGAATATGTTTTTGATGACCAACCAGCCGTTCCCCAATTCAACCAACCGTAAATGGCGAGTGCCACATACACGAGTTGAAGAACAGCATCAGCATATATTTTTCGATCGATACACAAACCGAGTAACAACAGAGGGCCAATAATTCCCCATATAAAACAGGTGTAACTGCCCTGAATATAAAGGAAAGTGTACAATAAATTGGCACCTACGGCGCCCCACTCCATTATTTCAAAGACTCTATTCCTAGACATAGGCGCAATTTAATGGGCTTTGGGCACCTATAGCGCCATTTTAGTCGATTCAAGCCAAAAAAAAAGACCCTCGTGCTTGTGTATTGGAAAAAAATCGCCATCTTCGCTCGTTTTCTAAAACCTAATAATCAATAGAATAACCAAGTATTTTATGAAAAAAACATTACTTCTCGCAATGTTTGGCTTAATGGCTATGCTTAGCGCGCAGGCCCAACGCGTTTGCGGTACGATGGAACATTACGAGTACCAAAGAGCGCTCAATCCAGCCATCGAGCAACGTCAAAACGACATTGAAAACTTTACTAACGAATTTATTCAACGTGGCGGTGGTGCCGAAGGACAGCGTGCCTTGGTAACCATTCCAGTTGTCGTTCACGTAATTTGGAATACTACTACAGAAAACATTTCTGATGCGCAAGTTTTGTCTCAAATCGCAGTTTTGAATGCGGACTTCCGTAAGATGAACAGTGATGTTAACTTAACTCCAAGCGTTTTCCAACCATTGGTTGCAGATGCTAACATCGAGTTCTGTTTAGCTACTGTAGATCCTACAGGAGCGCCCACTAATGGCATCACTCGCACTCAAACAACAACTACTGCTTTCAGCACAAACGATGCAATGAAATTCACTGCACAAGGTGGAAGAAACGCATGGGATGCGAGCAAATACTTAAACATTTGGGTGTGCGACATCAGCGGTGGTATATTGGGATATGCCCAGTTCCCTGGTGGTTCAGCGAGCACTGATGGTGTAGTTATTGACTACCAATACTACGGCACTACAGGTACAGCTACTGCCCCTTTCAACAAAGGTCGTACAGGTACTCACGAGGTGGGTCACTGGTTAAACCTTCGTCACATTTGGGGAGATGCTAACTGTGGTAATGACCAAGTTGCTGACACTCCGACACAACAAACTTCAAACTACGGCTGCCCTACTTTCCCTCACACCACTTGCTCAAATGGTCCAAACGGAGACATGTTCATGAACTACATGGACTACACGGATGACGCATGTATGTATATGTTCTCAAATGGACAAGCCGCACGCATGCAAGCGCTCTTCGCAACCGGTGGTGCTCGTGCAAGTTTATTAACTTCTACCGCCTGCGGAACAACCAACACGAGTTGTGCTGCCCCAACAGCCCTAAATGCCACTGGTATTTCAGGAACTGAAGCTACTTTAAACTGGACGGCAGCCTCAGGTTCTACGGGCTACAACCTTAGCTACAAACCAA
>Ga0315908_10001973_pt1 | contig 15251 bp, 18 predicted proteins | sample LakEriMetagenome_12_FD_203520 | JGI IMG/M metagenome (GOLD analysis project Ga0315908, IMG submission 203520) | Freshwater fungal communities from buoy surface, Lake Erie, Ohio, United States - Buoy 4 MA124 | ecosystem: Environmental > Aquatic > Freshwater > Lake > Lake biofilm | place: USA... | reverse complement strand
TGTGATTTTCTTGTTAAATATGAATAATTTTAATATTTGTGTAATTAAATGAGCCAATTGACGACACACGTCATATCGGTCGACAGTGCGGATAGGAATGGTGCGGCATATCCCAATGCGGGGTTCTACCAGATACAGCTCCCGCAGCGCTACAGAAACATTTGGTCAGCTCAGCTCCTGAACATAGCTCTGCCAGAGCTCAACCCCGCGCAGAAGAATATATTCCTGGCAATTGACCAGCTCTCTATGATCGACTCTACCTCGCAGTCAGGAGGCGTCAAGTTTGCCCTCGCGAAAATACCTCTATCCCTCGCGGTCGGAAACACGTTCTTTGTGGATTCTCTAACGTCTAGCTTCATGGAGATCCCCCTCCAGAACCCCGTCGCTACTATGGACAAGTTCAACATTTCGTTCAAAGACTCTAACGGCAACGTGCTCGCGATGCCGAACAACCACAGTTTCCAGATTCAGCTCAAATGTGGCGACCTTGTCTCGAATGGCGGGGGCTCTACCATCCTGGGCACACGTCGCGTTCTTGGTGGGACGCGGTGATGATGAGAAATTCGTTAAATCGCGGATAATAAAATGAAGCCCATCGTTAGGAATAATGAAGCAGAACAAGGACTACGAAAAGCAGAAAGCCGAAGAATTTGTCGAGGAATACGAAGAGGACATCGTAGAATACGAACAATACGAAGACGATGTGGAGATCTGGACCGACTACATGAGCGAGGAGCTCGTCACTGCGTATCACGTCCTGAAAGAGTTCATCGATAGCCAGGGGGTGCCTATCCTAGACAATTGCTCGTTCCACGACTTTGTAGAATTTTGCTATAGGTTCTCGTCGGGAAGGAAGCCGGCGGCATGATAATTACGACACAACGTCTAACAAATTTGTTTCTTGAAATCTTATTTGTCGTTACGAAACATTGTCACTTCACCAAATGACGTCTTTATAATATCAGACGAATTTTATGATTTTATGATTGAAAATAAGTTTGAAAATATTACAAAGAAGATGTATCTTCTATTCAACAGAATGTAACTTCAGATTAACGCGTGCTGAAGAAAAATAAATAGTATTATTACTATGACAACTGTAAACAAGAACAAAAATTTTATTACGTTTCAGGGTGAGCTCTATTATCCTCCACGGCGGATCACAAATCACGTCTGGGTTGGTTCAAGAGCCACTGCCGCGGACCCAGTTTTTCTAAAAAAAAATGAAATCAAATTCGTTGTAAATTGTTCAAAGGACATCCCGAAATACTCGGAAATACCAATGCTCAGGGTGCCAGTTAACGACTCGCCACAGGACACAGAGAAAATGGGGAAGTTTTTGAAAATGGCGTCCCTTGCCATTCGCGATGTCACGCGGTACAACGGAAACGTATTGATTCACTGCTACGCGGGTATGAATAGGAGCGCTACAGTTGCCGCGGCATACCTGATGACAATAAAGGGGCTGACAGCCCAGCAAGCAATGGACATCATAAAAAAGAAAAAGCCCGAAACATTCACCCCAATGAACTTTCGCCCCGCTCTCAAGAGCTACGAAGAGACGCTGAAGAAAAACGGAGTGATCGCAAAAAAGCCTACGGCGGCTGCCAAAAACGCGAAGAAAGAAAATGCCCGCAAGATGGTAAAAAGACCGAACGCTAAAAAAAATAAATAGGCGCTGCTGCTACTACCTAGAGTTTTACGAATGAATTTACGTCCGTAAAAATCAAGTATACACGGCATTTTCATGGGACTCGCGTTTATGGCATCCGTCGTACATATTTACGCATATCGTCGAGACCAAGTATAAAACAGGGAGGTCGTGTAAGAACGACAAATGGCGTCCTCTTTCTTCAGCAAGGTGGTTGACGCCACGAAAGACGCTGTTCTGAAGCGCGACACTCAGCTCCAGAAAGAATCCGACGTTGTATATAGCATCGTCGAGCGCCGAATCAAAAAGACGATCATGGAGCGCGCATCCCTGGGGTTCACCACAGCGGAAGTAAACCTAAACTACGTCGGTCACATTGACATTGTTTCAAAATATTCGGTCCAGGATATCCTCCGCAAGAAACTCACTGCGGGCTATGTCCCTGTCATTGACCGCCTCATCGAAAGCAAAGATTTCTACGATTTTCAGATCGGAACCCCAGAAGACAACGTATATGTCTTCGACTGGACTCACGCCATGGTCAAGACCGAAACACCTCCGGCTCCCAAGCCGCCGCAAGCACCCTCCGTGCCCGTGCCCGTGCCCACTCACTCGAATGCTTTTCCCTTTTACAACTCGCTAGATTCCTCTGGAGTGGCCACCGACGCAGAAGTAGAAGCAATGCTCAGCATGCTGTTCCCCCATGTCATGGGGACTCTGAATACCGTTTGATAGTGTGTTAAAATTCTCTAAAATAAGTATTATGTAAATAAAAATGTCTACCAAGGCGAGCATGGCAGAAACGGCAAATATTGGTGAAAATGCACTGGCGCGGTTTGCAAAGGGGCCTTTTGATAACTTCAAAGAAGACGCGGAGTTTTCCCCCGTAGACGCAATCGTAGAAGAAATCTTGGGACGCCTCGGCTGTCTCCGCCGGAACCAGATCATCGTCGACGTGTCGAGCAACGTGGACGACAAAGATGTCATCCAGAACTCCATTAAACTGATGAGAGACTACGAAATGCGCGTCATTCACGTTGCCAAAACCGCCAAGGACATGAGCGAGTTCTATTTCAGGTCTTTGGAAAACGAAATTACTAATGGCGCGCCTGTAGAAGAAATCCTTAAGAAGAAAAACATTCCAAAGGAATTCCCGTTGCTGTGCATAGATACTTCTGTGATAGACATTGATTATACCCCCCTCGTTGTAGTGTCTGCCGTGGACGCTTCCGTAGACCCCTGGACAGACGGGGCAAATGGTTTCAAGGAGACCACGGAGGCGTGGAAAGATAAAGGATATTCCTGCGTCGCGATGGCAGAGAAGTTCCTCGTATTCCTGCGCACCGATACCGTGGGCAAGGTGGGGGTGAAAAACATTGTGCTTCGCAACCCGCCGATGCTATTCGATTGGAAAGCCAACGGCAAAGATGCCCGTTTCCACCTGTAATTATGAGAATAGAAAATATCCGAGTAATGCCGCGATGCCAACGCCCCCCGCAACCATGGTCGTCTTGGACACACCATGGGTCTCTCGAAATGCTTTCGAGTGCTCTAAGTCCTGCATCCGCTTCTGATGACGATATTCCTGCTTCTGACCCAGCATAGAAAACTTATGCGCCTTCGCCTCCGCCTGGAGACGACGGCGTTCTACTTTTGCCTCTCTAGACCTCAAATTGGTATCGGTCCTTGGGGTAAAAACACTTCCGGAAGAACCGCGGGGGGAACCGCGGGGGGAACCGCGGGGGGAACCGCGGGGGGAACCGCGGGGGGAACCGCGGGGGGAACCGCTTGCTTTGACGTATATGTTACGAGGAGATGCAGTTTTCGGGCTCGGGCTCGGCGACCGCGCTGGAGACGAAGAACGCCCAGAGGACTTTGCAGAGCCTTTCCATTTCACCATTTGTTGTTTTGAAGACATTATTCTTTATGTATTCAAAATATTTTAATGCGAATTTACAATTTAACGTATAACAGCAGTTCCCCAGTATCCCTTGAAGCAGTTTATGGGGCGGGAAAGACTCACGTTGCCACTGTTGAAAATGGTAGACCAGAGAGTGCACCTATCCCCGGTTTTACTCGTGTCCAGGTCTTGGAAACCCTTCTTCAAAAGCTTCCTCCGACTCTCGCAAAAATCGAGGAACCACTTGGCCTCGTCTTGCTCGTCCTGGTTTCTCATACCTTTCAAGATGGGACCGAAAGATTCTAGATCCGCGCCGTGGTTGAGAGCCGTGTCCACGATAAACCCCCTCGCGAGGGGGGACGTTAGCTTGGCACCAGGTCTGTTAAGTAATTTATCGGCAAAGTTCCGCGCGAAAGCCCAGTAGAGTTTAATGTAAATATCCCACACGGCCTGCTGCCACTCCTTGTCGTCCCCGAGGGAACCAATGTCCTTGCCAAGATTTTCAAGACCCTTCACGTTTTCGCCTCGCGCCTTCTCCATCGCGGGGATGTATTTCACGAGTTTGTGCCTCGGGTTTATCTTCTGGAGGTCTTTCAGTATCATGAGGAGGTCGCCGGTCCCGCTGCACGCGCCGTACAAGGTGACCGTCCACCCCCTGCCGTCGCCCAGGCGCTCCGCGTAGTTGTAGTTATCCCACCACTCGGTGGTCGAATTCTCGGGCAGACTTATCAGCGAGAGAATGGTATCGGCCTGCAGTTCCGTGAATCCAAGCGGGGCGAGCTGGGCAACGGCATTGGCAGGCACGTGCGTGGAAACCGCGGGAGGGTCCACGGGAGGGTCCACGGGAGGGTCCACGGGAGGGTCCACGGGAGGGTCCACGGGGTTCGAGACGAGCGCATCCGCGAGGGCCTTCTTAAATTGGCCCCGCCTGTTGGGACCGAGACCTGAGTATTTCTTCCCGACGTTGTCGAGTTCGGCATCGGCGAGTGCCAGCATCCGGGTAACATAGTCTGCTATGATTCTGTTCTTGTTATCGGCTGTAATGGACATATACTCTAAGCAAACATTTTTTCCAGAGGGGTGAAAACGTCGATATAAAATAATATCGACAAAAACGACACGCATTCGTATTCTCAATGGTAACGGACAAACCAAAATGCTGGTCCTCGGAGCGGCTGCGATCTACCTGGGGGCGTGCGCACTCGTAGGATGGGTGGCACTCGAACTGAGCACGACATGTATTCGCAATCCGCATGACGACTGAAAATGACAAATGGTGCCATATCAACAAGAGAAGTATTAAACAATGGTGTCGCGTTGGTCTACAAATGGTAGACACGACACCAGGAACTCTGTATATGTGCGAGTGTGGTTATAAGACAATGTCTCCACACAAAGCGTGCCAGCATTCAAAGACAAAGAAATGCAAAGACCGCCAAATTACAAAAAAAGAGACAGAATTCGTATTCAAAACTGATTACGATGCCGCAAAAGCGTCCACTATGACAGCGGATGAGATAATCCTCTACAAAGAAAAACTAGACAAATATGAACAACAACTTCAAGACCAGAATGTGCTCATCAAAAGACTTCGTAAGTCTATTGAGAAATTGACCGACACTATGCCGCTGACGAACGACGAAGGCGAGGACGAAGACATCTCGGGTGACGGTATCATTTATTACATCACGGACAAGGATGTTCCTACCCGTGGGAAGATAGGCAGGACGAAGAACACGGACGTCAAGAAACTGAAGACGAGATATTCTACGTTTGGAAAACCAACTATTCTATGCTTCTACGCAGAAAGCATAAAAAAAGCAGAGAACGACCTAAAAAAGGTTTTGAAAGAGCAAGGATGTATGGATCCTTCTATGGGGAAGGAGACAATTTACCATAATGACGATACGATGCGCATATTCAACACATTTGTAAACGCTGCATAAATTACGAACACGACTTAATCTCAGTGTCAACGTTTTCGGCAACGTCAGTGTAAAAACGTTTCGTATCGTGGGGAAGTTTATACATCCGGTGGTCACCAGAAGCGCATATCTTGATGACCTCGGCGGGAGTGACGGGTTTGTCTTTCTTATTCGCCCCTTGGAACTGGGGTGTCGTCATAGAAAGCATATCACGTTTCACGGGCTGGGGGAGATAAGGGATTTGAAACGTTTCGTCATAAATGTCCGTTTGCTTCGCGAGGTATTCGTTCCTGAACTTGGAGAGTTTCTGCTTCACGTCTTTTCCTGTAACAGGGTCCTTACTCTCTACAACGTTCTTATCGGGGTCGTATTTGATGAGGGGTTTCCCTGCCATCGTGCCGCGTGTATATTTGAACAAAATCGCGGGTATCTGATTGAGGTCAGCACCACGTATCTCTCGGATACATTCCTCGCTCTTGATGGCGTCCTGAATGCTCGCGATGACAGACTGTTCTGGGACGACAAGGTTAATCGTGATGTTCTTCGTGGAGTTGTCCGTGTGATTGTGTATTGTCTCTGCGGTCTGGTTTTGACCAATAGTTGTAGTTGGTTTTGCGTCATAGTCTGATTTGAGGACGAACTCGGCGTCTTTTCTAGTCATCTGACGTTCGCTACATTTCTTTGTTTTTGAATGTTTAGAAGCACAATCTTTTGACAAAGTTCTGTAACCACATTCACACGTATATAGAGTGCCAGTGATGACGTCCATTTTCATTATACACTGGGTATATTTAATATAAAAATTATTAACGAGGGGCCTCTACCCTTCTACCCCATACCCTCGCGGTTAATGGGGGTAGAAGGGTAGAAGACTTTTATTTTTTTTTTTTTTTTTTTGAAATCGTTGTTTACAGAAAATATTCACTACGAAGATGTAAATGTCGTGGTTAGTGGTTGATGACGTTTGTCGATATAAAATAATATCGACAAAAATAGCTTATGTCTATCATGTAAAATTAAGTAAAAGAAATGTCTTCGTGTCATATGTCGGCCTTCGTTCGTGCTCCCCGTATTGGCGCCGTGTCTCGGAGGCCCCAAATGAAGACCAGAGCCGCGGTATTACCCGAAATGTATTCGCTTCTGCACTCATACGTGTGCCCGGTCGTAAAGGAATGCGCCGGAATCTTTGTAGGGACGGAAGAGCATCAACTCGAAGTCGTGACTAAAATGAACGTCATCGCGGATCATCTAGACATCGTGGGAGTTGAACGATACGTTCTCAAAGCCCTGCTGTTCAACGACGAACAACTTGCCATTGATATTGCAAACGCGTCGGATACGTACCATGCATCGATCGAAGTCGTCCGCCACTTTATCTCTAAACTTCCAAACGCCCCCATCATGACTCCGGATGTTTGAACTTTGTCAGAATAAAAGAAAGAAAGAAAGTATGAAAAATAAATGACAAATGACAACAAGTAGTCTATATTTGTTATTTCATTATATTTATCACAATGTCTTTGCTAAAGAAAGCTCTCAAGGCGCCTTTACCAGATGACGGAGATATTGATGAAAATATGACATACAATGTAAATGATAGTAGACTTTTTTTCCCTAAAAAGCTCATTGCGGACATGAGTCTCCCTGACGAGAAGCGGCCCACTTTTACCATATCCCTTGATGACATAGAGGCGAAAACTATGAAGTTTGAAAGCTTCAGTCACGGGCACAAGTTTAAGGAGGTTGCCAACGTGCGCTTGGATAAAATCCCTAAGCGCCAGACACTTATACGGTTTGAACCCGTGGACAAGACCGCTTGGTGCGACCAGGGGAATTGGGTATACATCTTTACCGTGAATGACCACATAGTAAAGATTGGCGGAACAAAGAATGGTCTGAAGCAACGGGCGGCATCATATTTATGTGGACACCATACACGGAAGTCTAACGCGTGCTCTATTACAAACGGCTTGATTTACAACACGTTTTTGAAGTATCTCACGATTGGTGCCTCTATCAAGATGTACGCAATGCGCTGCCCTCCTGTCTACGCAACGATAGATGTATTTGGCGAAGAGCACGCGATAGAGACGCAGGTGTTTGACATTTACGAAGCCGTGCTTATTAAACAGTACGCAACCGAGTTTGGTCAAGCCCCGCCAATGTCTTCCCGGGCGGACCCACGTGGAAGCTGACAACGCATATCGTCCTTGGCAATAACATAAAAGAAATGTGCCCCAGATGTAAAAATGGATATCAACACTATCCTTAAAAACGACACTAGCCACCAATCTACAAATGACATCACGACTCCCATGGACCTTGTCCGGGAAATTATAGATGCCCTCCCGAAGAAAGTGTTCTTCGACGGTGTGAAGGCCCTGGATCCGTGTGTTGGTTTTGGCAACTTTCTCATCGGGTTTCAGGAGAGGGCACGTTCGTTGGGAATAACGGCACATCTTACGGGCACGGACATCAACACGGAACGCACATCGGTCGCAAGACGTTTGCTCCCGGAAGCATCTATCGTAGATCAGGATTTCATGGACCTTACTGGGACGTTTGACGTCATTATCACCAACCCACCGTATGCCAAGATTACGAACGGAGTGCGGGCTTCAAAGAACCACAGTATTTACCAGGATTTCATCCTGAAAGCTGTGGACATGCTCTCGCCAGGGGGGGTTATGGCGTTTCTCGTTCCCTCGTCGTGGATGTCTCTGTCTGCCAGGAACATCGTGGCGGAAAGATTGACATCAATGAATATGATACGTCTTGACGTTGGGTCCGCCAAGAAGCACTTTCCCAAGGTAGGGTCTTCGTTTTCCTGGTTCGTGTGTGTCAAGGAAGGGCCGAACGGAGATGCCCACGTGACAGGCAAACACGGGAAACACGTGTTCGACAGTAGGGTCGCCCTTTGTGGGCTCAGGTTCATTCCGTTGATGCCAACGGACATGTCTATGCGGATACTCCACAAACTTACGTCCGGACCCGAGAAGATGAACATAGAAACGTCGTCGGATCTCCACGCGACCACGAAAAAGCACCTATTGATGTCTTCCCGAGACGACGACCATCCATACAAAGTGGCCCACACGAAAATCCAAACGCGGTGGTCGTCAAGGCCTCACAAGTATCAGGATGGCGTCAAGGTCTTCATTTGTCTGTCTAGTTCGTACGAGACGTGGATAGACTCGTGCGGAATGACTCAATCCGTAGCATTTGTGCGGTGTCAGAGGGAAGACGATGCCATCAGGGTGAAGGAAGTCCTCGATTCCGTTCCGTTCAGGTTTGCCGTTCATATTACGCGGTATGGAAACTTTACGTGTATCAAGGTTCTCCAGTTGCTTTCATCGGGAGTGTCTTTCTCGCAAGAAGAAATTGACTACATGAAAAACTTTGTCTAAATGTAGGCATAGCCATGCCTATGGCGCTTTGCCGTGAACGTGTCATAAGCCCTTTTCTTTTCCATGTCGTCCGCAAACAGAACCTTGTGCGCTTTCCCGTGGCCGCGCAGTTTGGTCTTATTTATTTCCCCTTGGACGAACCATATTGGCCCGAAGAATAGTTTGAACTTCCACGAATAACGACCGCCGGGCACCTTTACCGAATCATTCACTGGCGAGCCTATTTGCTGGATGACGCTCCAGCGGTTCACCTCTTCAAACTCCTTGTAACACACCACAGGCGGAAACATCACTGCGCCCCTCGGCCAACGCTCCAGAATCACTCCCATAGAAGTATCCGGGGAACTGGCAATGACGAATCCTCCGTTCTGGTATCTTCCGGGTTTCATGACTGCCCAACCATCGCTTTTCTTTATCAGTTGTATCAGGATGTCGTTGAAAAACGTCGCCGATAAAACCTCCACCACGCCGTGAGTGTAGTTCGCTGGAATGTCAAGACACACCGTGTAGTCTACGACGCCCGGGGCTTCTACGGCCATCCGCTTGGTGTGAACGACGTCCGACACGAACGAATCATTGAGGTTCGTGAGACCGAACTTTACTTCCGAAGGTGTAGTCTCACTCATGAGCTTGGTGGTAACGAGGAGCGCGTGTTCGTCCGCCGCGACATCGGATATCTGGTCGTTCATTACGACGTCTTCGCAACCTCGCTCGGTAATCTTCTTTTGGAACGCTTTTTGACCCTTGAAAACATTGAACGCCGCGGAGGAGCACATCCCCCCGAGCGGGCTCAGAGATGGTACCGCGAACGTCGTGCCCTTGAAAGAAATTTTGTTTACGGAACCGTTAGTGTGCTCCGCGAGCTCAAAAATTGCCTCCCCATTTACAGAAGGGCATGTAAACGTGCAAATATTTGCTGTATAGATAGTGTTTCCAGATTGGATAAATTGCCGTTGGAACGCGTTCGTCTTTTTGACGGTATTTTTCGGGCGGCCGAACTTGGGGCCCGGGTCTGAAATAATGTGCACGATGCCCCCGTTCGTGTACAAAATCGGTGTTTCCATATTACATTTGGTATATATTTTAATGTTGTTCTGTGACGTAGAGCGCGTATATTGACACGCGTTCAAACTTAATATAAACATAATCTGAACAATTAAAATGACGCCTGAGCAGAAGCTCTCTGAGCAGAAGCTCTCTGAGCAGAAGCTCTCTGAGCAGAAGCTATCTGAGCAGAAGCTATCTGAGCAGAAGCTATCTGAGCAGAAGCTCTCTGAGCAGAAGCTCTCTAAGCAGAAGCTCGGGCAATTTTTTACGACGAACGCGGCTTACATCTTGGACGGAATGACGATCCCCGAAAATGCGAAGATTATAGAATCATTTGCAGGGTCGCTCGATCTCGTGCGGTGGGCGGAGACATCTGGCCATTCCGTGGCCGAGCTGTATGACATTTGCCCGACGACGGATCGTGTTATCCAGAGAGACACGCTCCTAAACCCTCCCAACTATGAGGGTAAGTTCGTCCTCACAAACCCGCCTTATTTGGCAAGGAACAAGAGCGACGATAAGAGCATCTTTGAAAAATACTCTACGAACGATTTGTATAAGGGGTTTCTGTATAGCATGCAAAAGGCGTCCGGAGGGCTTATCATCATCCCTGCCGGTTTTTTCATGTCTGCACGTGATGTAGACATCAAATGCAGGAATGCGTTCATGGAACAATTTACGATCAAGAAAGTAAACTACTTCGAAGAGCGCGTTTTCCAGGATACGCCTATTACCGTGGTGGCCATTTTATTCGAGAGGAGTGAAACGCCCCTCGTGTCCCAGACCGTGGTGTGGAACATTTTCCCGGGGAACGTGAAGAAGACTTTCGTCATGCGCCAAGACCTGGGCTGGATAATAGGCGGAGACGTGTACGCAATGAAGTCATCAGGCATGAAGATACGGCGGTACGTATCCGGAATGTCTCTGAAGAACGGCGAATATATCTCCGGACTGACTTTGAACGCCTTGGATAGCGGAACTCAAAATGGTCGGATCAAACTGACATACCAGCCAGGGTATGTCTACGAGGGAAAGCACACGAGTAGAAGTTTCGCAACCTTGTGTCTTAATGTTGTTTTGTCCGAAGAAGAGCAAATACGTGTCGCGGAAGATTTCACAAGGTTTGTAGAGGCCAAGCGGGAAGAATGGCATAGTTTGTTTTTACCAATGTACAGGGAGTCCAAAGAGTACTCTCGAAAGAGGATTCCGTTTGAACTTGCGTATAACATTGTGTCTTACATCATAGCCGAGAAACGCTCGTAATAACTATTGTATCAATTTTATCATCGGGTATCATGTTTTTGAGCTCGCGTAGTTTCACTTCTGTGTAATAAGGACCATCCAAAAAGAACATAAATTTCTCGGATGAATAGTCATAAGAGTTCATATATCCAATCATTTGGTGTATAAACATCTTGACATCATTGTACTGATTGTCTTGGGCGCCACCTGCCGTCGTAGAAAACTTCAGGACGCCGTACATGTTCATGTCCGCCGAATACACGTCCAACGTCTTTGTTGCGCTAGGAGGCCTGGGGTGAACGACTGTCATACGATGCTCGTTGAAGTAGAGACCTCCCTTGGCACCATTTAGTTTTTGAACATCTGGTGATAGCTTCCTCTTCAGCCACTCTACTTGTGTTTTTTCGTGGATGCTCTGGCGGACGGGGTCCTTGCGAAACAAAGACCTCACCATGACGCTCCTCCGAATGTCCTTAAGAATGGCCTCAAACGTATCGTCCGTTATCTCATGCCCTGCCATCTTTTCGTTCATATATGACTTTATCTTGGCACACAACTTGGGGTCCCTGTTTTCCGCGTCTTTGATGACTCGGGCGTCATTCTTGCGAATGAATTCGTTTTTTGTCTGCTCGAGAAACTCTTCATACGTTTCACAATCATCGTAGAAAATGTCAATGTCACCATCCGGAAGTTTGGTATTCACGGCTTTCTTTAAAAGGCGTTCGTGCTGTCTGAGTTTTTCCTTAAAACGCTTTTCAAGGTCCTTCAGATCTTTCTTATACTGATGAAGCTCTTTTTTCATGTCGCGGGCGACGGCTTTCTTGAGGGCTGAAGATACGATACGGTGGACAATATTCTCGTAATGAAGCATAATGTGCAATGTAGAATACTATTGGCTTTACAAATATATGGTATGCCATTTATTGTCATTTATTATTGTTATTTGTCATTTGTCTTTTGTCTTTTGACCCCAAAATATACATGCTCTCGTTTCGCTTGGCGGTGTTCGCAATATTACTCCTTTGGTCGGGCTTTTTATATATATAAATAAGAAAGAGATGAGCCCCATACAGGCGGTCGCGGTGTTGTCAGGAGACGTGAACGGCACCGTCAGGTTCATCGAGGAAGGAAACAAGATAAAAATAAATATTGACATCAAGGGTCTGAAACCCAACTTTGAGCACGGCTTCCACGTTCACAGCGCCGGAGACCTCACGGACGGGTGTACCTCGGCGTGCGCGCATTTCAACCCATTCGGCGTGACCCATGGAGGACCTAATTCGAAGGTGCGTCATGTCGGAGATCTTGGAAACATAAAGACCGACAAAAGTGGAAAGGCAAAGTATTCGTTCTACGACCCAATGATAAAGCTGCGAGGCAAGTGCAATATATTAGGGAGAATGATTGTGATACACGACAAGACCGATGATCTCGGGAAAGGAGGCGACGCGGAAAGTCTCAAAACAGGGAACGCCGGAAAAAGGATAGCGTGCGCTGTGATAGGATACGCAAAAGAGAATTTCAAGTAATTTAAATAAATTCAGGGGTAGAAAACAAAATGTCGATCCACAAGCCCCTCCTCGCGGCGAGTCTTAAGAAGATGGGTGTGGACGACTTGGCATTTCCAGTTTTCGCAACGCCCAAGCTCGACGGCATCCGCGCGCTTAAAGTTGGCGGCACCATGGTCTCACGCACATTCAAGCCGATACGGAATTCTACCATTTCCGAAGTTCTCGCAAGTCTCCTCCCGGATGGAACCGATGGCGAAATTCTGTCCGGGAAGACGTTCCAGGACTCTACGTCAACCGTGATGACTGCGGATGCGGGTCTTGGCAGTGGCACCACGTTCTTCTGGTTTGACTACGTCAAGGACGACCCTGATAAGCCGTACCTCAAACGCATCGCGGACATGAAAGCGTTTATTGATTCTCGCCCAGAAATTTTGAAAGACAGTCGCGTTACTATTGTGCCACTATTTCCAAAGAAAATTGACACTGCAGAAGATCTAAATGTATTCGAAAAGTGGTGTCTCGACCAAGGGTTCGAAGGCGTGATGGTTCGCAAAGCCGATGGCAAATACAAGTTTGGGCGCTCCACCGAGAAAGAGCAGATCCTCGTGAAAATCAAGCAGTTCGAGGACGACGAGGCGGTTGTGATTGGTGTGACTGCACTGCAGACAAACACCAACGATAAGAAAATGAACGAGCTCGGGGAAATGCGCAGGACGAGTCACCAGGACGGAAAGGTTGAACTCCAAATGCTCGGAGCGCTTGAGGTTGACTGGAATGGCATTCGGTTCAGCATCGGGACGGGTTTCGACAGGGACGCCCGCGAAGACCTCTGGAAGCGGCGTGACAGCATCGTTGGTAAGACGATCAAATTTAAATACTTTGGGCAAGGGATAAAAGTTGCCCCTCGCTTCCCGGTATTCCTTGGGTTTCGTGATGAAGATGATATGTAAAAATTTACGCTATTTTCTTCCACCATGGGAGATAATGGAACACCACCGCATCATTGGTTACCCCTTTATTCGTCATATACAAGCCATACTTACTACTGAACGTTTTTGCGACGCCTACGCTGTTCCCTTGACCATTCTTTGCCACCGTCGTGTCAATGTTAATTCCTTGGAACGGGTCGCCATTAACTGACAACCCGTAATACCCGTCCTTTACACCAACCTTCACCTTTACAACGAGAGACACCCACTGGCCCGTTGGTATTTTCACAGACCGGACGACTTTCGCACTGCTTCCCAGCCCTTTCGTAAATGCGGAGAGTGTTGCTGTTATGTTATCTCGGCTGCCGCCCAGGGTTAGGTAGGACTGGAACAAGACGGGCTGCATAATGTTGGTGTACATGTCTGAGGGCTTGAAGCCCGGTGCGAGGTACACGTTTGTACCAATAAGATACGTGCCTCCCGCTTTCATTGGCGAGTCACCGCCGAGCGAGTTTACTTCCGCGCGCGCCTTGTACGAGTACTTTCCAGAAGTAAGACCACGATCTCCGTCGTTCCATTTGCCCCTAAAACGGAGACCGTGCATCGTCATCCCAGGGGCGACCTGAGTCACCACGTCTATGTTCTTCGCGGCTCCAGGAGGGTTGACGCCGGATCGAGACCACTCGAATTTTGATAAACTAGACCCCACTACTGCGCCGGAAGGAGGCGCGGATGATGCGGGGGGCGATGGTATGACCTTGGGGTAATTCAAATCACCGACGTTTCCATTCGGCTTTATCTGCACACTTTTCCCGGACTGGGTAGGGGTCGGAGTAGGTTTCGGGGTCGGTTTCGGGGTCGGTTTCGGGACAGGTTTCGGGACAGGTTTCGGGACAGGCTTTGGGGCCGGTTTCGGAGCAGGTTTCGGGGACGGTTTCGGGACAGGCTTTGGGGCCGGTTTCGGGGCCGGTTTCGGGGCCGGTTTCGGGGCCGGTTTCGGGGCCGGTTTCGGGGTTGGGACTGGATTCGTCATTGGCCTTATTGGCGCTATTGACGTGTCTTGTATTTTTGGAAATAGTAGGTCACTTCTGACTATTGTGCTTGTCGGGAACATCTGTGTAATAAGGTAATTTTTTTATTTACATCCACTGGCGATGGCATATCGACGCTCAAGTTCTTTTAACGTGTGCACTGGGCGTTACCAGCATATACAATGCTCAACGGAAAGACGACTGACACCGAGGCCGCTTTCTACGAGCCGCTCCTCAGCGATGAGGATCGTAATATCGTCCTACCGTTACATCAAAGCTGATGAAACCTGAAGATTTCTTATGAAACCTCAAAGTCCCAACAGTATAAGCATCCTCCGAAACCTTATGATTCCGAAAGATGGCCGCAACTGGCCAAAAGAGGGTCGAAGGCCTCCAAAGCCCGAGCGTCCCTCTCTGTTTCGATAAACCATTTCATATAGATATTCCGAGCCGCATGGAGGTCCCGGTGACATATCAAACCGCAGTCACACCGAAACGTTTCCGACGACCCTAAGTTGTCGTTTATCAACCCACAATTTCCGCACGTCTTTGAAGTGTATTCCTCGGTCGGAGACACAAATGCGATGCTCCTCTCTTCACACTTCATC
>Ga0315908_10001970_pt1 | contig 15270 bp, 6 predicted proteins | sample LakEriMetagenome_12_FD_203520 | JGI IMG/M metagenome (GOLD analysis project Ga0315908, IMG submission 203520) | Freshwater fungal communities from buoy surface, Lake Erie, Ohio, United States - Buoy 4 MA124 | ecosystem: Environmental > Aquatic > Freshwater > Lake > Lake biofilm | place: USA... | reverse complement strand
TAAGCATCCTCTTTCTTCAATTTCATTTCTTTCAATCTTTCTCCTTCCAAACAATCTCCTACTTCTTCTTTCCCTAAAACAAAGTCTTTGTTTTTATCACATTCCTCAAAATCCACAATCATTAAATTGTAGAATTGTTCATATTCAAATTCTGATAATTTATTTTTCTATTATTATCATTATCATTATAATTGTTATCATCATTATAATTATTGATTTTACTTTATTTGCATCCATTGTTTCAAATAAATTGTTTATTTCTCCTTTATTAAGTCCTTTGTTCACCATCACCTATTAAAATTCTTTTATGTCTATTAAGTTGTCTTTATTGCTATCTACAATTGAAAAATCTTTAGGAAGAATTCCTTCATATTCTTATTATTTATTATGTTTTTATTTATGGAGATTTTTTTTTAAATGGTTCTTATTTTTATGATTGTTATATTTATTATGACACTTTCTAATATATTTTATAAGCGTACCTCAATAAAATTAAAAATCCAAATCTATATTAAAATATAAATTATTTGCTTATTCATCTTCATTATTAAAATATATTTATAATTATATAAAATATAAGGACTATTTATTTATAATCAGCTATCATCAATAAAAATATCTTGATTCTGTTAAGTTTCAATATCATATTTTTATTTCTTCTACTTTTTTATATATTTTTTTGTTTTAAGCTTGCTTCTGTTATCTATTAATTTTTAGAATCTTTAAATTTTATTAAAACTAGATTAACTTCTCTTACTTTAATTTATATGATTCTTAGTTTGATTAAGATTCTCATATAAAATATCTATTTAGCTAAAATTTTAAATTTGACTATTTAATTATTTTTATAAGTTTTATTTTTAATTTTGAGAGTCTTAAGTTAGATTTTAAATATCTTCATTTTTTATATTATTTTATAGACCTTCTATACTTTTTAATATTCCTTTTTATTAACAGTTAATTTCAAAATTTTAATCAGATATTCCTATTAATTTATAGTCCTTTCTATTAATAATCATAAAATATATACAAATTAAAAAATATATGAGTGCCTATGTTGTATTTTTATTTAAGATGTATTTCATTGGTAATATTTTTATTGTTTGAATTGCAATTATTAATACTGTTTTAATCTCTTACTAATATTTTATTCTATTATTAATCTAAAATTTATTTTTCTAATATTTTCTATATTTTTTAATCGTTTACTTTATTATTCTTTTAGCCTTTAAATTCTAAAAGAAAGAACTCATTATTAAAATTCATTAAAAATATTAATTTTAATATAATTTTTTATAAATATTTTTAGAAATTACAAATATAAATACAAATATCAATTATAAATATGAATTTTTAATAATAGGTAATTATGATAAATATTATTAAAGAAAAATAAAATAAATGAGCTATATAAAAATCTACTATATGACTAGGATTAAAATAAAAAATTACATAAAATTAATAATAAAAAAGACAAAAAAATAAATAATAATCATATTTCAAAAGATATATATGTATCAAAAGATAAAAATAACTATAATAGTAAATTAATTAAAAGTGAAAGTAAAAGTAAAAATAAATAATTAAACTAAAAATATAAAGAAAAAGTTTAATAAAATTTATTGAAAGACTAGTAAATAAAAAAAGTTAATAGTAATATAATTTTTTAATCTATAAATGATAACAATAAAAATATATTTAATGAAAATAGTATTAATTAGAATAAATTAAAAGATAGAATAAAATTATAAAAATTTGGGGATTAAAAAAATCAAAATGAAAAGATGTAATAAAAAATATAGTAAAAATAAAATTGAAATTAAGATAAAAATACAATAAATTATAAAGAAAAATAAATAGATAATTGTGAATTTAGAATAGATGCAAGATCAAATGAAGAAGCTAAAGAAAGTGATCAACTTTAATTTAAAGTTATAGATTAAGAGAAGATATTTTATTCAGAATCAAATCATTTCAAAGAGAAAATAGAAAGAATAATGAAGGATAAAGAGAATAAAGAGAAGGCAAAAATAGAAAGATAAGAAGAATAATAAGAGAAATAAAATGAATAAATAATAAAATATGATTAATAGTAAAGTCGATATTTCAGTATAAACTTAGGTTAATTATGCAAAAGGTGCAAATAGAATGGTCACTTTGCTAAGAACTGTATTTAAGAACCAGAAGTGGAGAAGGAACAATGTTTGTTCTGTTTGAAGGAACATAAAAGATATGAATGCACATAAGAAATCTGCTTTAATTGTTTATAGATAGGTCATTAGAGCAGAGACTGCAAAGAAGATGGATATAAATTAAAAAGATGCTTCGAATGTAATAAGAAAGGTCATCAATAGAAAGATTGTCAAGTTATCTTATTTGCTAATATCCTCAATAATCATAGATATAATATTGGTAAGTCTCTTAGAATTTCTTCTCATCTCCTTGCCTCAATACGATGTCTAGCTTGTAATGCTCCTGCTCATTTTAATTGCAATCATCCAAATCTTTCATAAGATCATATCTTTACTAATAAAATAAACACTTATTGAAAAATTAATAACACATTATTTTTTAAATATATAGACCAATCAAATACTCTTTATAACCATTATTTTATATTTTTTTATTTATATTATATTATACATGGATAAAGAAATTTAAATGAAAAGAGAAGATTAGTTAATAAGTATCATCAACACTTTCATGTTTTCTAGCGAAAATATCAAAATGTGATGTGATGATTATCAACAGAATTTAAAAATAAAAAGAAATAGTAGTGCAAATAACAGCAATATTAGTCTTAATAGTTAAAAAGATGTTAATTATTAAAATATGTAGTAATAATATGAATAGGATAGGTAAAAATTACAATAATATTTATAAAACTTAATCGAAAGTAGAGAGTAGAGTAAGATTAATACACCGATTAAACAATAGTTGTATTAGTTTTAAACTCAAATTGTAGAAAATAATTAATTGAAGAAGAAAGTTATCTATTTAACATAAATTCAAAAATACTATGAAAAAAATTAAATTGTTCTTTAAAAACTCTTTTAATTATTTGATTTGAAAAATCTTTAATAATTGGAAAATAAAATTATGAATGATTAAGAATTAATTTAAAATTTATAAATTGGTAAATAAAGATATGATGTATAGTTAGCAGAGTATTAATTAAAAGAAAGCTAAAATAAATTAATTATTGATGATTTAAATGCATAATTATCTAAATAAGAATTAAAAATTAAATAAATTAATGAATAAATGAATACTTGTAAAAAATAAAGTAAAGAAATTTTATATAGTCAATAATAGAAGCTAAGACTTAAAATTAGTTAATAAAAATAAATTTACGATTAATAATAATTGTAAATTTAAAATTATGTGAAATAAATTTAAAATGATTAATTAATATCTTAATAATTAAAAGAATAAAATAATAATTAATAATTAACTATTGAAGAATTATAATCTAATAAAATAAACATAGAATAATAAAATTAAATTTAATAAGAAAAATTAAATATTATGATATAAAATCTGTAAAATTAAATTTAACTTTATGAAAATAATATATTAATTAATAAATAAGAGATATAGTCAAATTAAGATTTAATTAATCAATTATAAGAAAAGTTGTAAAATTAATAAAATTATATTAAATAAAATTTATTATAAATTCAAGAAAAAGAAAAATTAATTTAATAGCAGTTATTTTAAAATGAATAAAAAGAATAAGAAATTTCTTAATATAATGAATAAAAAAAATAATTTGAAATTAGTATATAGGATTATTTAAAATAAATACATTAATAAAAAATTTATATTAATTAAATTGAGGCTAAATTAATTCAATAAAATGATGTTATAATTTAATAAGATAATCAAATATAAAATTTAAAATTAAAATAAAAAGATTAGGATCATTATATAAACTAAATATAGAATCAATTATTGGAATTATAAGAATCAAATTAAGATAAATTATAGTAAATTATTTAATAATAAAATGAAATATAATAGAAATAAATAAAAATATAAAACATAGATAAATAATTATAAAATAATTAAGAAGAAAAAAATATTTTAATATAATAATTATAAAAGGAAACAGATTAGTTAAATTAAATTAAGATTGAAAATTAATAGAATCAATAAAAATTGAGTTTAATCTAAGGTAATAATGTTTAATTATAATAAGAAATAAAAAATATAAATTAGAGTAATATTGATTTATAAATAGAAATATTAAAATTAAATGAATAATAAAAAATTCAATAAGATTAATTAAAAGATTAATAAATAGAAATCTAATAAAATAATTAAAAATATAAAAATATTGATTTGCAAATTAGTTAATTATAAAATTTTATAGATGAACTAAAAATATAAAACAATAATTATTAAATAAAATTAGATGTATTGTAATTAGAATATAAAAATATTTTTGAATTAAATAAATAAAAATAATATGATATGTAATTAGAAATTGATTAATAAAAAAAAATTAATGATGAGTTAAATGTGTAATAAAATAAATATTTGTAGAAATTAAACAATTTATAAATTGAATTTGACTAAATTAATGTTTACGATCAATAAAAATAGTAAAAAATTAAAGAACTAGAAGATTAAATAATATAAATTAGTACAGACTATAAATATTATAAAGAGTAGTAAGACAATATAATATTAGAATAATCTATTAAAAATAAATAAATCATATAATAAGCAGAACAAGATTAATAAAAATATTAATCTTTATTCTCATAATAATAAAAAGAAAACTAAATTTAAAATTAATTGATTACATTAATATAAGAAAAAGAAATTTAATTTAAAATTTAAATCAACGATTAAATTAAAAATTTAGAATTGCAATGAAAAATAAATTATAAATTAAAATAGATTATAAATTTAGCATAAGAAAAAAATATTTAATTTAAAGAAGAATTAAATCATAATTTATAATAAAATTAGTAAATGATAAATATTTAAAAAATTAATGTAAATAAATTTGATGATGAAATCAAATTATATTAAAACAATTATTAAAAATTAAAAATAGGTTATTAGAAATTAGAAAAAGAATTAGACAGTTAAGGGAAGGTTTTGAAATAATAATTAATTCAAATTAATTAGCAAGATTTAAAATATTAGGAATAATACGATATTTTAAATAAATAATTTACTATTAAAAAAGCTGAAACAGATAATTATAAAGATCAAATTATTTTATTAAAATAATAAATAAATTAATAAGAATAAAATGAGTTAATATCAGAACAATATAATTAATTAAAAGTTTGAATGGAATTTCAATAATAGGAAATTTAAAAAATGTAAGAAATTATATAATAGTAAGAATAATAAAATATAGATATTTAAAAAATACTAAAAGAAAAAGAAGATACAAATTTATAATAACTATAAAAAATAAATTAAGATTTATAATAATAATAAAAAACTGTTTTTATTAAATAGTAATAATATGATGATTTAGTAAAAGAAAATATTAAAAAAAACTAATAGCATATTTAAATATAATAGAAATATAAAACAACTTATTAATTATTCTTAAATTTACAAAAGTAGTATAAAGATTTTTAATTATAAGAAAAAAAGAATTAAGAAGAATTTGAAGGTAAAATACATATAATAAACTGTAAAGAAAATTAAAATGAAATTAAATAAAATGAATTATCGAATCAATTTTTAATTTTAAAATAAAAGTATAAATATACTGAGGAACAATAAATCATATAAATAGAATAATAAAATTAGTATTAATCAAAATATAATAATAAGATAAAAAAATATATAGAAGAGATTAAGGATTTGAAATAAAAACAATAAATAAACATTGAAAAGATTGAATCTTTGTAAGAGATGCTGAATGATTATCAAGCTATAAGAGATATTCAATAAAATCAATATGAATTGTAATATACAAAGATTTAACAGTAAGTTAGTTTATTGAAAGATAGATAAGAAAGCAAAACAATTGTTTACAATAAAATTTATCAGGATCTTAATGAAAAGTTATTGGATTTGATTAATTAGATATAATTTAAAGATTAGTAAACTTAAAATATTAATTAATAAAATCAAATTTAAATAGATTAACTAAATCTATAATTATAATAAAAAGATCATATAATTGTGCAATTTTAAAATTAATTAGAATCAGAAAAGCAATTATATTAAACATAATCATTAAAAATTGAATAAATTAATATTTCAATAAATTAATAAAATCATCAAATTTAGTAAAAATAGAATATAATTAATTAACTTGATTGTCAAATTAATCAATTAAATATTGAAACTAATGAAAAATAAGTATTGATTGATTAACAAATCAATTAGTTAAACGTTTAAATGGAATAAATTAATTAAATTTAATTAGAAAACATTAGATTAAATGAAGAAAATAAAACATATTTAAACAATAATTATTAATTAAAATAATAAATAGGTGAAATCAAAGAAACTTATCAAAAAAATATTTTAAATATTTAATAAGAAAATATTAATTGTTAATCTGTTATAGACTAATAGTCCGAAACTATAAAAAAATATATTATTTAAATTAAAGATTAGGATAAATAATTATAACTAGTTAATTCTGATCTTAAAAATAAAGAAGAATAAATTAATATGCAAATAAAATAAATTTAATAATAGTTGATTGATAAAAAAAAATAAAAAGAAGATTTCGATTTATTTATTTTAAATATTAAATTGGAAAATGAATAAATATTAATTAATCAATAATAAATAAGGGAAAATTAAATACAAAATATTTAAAATCAATTTGATGATTAAAAAAAGTCATTTACGAATTAATATGAAGAAAAAATTAAGGAGTATAATTTTATTATTGATTAATTAACATAAAATAATTAATTAATAATAATATAAAAAGAAAATTAAATCGAATAATTATTTAATTAAAAAAAAATTAACTTAGAGTAATACAAATAATTAGAAGATAAGTATAATAACTTATAATAACAAAAATAAGATATAAACAGTGACTTATAAAAATAAATGTTAATAATTGAAGAAAATAATAAGGAATTTTTATAACTTAAATAAACAGAAATTATTCAGCAAGAAAAAATAGATAAACTTTAATAATAAATTTTTGAAATTAATAAAAATTTTAATGTTTAAATTTTAGTTTTGGAAAATAAATTTAAAGAATAATTAGAATTAGAAATAAGCATTATAAAAAATAAACATTTAGAATAAATAAATTCTATTAATTAAGATCAATAAATAAATAATATTAATATATAAAAATAATTTTAAGATTATATAAATAAATAAAATCAATATTTTCAATAAATAGATTAACTTCAAACTTAAATTAATTCTTAAGAATAAGAATTAAAATAGAAGAGATATTTAGAAGAAGAAAATAATAAAATGGAATTGCAAATTTAGAATTTAATTTAAGAGGAAAAAAAGTAAAAACTTGAAAATGAATCTAATTCAGTTATAATTAGTAATTAAAATGTTAAATTACAAGAAACTTAATAATAAATCAATTTTTATTTAAATTAAATAGATGAATTAAATAATAAATACTAAAAAGAAAGTTGTATTATAATAAATATTAAAGAAGAAAATAAAAATTTAAGCAATTCTTACGAATAACTTAATTAGTTAAATTAAAAATAATTTTAAGATTTTTCTGAGTAGATTAATGCAAAAACTAATATGATTTAATTATTGGAATTGTAATCAAACACATTATAACAAAATATTCAATAAAATATCAATTTTATCTAAGAATATAAAACTAATAATTTATCTCTTCAAAATAAATATCAAAAACTTAATTAAGATTTAAGTTATTAATTATAAATTAACATTAAATTAAAATAAAAAATAGAAGAAATCGATATGATTAATATAAACAAATTTAATTAAATAATAGATAATATTAATTAATAATAAAAATAGTTATTAAGTTTAAATAATAAGTAGTTAATATTAGAATCAAACTAAAATGATTAAATTAATTAAAATAAAAATTTAATTAAATAATTATAATTATCAATCTTAAATTATTAAGATTAAGTTAATACATTAAATAACTAAATCTTATTATTATAATAAAATTATTCTTAATAATAATAATAGACACAAAATGATTTTTAGTAATAATTAATATTATTATAATAATAAAATTAACATAAAGAAAATTTAACTTAATAATATCTTTAAGAAATTTAAAATAAGAAATAAAAAATTGATTTACTTTAATCTTAAATTTTAAAAAAAGATAATGAAATTTAAGAATAGGCATTATTTATATAAAATTAAGTACAATCAATTGATAATAAATAATAATCCATTAATGATTTGAAATAATAAATTAAAAATTAATAATTATTAATTGAAGATTATTTAATTTAGATTTCTAATTTATAATAACAAATAAATAGTTTAAATTAAAATTAAAAATAGAAACATTAAGAATAGGAATAGTTTATTGAGGAATAAAATAAAATAATATAATAGTTAGATTAATAATTATAATTTTAAAATATTAAATTAAATAATAAAAAAATAAAATCACAAAAAAATAATAATATAATTTAAAATTTATAATAATAATAAGAATAAGTTATAATAAATTACAAAAATTAAATTAAGGATTTAAATTAATTATATGATAATTTATAATAAAATCATACTTAATTAAATATTAAAAATGAATAATTAATTCTATAAAATTAATAAAACATAAACATAATTAAAGATTTAAATTTATCATTAAAATAGTAAAAATAAGTTTTATTAGATATAAAATAAAATAAAAATGAATTTAAATAAAATTTAATAATTAAACTTTAGGATATGTAACATAAAATAAAATAAATTTAATTTTAAATAAATAATTTTAATATAAATTATAATTTAAAAAATATTTTTATTTATTTTTTAAAATAATTCATAAATTTAAATAATAATTAGAAATAATAACTTAAATCTACAAAAATATAATTTTTTAAGATACAATAACTATTTTTTAAAAATATTTAATAAATAATTATAGATTAATTATAATACTTTTTTATTTATTAATATTAAAAAATGACTATTAAAAATCAAATTAAAGTTAATGATTTGGAAAATAAAATATTAGAGTTTTACAAAGGTAATAAAAGATAAATTATAGATGAAATAAATTAAAATAGTATTAAGTTCAATGAAACTTATTTATTTTAAAATAAGAATGAAGAATCATAATAAGATATTTCAAATTAGTAATAAATTTTAAATTGTTCTTTATAATCTAATAAATTAGATGTATAGAAAACAATAATGATTAACTAATTTTAAATTCAAATATCAGATTTATAATTATAAATTGAATAATTAAATAGTGAAATTAATAAATTAAATTCGTAAAATGTTATTTTAAAATCATAATTATAAACTTCATAATCTAATATTCATTTGGACTAAAATGAATAATATATAATATTATAATAGAAATATATAAAAACAATAGAAAAACATAATAAATTATAAAATTAGTTGGAGAATGTTTAAAAGTAATAAAATCAATTTAATTAATAATAAAATTAAAATTAAATTAGTATAAAATAACTTAAATTAATAAAAGATATTTAATATTAATTCATTAAAAAATTAATATCTAATAAATCTATAATTGCCGAAGAAATATTGAGTGAAAATGACAAAGCTTAACTTGATGATATTGAAATAGATTCTTTTTAATTTTTGATAAAAAAAGGAATACAATTCTAATAAAATTTTAATAATAAATTACTAAAATTTGAAGTAAATATTAAAATTAATTAAAAAATAGAAAGAAAGTAATTAAAATAGTAAATTAATTAATGAAAATAATAGTATAAAGTAGGCTAGCTTAAGAGAAGATGATTTAAATAATTTAAATAATTAGTCTTTTGTAAGTTTTAGAAATGAGATTGATAATTTATTCGGTCAAAACTTGTCCGATTATAAACTTGAAAGAAGATAGTTCTAAAAAAACTAAAAATATAATTAAGAAATTTAAAATATATCTTAGATTAATTCAAAATAACTGCTAAAAAATTGAAATCTTATTTTTAAGATTTAAAATTATATTATTGATTCATGTATAATTCATTCACTTATTTTCTTTGATTTTCTATTATTTATTTTTAATATAATTTGGATTAGAAGGTCTTTATAATTATCTTTTATTTTTTTATTCAAGTTTTTATTTATTTTAGTATGATTAATCTAAATTTTATTAATCTAAATTATCGTATTATAAATTTTAAATAAAAAAATTATCTTTAATATGAGTGTTTTTTTTGTTCTAATTAATAGGATTATTATTAGAATAAGATTGATAATTATTTTATCTTGTATTATTATTATTGCTATAATTATTAAAATAATTATTATTAATATCAGGATTAGGAATGACCATTTAATAATTATGATGTTATTAATAAATATCAGATAAATTAGAATTAATATTAGAATTGGCAAGATTAGTGGAATGAGAAAGTATGGAATTAGAATTGTGAATGTAATAATAGTTAAGAGTCTAAGCACTATAAGGTCTTTTATTTTTACTTATCTGGACCTAGTTTTAGTTTTTAAACCAGTTAACATACTTAAAATAAAGATGAGGATTTATCTAATATAAGAGTTATTACTGTTCTATTGCCATTATTTATTGATACTCTCCTAATCTTACAGGAGGAGTCAATGGTCGAAGAAGAGGATTCATGCTTCTACTGTTAACAATAAATTATTAATATATTTCCTATTATTATTATTATTATTAATATTATTATTATTATTATTATTACTACTATTATTATTATAGTTATTGTTACTACTATTATTATAATAATTATAATTACTATTATTAATACTATTATTAGAACTATTATTGAAATTATTATTACTACTATTATTACTACTACTATAATTACTAGAACTATAATTGTGATTATTATTATTATTAATAGTATTATGATTAGTATTACTACTATTGAATAAGAGTGTTAAAAGTGATTGAAGGGACAGAAGATGCAGACTAGACTCTTGATTGATTTTAATAAGTATTGATATGATTATTAGTGTTGATAAGTTAATGATGATTATTATTATTATGATTATTATTATTATTATGATTAAACTGCTCTACTGCATCAATCCACTCATAATGCTCAGCTACATCATCAACTTCAATAATGCCTAGATCTTCATCCTCCTCCTGTTATTATCCACTTTTGTTCAATTTATCTACACTGTCATTTAATTAAGATTACTGACTCTCATATTCTAATACCTGTAATTCCTGTTTAACCATTCTCCTCTCTTCCAATATTTCTATCCTGCTTTTCATTATCATGTTTATCTCCATTATACTCTTTATTCTCTCTATTTACCCAAAATCTAATCATTATTATTAATATTCACTTTATTATTATTATTATTATTATGATGATGATGATGACAACGATTAACTCAAACTGCTACAACTCTCTATTTCTTTTCCGCTTTCTTCCTATTATAAACAATATATAAACTCAATTAACTTTAAAATATTAATATTCTCCATATTCCATTCTTCTATTTAATTCAAAATATACCATACTTTTTATATATTTTCTTTATATTATTCTTATTTTTTTATACATTCCTCTATTATTTCCTTGTTTTCTCTATTTTCTAATATCTAGTCTGTGTTTATTATATCTAAAAATAAGAGATATCCTAATTATCTATTTATGTCACTATTTTTATCATTCACTAATTCTATAATACACAATATCAAATATTAATAAATTTATTTTTTTATCTCTATTTTTTTGCTTTTTAATGTAATTCTTACTATTTTTTCAAATTATTTATATATTATCAATTTCTAATAAGCTTTCTTTATTATCTTATAACTCTTATATATTATTCTAATAAAGTTTTTAAACAAACTGTTGATTTAAATATTATTTAAATTATCTTAATTAATAATTATTTAAACAGTTAAATCAATATATTTGGAGAATATTTCTATAAAATAATCAATTATATAATCATTTACTACAAGTAAAAATTTAATATTTGAGATAAAATATTTATTAAAAATATCTATTTAAATTAATAATTTTTCATTTTAATTTTGATTATTATTGAGAATTTATTGATTTAAATTTTTTTGAATAAGAAGTAAAATATTAAGTATAATTGTATTGTTTTGAATATCGTTATTTGAATTGCTATGATAATCAAAATGTAATTAAGACAATAATTAATTGAAGTATTAAGAATTTTCAATGAAGTTTTCATATATTATATTCATAGTATTTTTTCTGTCCATAAAATCTACTAATAATTATAATTTTTCTTATTTCACTTAATTTTTAATCATATTCTATTTTTACATCATTTTTTTTTTCTTCTATTAACTTTCTATTCCTATCTCATTAATACAAAAATCAAAGAAATATTTAAAAAGATTTTTTTCATTACACTCTATCAATATTTCTATCAAATTTTATTTACATGTTTTCTATATTTAAACTTTAATTGTAAATTAATCTATTAAAGATAAAAAGCTTTTCTTAATATTAAATATTATTATTATATTTTACTTATATTATTAATTGATTTAATTATTTTTTATTAATTCTAAAAAGTGTTTCTAATATATTAAAGCTTTCATCATTTATACTATGAGGTATACATTCTGAAAAATCAATAATAAATTGTTGAAAAAACTAAGAATATTAATTATGTTAAAATTTTTATTCTATTAAAACTTATTCAAATAAATTTAATAAAAATATAATAAATTTAAGCATTATAACATTAGGTGAATTCTTTTTAAAATCAAATTAAACTTATATCAAATATTACAAGACAATATTAATAAAAACATTTTCTTATTTTATAATATCATTCAATTTTTTCAAAATCTATTTAAAAATTAAATTTAATAATTAAATATTTACTTAAAAAAAAATTTAAATAACTTATAAATTATCCTATATTTATTGACTTTAAAAAATAAAATTTATCCATTTCTAAATTTATAAAATGTATTATTAAATTTCTTCATCATATTGTTCAGATATTTTTTAATTTTTACGTCCTATTTAGACGAATTTAATTTGATCTAAATTATTACTTGCAATTTTTAAAGTGGAATTCATTAATAATTTGATCTTAAATTAAAAAAATACAAATTAATTATTTTATAAGATAATATTTTACTTTATTATTATTTAATATGTTAATAATAAAATTATTATTTAAAAGTTTTTATTAAATTTGTAAGAAATTTTAATTGATATGTTCTAAAAAATTAAAGAATAAATCTTTTAATCTTTTTCCGTTTAGTAATAAAATATAATTATTTTCTAATAAATTCCATAAGTCCATTAGTCTTAATTCAATATTGAATTTATTTGATTTTTTTTAATTATAAAAATTTTTTTCATAAGGAATATTTTGATTATTATTAATTTTATTTTTATTTAATTATTAATATATGTTTGGATTCGAATTTAATTTCATTTAGATAGTTTATTTATTATTTTATTAATATTAGACATATTAATTTAGATAAATAATTATTTAGTTAAAAATATGTTAATTTTCTTAATAAGATGATAATTATAAATTAGCTTTGAAATTTATAATAATCTTATCAATAATCTTAAATAATAAATCGAAATAATCAGAATAAAAAAGAGTATTTATCTCAATATCTTATTATTTAAAATTTAAAATATGATTTAAAATTTTGACTAAAATTTTTTAAACAATTTCAACTTATATTTATTCAACTTAATTTAGAAATATTTATAAATTTTAAATAAATAAATCCAAAATTCCTTTTTTTTGTTACTTATTATTTATGTAATCAACAAATATATTTCCTATTATATCTAAATATTCATTCCAAAATTAAACTTCGTAGTTAGAATTATGAAGTAATTATGTTTCCATTACATATTCAATGAAATTTAAACTTGATTGTATTATATTTTAATCATTGTCATTATTTTTTATTAAATTTAAGACGAATTTGAGTAATTAAATGTTATTATTTTTAAACTACTTACTTGGTATTTATGAAATGTTAATATTAAGTAATTCATTTATATTATTATTTTCATTAATATTTTAAGTATCATTTTTTTATATTTTGTATTAAACCATATTTTAACAATATAAAGAAGCTTTATAAAAAGCAATCTATTAATGATTTTGAATATTAGGGTATTTAATTGTTAAAGTTTTTAATAATTGTATTTTTGAAGCTTACTAAAAATCAGATTATTAAACGTAGCTGATTGATAGTTTTTCCATTATTTCAAAAGCTTAAAGAAATCTTCTAGCGTTTATTAATGCATAGGCAAATAAAAGATCAATGTTAAATATTATTTATTGAAGATTAAATTATTATATTTAATGTTATTCTTATTATTATTTTTATTATTATCTAATTTATTCCTATTTACTTTATTCTGTAGTATAAATTTTTTTACATAAATTAGATAAATTTAATAAAGGAAAAACTTGGTTTTGCATAGGACTTTATTCCAACAAATATCCAAATAGAGATATTTTTAGCAACTTTTGTTTAAAATAATAAATGATTTATTAAAAATTTAAATTATCTTTACTATTGAATTAAATTTGGAATTCAATTTTTATTTAACTTCCCATTCCAATAGATTAAATTTTGTACTTTGAAAGAATTATAGATTATTATTAAAGTTTTTATTCCTTTATTTGAGATTAAATAAATTAAGGTTACTATTAAATTTTTATTTAATTTTCATTAATATTGTCTTGATCAATATTATCTTAATTATCTTCATTAAGATTGTCTTGATTATCTTCATAAATTGAAAAACTATCATTTTTGCTTTTTTAAATTGATATTTAACTAGTATTTATGTTCATTTTTTTAACTTTTTTCTCAACTTTCTTTATTATTATTTAATTTATAAATGTTTAATAATATTAATTGTTCTAGTCTAACCTTACATAAGTATTTAAATATTAAATGTTTGTTTGTAAAAACTCAATTTTTATATTATCATTGATTTTAATAAGCATATTCTAACATAAAATATAATTAATTACTGTAATTAAAAAAATTTTATTTAAATCTAAATTAACTATTAAATTTTAGTAAACTAAATTATTTTCTAACTTATAATTTTCACTTATTTAGATACTTTAAATATCACTTCCTTTAATTTTAGC
>Ga0315908_10001969_pt1 | contig 15272 bp, 8 predicted proteins | sample LakEriMetagenome_12_FD_203520 | JGI IMG/M metagenome (GOLD analysis project Ga0315908, IMG submission 203520) | Freshwater fungal communities from buoy surface, Lake Erie, Ohio, United States - Buoy 4 MA124 | ecosystem: Environmental > Aquatic > Freshwater > Lake > Lake biofilm | place: USA... | reverse complement strand
AAAATTATAATAATTGATAATTATCGACTTTTAGTGATATTTCATCTTACGATAATTTAAAAGATAAAGATAATTTAAAATTTTAAAGATAAATAGAATGCATTTATAGATAATCAGAGATTGTCATATAATAAAATGATTAAAATCAATAACTAAGTAAAGATATAAAATTTAAGACAAATAAATCTCTTAAAAATAAAGAGAAATTTATTAATAATAGGTTACAGAATCTTAAAATAATGTTAGAAAAAGGAGAAAATGTAAGAAATAGATTACAATATAATGAAGAAATTAAAAATTAGTAATAAAAATAGGAATTGGAATGTTTAAAATAAAATTATTGTTAAATTAAAGTTAATACCAGTATATCTGATAAGAGTTATAATTTTAAATAAAAAAAATTAAAAATGTTAAATTTAAGATAAAAAGTATTAGAAAACTTAAAGAAAATAGAAGAATAATAATAAAAATATATATTAACTCTATCTTAAAATCATATATAAACAAATGAAACATAAATGAGTGTAAATAATACAATAAATAATGACTATGAAAAAGAAATTCAAAAATAGTAATATATAAATAAAGTTAATTAAATATATGATTAAGCCTAATAAAAATTACAACAGCAAAAGAACAATCAAATTAATAAATTGGTGTCTTAGCTAAAAAAATAACAAAATGTTCAATAAATGATTACTAAAATTAAAAATAAACATATTAAATCTATTAAAGAGTAAGAATAGGAAATTTAGTAGTGAAATTTTAGTAATTATTAAAACTGGTAATTATTCTTTATCATTTTAGAAATCAAGATTTACAGGAAAAATTAGATAATTTGAATAATCAAATTAAAGAGTAAATTTACATCAAATAAAAAAATTAAGAAAAAATTATGATTGAAAAAGTTAATCAGATAAAATAAAGAAATTTAAATAAATAAAGATGTTTTAATATTAACAGAATCATTGAAAATAGTGCTTCTCAAAGAAAAATAAAAAGTTTAGAAACTAAATATGATTAAATGAATTATAATTTATAATTCTCCAAATAATAAAAGGAAATAATGCTGACTAATAGGTTGAAATTGAAAAATAAAATCAAACAAATCAAAAATATTCAGGATGAATTGATAGAAAAAAAAAGCAAAAATAAATTAGTTTTATGAATAATCTATAATAAAATAAAGAGTTATATATATAATATAGTATTTTATAAGATAAAAAGTTAGTAATATTATTAATAAAAAGAATACTATTATAATTGTTGAAATTATGGAGCAGCTTAAAGACATAGGGTAAATAAATTAATTGTACTTATCAGAAGAAATATGGTTTATAAGTTTAGTTAGGAATAAGAAATACAGCTGACATATAAGTTAGATGACTTAAATATATTGGGCATTGAATATTTATTTAAACATGAGGTAGATAAAGAATACATAAATAAAAAATTAAAGCAACATTTGAAATCCATTATTTATATTGGATACAAATACAACTTTTAAATGTTTAATGAAAAAAATTAGTTAGTTACCACTGATTCTGGATGGGGATGTATGTTAAGAGTAGGATAGATGATGCTTGTAGAAGCTTTCAAAAAAATTAAACTTTAGTTTTAATATCGTAATTATTCATTATTATTATCATTATTATTATTTTAATATTATATAATCGATAATTAGCAATTTTAAGCTAAAATGAAGAAACTATTTTATTTGATTTATTTTAAGATTAAGATTCTTCAATTTTTAGCATATAAAATATTTGTAAATTAGGATATCATAATTACAAAATAAAATATGAATCATGGATGACGCCCACATAAATATGTTATATAATTTAGGATATTTGCAATATAAATAAAACATAAATAGAAGATAAACTATAATCTGAATTTGAAGTTTTGATATTTTGAGATACAATAATATTTAAGCAAGAGATAATTGATATTTTTAGTAAAAATTAAGTGAAAAATTTATAATAAGATGAAAAATCTTAAAAATAAGTTTTGGTCTGCTTAATGGCTAAGTTGGGAGCAGGAGATTAAATAGATTAAAAATACATTGAATAATTGACAAGATTGATCAAATTAAAATAATTCAATGGAATTTTAGGAGGATAAAGTCACAAAGCTTATTTTTTTATAGGCTTACATCAAGATTAAATAATTTATTTGGATCCACATTATAGCAAGCCTTTTATTTAAAATAATAAATTTTCAAAGAATAAAATATTCAAAATGAATATCAATTAAATATCTTCATCTTTAACTATAACTTATTTGCTTAGATCTTATAATGACGCTATTTAGTTTATTAGTCAAATTTAAAGTATAATTGAATTATTTGAATAATATTCTTTTCTTACTTTTTAAAATTTAAATAGTTTTAGTATATAAAACATAGAACAAGATGGCAGTTTTGAAATTATCACTTGAAATATATTTAATTATTTAAATTTTTCTTCATATTTTAACTAAAATTATATTTATATTTTAATAATTAAAATATATAAAATTCAAATTCAATTGCTTAAAATAATTCTATTTTTTATATTATTTGAATAAAATGAAATTGAATAAATTAAAGAATTTGGAAAAATTAAAATAATTATTTTAATACTATTAATACTCAGATTTTCTAAATTTAAATATTAACAATTTATTTTTTTAACTCTTAATTCCTATCCATTTAATAATTTTACTATTTTTTTAATTATTTAATTTATAAATAGTTTAAATATAGTACTTGATATTATTAATAATAATAATTCTTTTATAATTTTTACTAATAATTTTAAAGAGAAGAATAAAAATCTTTGAAAAAATAAGAATATATATAGAAATAATAAATTTAAAAATGATTGTAATATTTTTATCTTTTTTTAATAATTCTATCTAAAAATAATATTCATAAAATTAAACTTTAACTTTAATTTAAATAGGCTTTTTTATTTTTACTTTTATTATAAATTAATAATTCATAACTTTTATTAATATTTTGATGATCATTTTAAATTCATCAATTTTTTTAATGATAAATTAATTCTAATCTAACATTAACATTATATAATTAGAATATTAGTATTATATTATTTTAGTAATATATATAGTTTTAATAATAATTTGTTTTATAATTAAATTTAAATAAGAAAATTTTATTATTGAATAACTAAATTCATATTAAAGACAGACTTAACAATAATAATATTTTATTTAATTTTTATAACCTGGAGATATATATTATTTGGAAAAATAATAAGACTAAGATTAATTCAACATAATTTATAGTTAATAAAATAAAATATAAGTATCAGTAAATTAAAAAGATTTAAAAAAAGCTTTTAAATAATTTATAATTATAAATGAATTTTAAAATGAATTAGAAGAGGAATAAAACTTATACAATTTTTTAAAAATGTAATATATGATAATTTAATAATAATTAGATTTTTACAAAAGAAAAATAAAGTAGAAAAACAGAATTTAAAATGTGAAAACAGAAATTAAGAAAAGAAACTATCAACAAGTAATTCAGGAATATCCTTTACAATTAATCAAAGTATAATATTAGAAAATCCTGTTTATTGAGTAAAATTAAGAAAATAAAAATAAAATGAAATTATATAAATAATTATAGTAATAGAGGAAATGAAAGTAGAATAATTAGTAAATAAATTGCAAAAGAAGAATAAAATATAAAACTAAATAATGAATAAAATATCTCATAATTTAAAAACTCCTTCAGGATGCATAGTATTTTATATTCAAAGTGTAATTAAGTAATGTAATGATAATGAATAAAAATAATAATTGAATAGAGCTCTTGATAATTCATAATATTAACTTAATCAACTTGAAAATATCATTTACTATTAATAAATTTAATCAAATAATCTAATCATTATTAAAGAAATATTTAATATAACACAGATCATGTAAGAAATATAAGAAATGTTTTAGTTTCAAGCATAATTAAAAAACATAAAATTTATTATAAAAAATAAAGAATAATTGGAATTAAATACTGATTATAAAAAATTTAAATAAATATTAATAAATTTAATACAAAATAGTTTTTAAAATACTTAGAATGGAAAGATTATAGTCTCTTACAAATTAAAAAAAAGGATTAAATCTTAGGTAGAATTTAAAATAAAAGATACTGGAAAAGGAATAGAATAAGATTTAGTTAATTAAATAAAGTAATAAGAAATAATTAATATAATTAATCAAGGATAAGAAAATAATAATAATGGAATTGGAATATATGTTTGTTAAAATTTGATTAAATTATTAGGATAGAATTGTAGCTAATTATTTATTACTTCATAAATTAATTTTGGAACTTGTATAAAATTCACAATTTTTGCTAAAAATAATGAAGATTTAATTGGTAATAGTTAAAATGAATAAATGAAATATGAAGATTATAAATTAATACAATACGATGAAGGAAGAAGAAAATAAACTAAGTAAAGTAAAATATGTAAATTCATATCATCTTTAAATAAATAAACAGAAATTAATGTAATTTTGACAGATGATTAAATATACGTTTGTGATATTTTGAAGTAGAATTTAATGAGAATTTAAAAATATAAATTCAATTTTAGTGTGGCATATGATGGAATTTAAGCCATATAACAATATGTTAATTTTAGGAAATCAAATTCAAATGTAGATTTAATTTTTATGGATATTGAAATGCCAAATCTTAATGGATATTAAGCAACTTAAAAAATTAGAAACTTAGAAAAACTTATTCATAATTTCTAATAAAATATTATTAAAACGTAAACTTCTGATGAAGTTATTAAAAATTAATAATAACTAAAAAGCCCATAATTTTAGCAAAGATAATTTAATAGAAAATATAAAAGTTATTAAAATATTTTTGACTGGGATTCGAAATACAAATAAAAAAAATAAAATTAAAATTTATTATTATTTTCAGATAACAATTCAATAAAAGATGATTATAATATTAAATATAAAGATACTGAATAAATAAGAAACACAAAATAAAAAGTGAAGGTAAAAAATAAACATAAATAATAAATTATAGATTCAAGATAAGGATAAGGAAACAAAAAAATAGATTACAGAGAATGATTATAATAAAATGTTAAATGATATACTAGAATAAGATGAAAAAAACAAAATTGATAAAGAATTTGAGTACAAAACAGTTATAATAGCTCATAGTGCAATGTCTAACAAATAATTTTACAATGAATGTAAAGACCTTAAAATAAATTATACATTAGCAAAGCCTTGTCATTTCAATAGGTTGAAGAAATTAATAGAAGAATTATATGATTGATAATCAAATTAAACATTTTATTTATTATAATAATAATATATATATATTTAAAATTAGAAAAATAAATAAATATAATATATAATTTTTATAAATATATAAATATATATAAAAAAGATAATGAACAAACTGGCATAAAGTAATCTTCCACCAAAACAGATTTAAAATTTTAAAGATTTGATCGTACATATAATAATAAATTTCTATAGAAATTATACGAGAGCAAATAATTCAAAAAGGGTTTAAAATTGGCTGATAAAATGTTGGAAGTAATTCCAGATAATGCTGAAACTTTGTGTATGAAGGGATTATTGTTGAATCTGACCGACAAAAAAGAAGAAGGACTTGATCTTGCCAAAAAAGTATTTCTTATTCTTTATCTTTTAGGCTTTGATGAAAAATCTTAAAAGTGAAATCTGCTGGCATGTTTTGGGAATAATTCATAGAAATAATAAGAGTTATGCAGAGGCTATTAAATGTTATAATATGGCTCTTAAATTCGATTCCACTAATTTATAAATACTCAGGTAATATTAAAATTATTAATTTTATCTCTTATATTATTAATATTAATATCATTATTATTATTATTTTAATTAATATTATATCTAATGCTATTATAATTAATGTTTTATTAATATGAATATGATTATAATTTATAAGGGATTTAGCTTTACTTTAAATGCAAATTAGAGATTATAAAAATCATTTTAAAACAAGACAAATTTTATTACAAGACAAGCCACAGCAACCAATAAATTGGGCTGGATTTGCATTAGCGAACCACTTTTTAAAAGATTACAATTAGACATAAGAAGTATTAAACTCTTTATGGAAAATAATAATAAATGATAAAGATGTAAAAGCCTAAGAAAAAAATGAATTAGTTTGCTATGAAGCAAGCATGAATTTAGAATGGAAAAATTATGAAAATTTATAAACTATACTTTAAGAAAAAAAACATTTATTTTTGGACCAATTATATTACCACGAATGTCAATTAGAATACTTCTATTTTAAAAAAGACAAAGAAAAATAACTAGAAACAATAAAAACTTTAATAGAATTGAATCCAAATGACAACAAATATTACATTAAAGAAATAGATGTAAGAGGATTATCAAATAAAGAGATAGTAGAATATTACAAGAATAAATTAGTATTAGATAAAAGCAATATTTTTATGGAAATAGAGATTCTAAAGCATCTAGAAGAAGAGAAAGAATTCAAAGATTATTTAAGGGAAATGATAAAACCTTATTATAGAAAAGGAATACCTAGTGTTTTTAAGAAGTTCAAAGGATTCTATTAGGAATAGAGTGGGAAAGTTAAGTGGATTGGCGAGACTCTTGAAAATATCAGCAGTTATTTATAAAAGGATGGTAATTTTGATGGACAGGGATAAGAATCTCCTACTTGTGTATTATGGTCTATCATGGTTTTGAGTCAACATTATGATAGGGTATATCAATATTCCAAGGTAATATTATATACATATATTCAATATATTATATGCTACATATATTATTATTAACATATTATAATAATAATAATAATATTTTTAAAAAAACATAATATTATATGGTAATAATAACATATTAATATAAAAATATAAAGGCTCTAGAGTTGATTGAAGATGCAATAAATCATACCCCAACATTGATCGAACTTTACTTACTAAAATCAAAATACTAAAAACACAGTGGATATCTAATAGAATCTCTATAAACAACCCAATTAGCCCAATCGCTAGACACAGCCGATCGTTACCTAAACAACAAACTAATAAAACATTCTCTAAGACTTAACCACATCGACTCAGCCCATTAACTTTATAAAGACTTCATGAAAGAAGACAGCAATCCTCATGAATTATAAACAATGTGGTATGAATTACAAACTGCATTATCATATCTCAGAATCAATCAATTGGAGAAGAGTCTCAGATGGTTCAATTTCATTAAAGAACATTTCGAAGAGATATATGAAGATCAATTTGATTTCTATACTTTTTCATTGAAGAAGTATCATCTTAGATATTACTATAATTTGGTCAAACATGAGGATAATCTCTATAGTAATTATAAGTATCTTTATGCTCTTTAACATGTACTTCTAGCTTTCACTAAATATCATCAATATTAATTATTTAGTAATACTCACTAAACTCAAGAAAAAAAAAAGTTAATCGGTAATGAAAAGAAGAAGGCTAAGAAGTTGGAAGATAATTAGATTAAGGATAATAATCTCAATCAAAATGATCATATTTATAAATATGATCTTAATGGTGAACGGTATATCGCTGCAATTTAAGATGTTTTTCTAGAAGCTTAAAAATGGATTAATTATCTTTTAAAAGTTGATTCAACACATTCGCTTTTGTACTTGAAGGCTTTGCAAAGTGTTTGGAATTTCTATATTTATAAAAAGGAAACGTTTGAGAATTTGAATTTCGTTTTTAATAAGATTAATTAAATTTAAGTTTTTGATGTAGAATCTGAATTAATCAAAATTTAATATACCAATATCTTTAGTAAAAGTTAAGACAGCGAAATTTAATAAAATATAGCTAAAATAAAGGAAAATAATCCCAAATAGTAATTGGAATAATATAGTAATAAGTATGAATTTGGAGCTGAATATATGCATTAATTTCTTTTAATAAGGATAAACTATGCTGAAAATTAACTATAAAATGAAGAATACTTGAATCAACTGAACTAATTATTAAAAGAAGATATTTAATTACAAGTAATTAATAATAATTTATTGATAGTTGGCTTTAAAAGTGTATGAATTTGTAATAAATTTAGATATTGTTTTAGAAAATTCAGAAAATTTAATAAAAGAAGAGACAAGGATGAATTTGGAGAAGAGGTTTCCAAAAGTTACGATCTTTAGGGAGTAATAAGAAAACAAGGAAAAAGATTGATTTTATATTATAATTTATTCAATATCTTTATTTTTACATGTTGTTTACTTTACTTATAGCTTAAATTATTTTATTAATTATATTACACATATCATAGATTTCCTTATTCGTTCCATTAACTTTCAATTTTTCGTTCTTCTATAATTAAATTATTTATAATATATAATTATTAAGTGATAATTTGGTGATAATATATTACAATAAACAATAAAATAAAAAAATATGATGATAATATGAAAATATAATAATATGATAATATGTTAATATTAATAAAATTGATAATACATTATGGTGATTATTTAAAGAATTAAGATACTAAACCCCACAAGCAACACACTTCAACTTTTAGACTTGATTATTTTTGACAAATACACTAATAACCTCCTCACTCTATCCAACTTACTCTAAATGCTATTACATTTATAACATAAACTAACTAAAACTATCACACTATTCTTATTAATTTCTAACCATTCCCATCAACACAACAATATCCTTCCCTACCTTACCCAAACCATCACTTAATTCTTTCTCCCCAATTTTCTCACTTAGTTTTTGTTCAAGTCCACCAAAATCAAATTATTATTCCAATTTCAATATACGTGATTCATATATGTTACCAGATGATATGTCTTCTAAATCTGATATTTTTTTTTTTATTGTTTATATATCTGATGTTATTTTTTGGTTTGTTTTTTCTATTATGTTTATGAATTCTTATTTTAGTTTTAGTTTTTCGTCCTCATTTTGACGGAGTTTTAGTAGTTCTTCGTTTAGGTTTCCTTCTAGAATTTGGTACTTTATTTCTAAATCTCTGTCAATTTTTTTGAGCTGGTAATTGTATTCATTTAAAGAATCTTTTAACATGTTGATTTCGAATTCTATTGCACATATTCAATGATTATTTCCACCTCCACCTTCATTGCTTTATAAATTTTTAGTGAAATTATCTAAGTTTTATTTCATGAATTTTAATACTTATGATTATTCATAACTTTCATTTTCAAGATTCTTTATCATTTCTAATAGCTTATTTTCTAATCTATTAGCATTTCCTCTGCTATCTAATTCTATCAATTTTTTTGATATTTCATTTTCATTTAATTTTTATTCTCTTAATTAAATATCATAATTTTATTTATCTAAAAATATTTTTTTATTATTTAGATTTTCTTCTTCTATTATTTTTTTTACTAAATTAATTTTCTCCTATAATTCCTGCTATAGATCTATTGACTAATTTTTGCTTTCTTCAATTTTATCATAAACATCTTTAAAATTTTTGCTTACTACTTATTTTATTTCTGTTTGTATTTTAAGGTCTAATGTTCTAATGGCTTCTTCAACGAATTCTTCATTAACTCTTTTATTTAATAATTATTCACAATCTTATATTTTCCATAAAGTTTTTTTTTCATTTTCTTTTATCATAGCTTCTATCTTAATTTATTCTCTTTTATAATCTTACTCAATTTAATTCATTTTTTGAGTTACTCTTTATGATAATTTATCGACTAAATCTTCAGTATATTTTTTATTTTTTTTGTTTTTTTATTTTATATAATTTATTTCACTTTTAGTAGACAATTATTTTTCTATTTTTTTAATTTGTTCTAAATATTGTCTATTTAATTCTATAGAATAATCCCACCCTTTACTCATTAACTAAACTCATTCAACTATTTTATTTACATTATCTTCTATGTTATTTCCTTTTAATTATTATTTATTTTATTAGATTTTTAATGCTTTTCTAACTTCACCATCATTAAATTCGAAAGAATCTCCAATAAGTTAAAACATATTTGCCATTTATTCATTTTCACTTTTTTTCTTTAATTCAGATTGAATATTCTGAATATTTTCTCCTTATGTATTTATTGTTTATACTATTTATAAAAGGAAATCATTTAATTGTTTTTGTTAAATTTCTAATTCTAATGGTTTATTTTCAAAAAACTATAACTATTTGTTCATACTTTATTATTATAAATATTTTATTTAAATACGTTTTACTTAATATAATTTATTATTATATTTTAAACTTATTTTATTAAACTTTAATTAAATTTTTAAAATTTCTTTCAATATATTTTTAATATAAAAATGTCATTATAATTTTGAATATTTTTAGTAATATAAATTTTATTAAAAAATTAAATTATGCATTTTGATAAAAAAAAATTAAAAATATTTTTCCACAACGTAATTTTCTATTGATATTTTTATCTTCAGAAATTTTCTGTTAAAATTTTCCTTTAAAGATTTTGCGACTGATAAAAAATTTTAAAAATTTTCCTTATATTTCGCTTATTTTTTCTTTATAAAAATACTCCTCACTTATTTTTCAAAAAAATTTGATTTTTTTTAATAGAGTAAATTATTATTTAAATATGTTAATATGGATATATTTACGAATTATCTTGAAATATATATATCAAAAATATTTTTCAAATATTAAATTGATAAAATTTTATTATTATTTATTAAATTATAAATTAAAAATTTTTAATGTTTATAAAATATATAAATATTATTATATGAATTCATTATTATAAATTAAATAAGTTTAATTATTTAAATAAATTCATTCTTTAAAATGATAAAATTATTAACTATCCTATGTTTTAAAATTAGGTACTTCGCTATTTACATATCTCATTAATTGAGGTTCATAAGAATCTAAAAGCACATTTTTACCATCATTATCATCTGATTTATTAAACTGATTATTATTAGTGTTTATAATATTTATATTATTTGATTTATTACTATCTTTTAAAAATGTATTAGTGTTTGTAACCTATTAACTGTATTAGATATTATTCTATAAAAATTAACTATTACTTTTTTATAAATTAAATAAATTAATTTCTGAACATTTTATTTAATTATTTGCAGAATCTATTTGCTTTTATAAATTTCTGTCTTTACTTATTATCAATTCTTATAACTAATTTAGTTATTTTTAAAAATTTTCTTGATTGCTAACTAAATTTGTAAACTAATGTTCAGTTCTTAAGTTAAATTATTTTATAAATATTTATAGTATTTTATTTATAAATAAATGATAATTACTTTATTCTAAACTATTTAAATTCTTATTAATCATTTTAAAGATTAATTATTTATTTTTATAACTCTATAAATTAATAATTATTTTAATAAAAAAATTAAAAATACATGCTTGTAATTAGTTCAACAAAGGATTAACAATTTACTGTACATCAATATTATTTCTAGAGTTTTATTGCATCAAAATAGTAAATTATTATATCTGCTAATTGATTTCTTATATATTTTAATGAAGATTTAAATATTTATTTTCTAAATTTTAAAGTTACAAAAATTATTAGTTTATATTTTAAATATCTTTATTTGATTACTAAGTTATATTAACCAAAGATTTATTATAGTTTTCATGTTATTTGTTAAAAGTTTCGATTATATTTTTTTTGAATAAATCTAATTAATATTATTATTCTTATTTTAATTCAACAATTTTCAAACTTAATTATTCCTTTAATTTGTTATCAGCATTTTACTAAACTTGTTAAATTTATTACTAGAAAATTATTTATAATTACTAACATTATAAACTAACTTCTTGTTTAATTTATTATTATAAGTTAAACTAATCTTAAGTTAAAACTTTATTTGAATTATTTAATACTGTGGGAATAATAAAATTTTAAACATTACTTATGCTGTTGGATCTACTTTTATTTTAAATTAAAGGTGTTTATTATAACTAAACACTTTTTTTTACACTGTTGTTTCTACTACCTTACTATTAAAGAGAAAAGTATTATTGCTAATAATTTTAAGGTCCTTATTATTATTGATAATTATTATTTTATTTAGTTAAACTGTTACTACTAACCACTTAGTTTTAATTATTATTGTGTTGCAATATTATTTGGTTTTAGTTTTATTATTCTTAAAACACGTTACTTATTCTTTTATTTTATAGAGGATCAATATTTTATTACTATTTCTATTGTAATTATTAATATTAGTTTTCTAATTGGTATTACTTTTACAATATTTAAGCATATTAACTTTCTCTATAAGGAGATTATTGTATTTATTTGCTATAGAGTTTATTTTGATCGCTATCATTTTTGTTGAAGGGCTAATTACTCATTTCAGATTTTAATACTTTTGGGCCAAAATTATTATTAGAATTAATTTTTTCTAATATTTATGGTTCTAATTTTAGATCAGTTTTGTTATCTCTAATATTATTAATAATAATATTAATTACTTTTTTTAATCTATATTTTTATTTGAATTTTCATTTGAAATAGGTGTTTATTATTAGCTATCATATCTTTTAAAATCCATATTATCTAAAGTTTCTATTATTCCTTTATTTTATGTTTCCATTCTATTCATTTATAATATTTTTTATCTTTTTTAATTATATATTATTATTTTTATATTATATTAGATCTATAAATTGAATTTAATCATTTTATAAACTATTAATTAATTTTTATGACTCAATTATAGTAATTAAATAAACATAAATTTGTAAAATTTAAATTATAAAAAATAAGTTAAAGAATAAAATATGATTATAAATATGTTAAAGAGGATTAATAATAATATAATAAATATCAATTAATACTCTAAACAAGCTTAGTCTACAAAAGTTTATGATTCTAAAAAAATGCAAGACTGTCCCTAGTGACTAACCTCCCCTCAATTAGAGTAGCTCCTATAAATAATATAGTAAAGCATTACCTGCTTCCCTTAAAAACTACGCACACTATTTCTCATCCTCAAATGCAAATATATCTGTTAAATACTCAACACTTAATTTATCATTGAACCCTTTGCAAATTATTATCAATCCTTATATTCTGAGCCTATTGACAAATAAGTCCATCAAATAACTGCTCATAAACAATCCCTTCTTATAAAAATTGAAAATATCCATATAATTTCCAGCATTCAAATTCTATTTAAATTTTACTGCTGCTTAAATTTCCTTATGCTTTATATCTTAAGCTGATAATTAACTGAAAACTCTTTATAACTAGAAACAGCTTCTGGTCATCACCAAATACATTATCCTATATAATAAAAATTCATATTTGCTATTTGATTCTATTTTCTCTGTAAAATAATATTCATATAATTTAGTTTGACATTAATTGAAATGGTTGATATCATGAGCTTCTAAAGCTATCCTTGCATTAGTCTCATAGACTTTCACTGTGAATTTATTCTTTATATGTTAAATCAATATATCTTATCTTATTGAACGAAATTAATCTTAAATATATTTGTAGTCGTTTTGTTTCAGTCTCCACTTCTTTAACATTAATTTTAAAGCTTATTTTAATACTTTTTCAGGACGTACCAGGCTTGGATCTGGAGGAATTCCATGTTGCAATCTAATGTATTCTTTTTCTAGTTTTTGGCAGGTCCCTATTATTTACCATTTTTAAGTCAAGTCTTCGAAATCATCTTCATTAATCTATAACTCTAATTTTATTTTTTATTGATCTTAAAGGTTGATTTGTACTTGTTGTTATTATTTTGGGTTTTTATTTTGAGGTTCTGTTGTTATATTTTTTTCAATTTCTTAAAATCTTTCCAATCTTTATTATCGCTTTATTTGAGCTTCGCTATCATTTTCTATAACAAATACATTTTTTTATTTTTGGTAATTATCTAATAATTTTTATGCTTATTATTAATTACTTAATTTATTAGCATTTTGAGTTGCAATATTGTTTGACTCATTATTTGAATTTATTTTTTGATTATTAGATTATAATAGATTACCAGATTTATTGGAATTCAAATTAGAAATTGTATTAAACTGTGTCAAAGCATTATGCTTTTTATTTTAAATATTCTATTAAACTTATTAAATTTATTGTAATTAAAGCATAGTTTCTTTTTTTAAATGTGTATCCATTTCATTCACTCCCGGAAAATACTAGTTTTTTTCTCTAGGCAAAGAAGGCAAAGGAAAAACCATCCAATTTCTTTCATAAAGTTCATTTTTATTTTTAGCTTATTCCACTATATTTCTCAGGTAATCTTCCATTAAAGTCCTTTCTTTTTAATTTTGGCATTTTGCAAATCCTCTTGCAAAATAATCTTCTAAATCTTTAGGTAATTACTAATTTTGTTATTTTTCTTACTCTTCTTTCTATTTTACTTAATATTATTATTATAACTATAATTAGATTTGTTATTATTACTGTAATTATCTTTATTGTTGTTATTAAATTTATGAACCGTATGGATTAATAGGAGCTATTGGATTTTATTAGAAGATTTATTATCACAAATTTTAATTATTATTAAATTAATATAAATTATTACTAAAATAATTTATATTGTTAAGATTATTCATATTATTGAAAGCATTTTGTTAATTTATTAGGCTATTTTAATAAATATAGTTATTATAATTTTAACTTGTTTAATGATTATAATATTAATTAATGTATTAATTATAATTATTTATATTTTATTAGTTAACTTATACATTTATTGTATTTTATTAATTTATTAACAATTAAGGTTATTATTATTACTTTTATTATAACTATTGTTATTATTATTGTAATATTTATTCTTATTGTTATTATAATTATTATTGTTATAATAAAAATTATTGTTAATTTTATTATTGCTCGTTTATTATTTTAGCATTTTGATGCTCAATTTTTAAAGTCAATTATTATTTATTCAATTATTCTTATGAATTTAAATTATTATTTTAATATTAAATATTTAATTATTAAGATTATTTTTATTAAATTACTTCTTTTAATTAATTTTAACTTTATTATTATTAAGTTCCCCATCTAGATTTCTTTTTAATTTTAAACTCATCATCAAGTAAATTTTAATCTTCAATTTAATTTTACAAATCTTAAAATTAATTTTTTGTTTATTATTTTGTTATAAATTCATCTAAATTTTCAGCTCTCATTGCATCTTCTATAGTCATTGTTTTAACCTTTTTAACTTTTTTATCTGCCATTT
>Ga0315908_10001968_pt1 | contig 15273 bp, 10 predicted proteins | sample LakEriMetagenome_12_FD_203520 | JGI IMG/M metagenome (GOLD analysis project Ga0315908, IMG submission 203520) | Freshwater fungal communities from buoy surface, Lake Erie, Ohio, United States - Buoy 4 MA124 | ecosystem: Environmental > Aquatic > Freshwater > Lake > Lake biofilm | place: USA... | reverse complement strand
ATTTTAAGATTAAGGAGTTAATGTGACATTTTAAGTTTAAGATTAGATGGATTAACAATACTTAAGATATTTTTAATACATTTAGTTTTTGTAGATGATTTTAGCATCAAAATCGAAGTCTATGTTAAGATTAGAATCTAACTGGTTTTGTTAACATGAAGACTAAGTGTAATGACTTTTATTTTTTATAGGATTGCTATTCAAGTTAGATTGGTACATCGAATTATTTAACAATTCATAATCCTCAATTATATTTGTAAAGTGCTTTTTCAGCAAACTTTCCTAATAATTTATATTATTTATTTAATTATTGTTATTATTTTTATCCTTTTCTTTATTATTGTTATAATAATTTATATTATTATTATTTTTATTAATATTTTTATTATTGCTATTATTAGATTCATTTTCATTATTAATAATATAATTTTTTTTATAAATACATTTTATCTGTATATATAAATATTTGTATATAAAAATAAAAATACTTATCTATAATCCTGGATGTTGATGCAAGAGGCTAGAATGGAAATTAAATTAGCCCCATTTTCTCTTTGATGTAATTAAACCTCAAGATTGTTGAAGCTCAATTTTGCTAGAGACTAGCTATTCACAAAATTAAAGTGTTATTGTCCTTTACTATCCGTTAAAATTAATTATCATATGATTAATATTATAATTGAAAAAATAATGTAATATAGTATAAAAATAACAAAAATAATAATATATATTACAGGGTTTTACGGTCTTCCATAAAAATCTTTATTAAAAACCTTTCAATTTTAATATTAATTTCTATTTAAAACTAATCAGTCAGAAATCTATCATTAGGAATATTAAAAACAATTTGTTGTTCTCCAAAGTTTTCGATGAAACATTTAAGTAATAAATTAAATTCATCACTATAAGGCATTAATATAAAATTTTTAAATTCTACTTCTATTTTCATTGGCTTATTCTCTTAATTGGTTATTTTTGAATTTTTGTTTTAGAAATCTATTCATATTATTCCACTATCTTCATCAGACTGAATCAAAATATTCTTACCTTTTATCATCTCAGCTATATATTTATCTGTTTTTCCAATCATTTGTTTTAATCTTATTATCATTCCTTCTTATACATTTCCGATTTCTTTTATTTCTTTTTCATTAAGATAATTTTTATTTATATTTTAAATATTTTTTTTTATTTAACTCTTATTATCATTGTCATTATCTTTTTTAATTTAGCTCTTATCTTTTTATAATTATGTATTGAATTGTTAATTAAATTATTTTTCTTACAAATCTTATTATTCTTAAAGGTTATTTTATGGTAATTATTATTCATTTTGATTCAAAATATTAGAGTTGATGATAAAATTTAATTCTTCAGTGCAATTTGATTAGGCATCAAAAAAAATATCTTACTCTTTATCAGGATTGAGACTTTAAAAGAAGGTTTGATTGTGTTAATAATTTGTATAGAAAGATTATTCTATTAAATTAAAATAAAAAGGGAAAATTACATTAACTATGATTTAAAATTGGAGCATTATATTTGTGAATCAATTCAGAATAGAATTTATACTCTGTTAATAAGGACTGCATTGAATTTTGCCAATTACTTATTTTCTGGATGGATATTTCCTTGAACTATAAAAATATGCTTTCGTTGCTTAAACTATGTCTCATTAGTTGAATTTAAGAGTCTAAAATCAAAATATCCATTCTTAATCCTTATCCTGCCATTTATTCATTCTTTTTATATTGTTCTTAAAGTCTTATATAATTCTATTTAAAATTCAAGTCCAAAGCTGCATTTCCTGAAAAACTATTTAATATCAGTTCATTAAAGTAAATCTATAGCTCTATTATTTATCTGTTTAGAAAATTTATTTGAACTTAATTTATTCTTAACCCTAAATACATATTGTATTTTTATATTATTGAGTATTCATTATCATATATATGCAATTCAAAATCAAGTCTTGATATTTCTTCATCTTTTGATTATATAATTACTCTATGAATTTAACTATTATCTTTAATATCATAAATTGCAAATTTTTAAGAGTAAAACACTAAATTGATAAAATATTTGAAGTTTCTAATATTAATATTTATATTATTTAACTCTACTAAGTAAATTTATTCAAATTCATATAACAATATAATTTTAATTGAATCTATTTCTAAACATTTTTCAAGTAATTCTTAATCTTCTTCTTTTATCTAATTATTATTCTATTTAATTATGGTGTTTTTTTCTATTATTTTTAATTCAAACATTTAAGATTTATACAAATCTAATTTCATTTAATTATTCTTGCTAAGTTCTATTAATAACAAATTGAAATTATTCAAAAATGTAGGATCTAACTAAATAATTAAATCCGATATAATAACTTAAAATGATTATTTTATTTATTGTTAATAAAATATCTAATCAGTTTATCCATATTCGATTAACGAAATAATAGAAATATCAGGTTTAATTTAATCTTTATTTTGATTATTTGAATATTTATTTTTAAAGTTAACAAATAATCTTTCAAATTTTTATTTGTCTTTATAACAATTCTAACAATCTAATATTTTGTTAGAGCTATTATCATCTTACTCTATCAATTAAGAATTGGTTTCGTATCTATTTTTAAAATTATTATTCCAACAATATTTATTTTTAATTAAAAATTAATTAATGGTAATTTCCCAATAATTAATTACAATACTCATTGTTTTTTAGAATCATATATTTGCTATAATAATTTGCATGATTTCATTTTAATGGATTTATTATTTTTTATTTTTTGTGCATATATCTTAAATACTAATTTAAATACCATTTATTTAAATTTCAACTACATTTAATTTATATTCTTTTAATTAATTATACAATTATTTTATATAATCTTTTCTTTTTATTTTTTAATCGTTGACTTCTTTTGTAAGCATTTATTTATAAGTTTATTTATTGGATTAAAATTAATCTAATAAAATGTCTAATTTTAAATCATTTTTAAAATCTTCTTTTCTTAAACTTCTTTTCTTTATTAAATCTGTAAGATTTTCTGATTATATACTCCATATTTTATATAAGTATAATAAATCATTTAGTTAATCTAAATCTAAATCTATAAAAATCTCAGGTATGTTTATTGATACTTTAATTTCTTTAGGATATATTTTATTTTAATATTTAAGATTTAAACCAATTTCAAGTCCTGTATATATTATTTATTACTTCATATTCAAATTGTGCATCTCCAAAAACTAATAAAATTCCAATTAGATATTATTTTATGTATTAGTTTTCCCGATATTTTCTTAATCCAAATTCAGTTTTATCTTTTCTTACCATTTCTAATTCATAACTAATCTTCCAATAATACTCTTTAATTTTATTTCTTAGAATTCAAATTATAATATTAATTTTTGCTCATTCAAACTATTTTCTTATTATTTATTATTTTCAATTTAAAAATTACTAGAATTAAAATTAATATTTACTTTCAATTTTCAAACTCAATCTCTTTTATTTATAATCCGTAAATTCTTTTATCTGAATAATATAAAGAAAGAAAAATATCGGTTCTCAATATATTTATTTGAATAATTAATTTATAATTATTTTATCCATAATTTTAAGTAAATATTTAATTAAAAATATATTCTTATTTTTCTTTTTTTTCTTATTTTTATTTATCTATTTAAATTATTTAATTTTCTTCAAAATTTATAAAATTAATATATTAATTTAAATTTTCTATAAATATTTTTTCAAACTTTAAAATTACTTTCTCTATATTAATTTATATCTTTATAATTTTATTTTATTCCTTTTCTGAAATTAAATTTATAGTATTAATATCCTTATTTTGATTAGAACATAAATAATTAAAAGAAAAATCTCAGGTTTAAAAGATTTTTAATTATTATTCTTAATCATATATTTTAATCTATTGTAAAGTTAGTTAAAATTATTAATATGTTTTTTAGTTTTTGAAGACAATATCAGTGCCTAATAACTAAATTTTTATGAATTATTTATCTGTAATTTTTTCTTTATCAAAATAATATAAATAAATTTAATTAAGACTCTTATAGTTATTTAAAAAATAAATACTTCTATAAAGTTAGAGTTCAAATTATTAATAAAATTGGCTTTCAAATAATCATTATTTTATAAGTTTTGATAAATCTTTAATTTCTACTTAGAATACTCACTTTACTATTCATAAAATATGTGTTAAAATAGAATGATTTAGACTGATTATAGATTTAATTTTAAAACTAGATTCAGATCATTATTAATTTATTTGTTTTGTTAATAAAGATTAAATTTTTCATTATTTATATCGCACTTTTATTAATTAAACCATTGATTTGCCTTTTCCATCTGTTCAATATTTCCACTTATTAAATTTTGCTGATACTATTTAATAATCATAATTGCAATATTTCTTATAGCAAGAATATGTAAAACATCAGAATCTTTTTCGAATATTTCCAAGTAAATTTTTTTTTCTTTGTCTAGCTTTTCGTTAAGCCTTTTTTGAATATAGAAGTCGATATATTTCATATCAGTAAATATTGTATTTTTAACTTGACCATAATTTTATCAAGCCACTTTATTTTTCAAATACTTCCACCACAAATTACTACTTTATTAAGTTTCTCCTGGTCTTTGTTTTGGCCTTTCTCTATCAAACTAAGCCAAAAACTTTACAACTTTTAAAATGTATTTAATCTATACTTGTTGCAAATTTATACTCAGTTATTTTATTTATATTTTTCCAATTAAATCATAGTGTTTATCATAATTTAAATCCAAATCTATTACTATTTCAGGAATTTTCATTATTTTTTCTTCCTTTTACTTTTCTTAATATTCTTATTTTATTAATTAAATTTATTATATATTATGCTCTTTAGTTTGAAGGCTTTAATTCATGTATAATAAATCGAAATATATTTCATTAAAATATAGTTTTCTTTTAGTAATATATATTTTATTTAAATTCTTTTCTTTATTATTAAAATCAATTTTGAATTATTTTAAATCAAAGTTAACTTTAATCATTTCATAATAATTCAGCTAATATTTTTTAAAGTTTATTTCAATGATTAATATATAAAATATAAATATTTATTATTTACTTCTTAAATATATGAAAACTAAACATTATTTATTTCAATAATTGAATTATTAATAATATTAGTAATAAATTCAGGGAGCTTTGATTGTTTATCTGAATTAATATTAATTTGGTCTAAGTCCTTTTCATATTAATTTAATGTTTAAATTTTTATTTTCTAAATTTATTCATCATTTGGACTTATCTTATCTTACTAAAAATAATTAAACACCAATTTAATATCATTAATTTACAGTTTAATCGACTTAAATGATAAATAATTATTACATCTTTTGTTAAATTTTTCCATGGAATATGCAATTTTATACTTTTAATAGAGCTATTTATTATTTCCATATTGATTCCAAATTAAAACAAAATATTATTATTCAATTCAATATCATTAATAAGAATTTCTCCTTTAAATATCTATATTTTTTTAAATAATTACCTCCCCATACATTTATATTTATATTTTTCTGATCAAATTTCTTAAAAAACTTACCTAAAAACTTAGAATTATTAGAAATAATTACATAGGAAATAATTTTAGAAGAACTCCAATTAAGAAAATTAAAAAAATTCATATCTTTAAATTTTCTAAATTATCTATAATTATTTTAAATTAATATTTACTTTAATAATAAAAAGTTTTTATTATTTATTAATCTAAAATTTTTTAAAAATGCAAAAAATATTGAAAAAATTTAATGGATTATAATTAATAAAGAAAGCTAGATATAATAATTTTATAAATAATTACGACTAAAATTTATAAAAAGAAGGAATAAAATGAATTCATAATTAATTTCTGTATGATTAATATTGGTATATAAAAGAAGAGAGTAAATATTTGAAAGAAAAAATAAAAGAAGAATAGGAAAATTGGTAAAAAGTGGAAAAAGAAATATAAGATTAAATAAATAAATACAAATAAATAAGTGAAAAAAGAGTTGACCCTAGAACTGGTGAATTAGCAGAAGAATATGATGATTATTTATATTATTCAAAGACTTATGAAAAACATAATCGTTAATACAACATAATGTATAGAAAGAATAAAGAAAAGAATGAAGAAATAGAGTTATTTGATATATTTAAAGTACCTAATTTAAGCAAAGCATATTATGAAACAGTTTAATTAGTGAAAATGCAAATCAGTAGTGATCATAATATAATAGGATTAGGAGTAGATAAAAAGAATAATGAAGAAGTTTAGTTTTATTTTAGAAAGATAAATGAGAGTGTGTTTTTAAGAGACAGACTGTATGATTGTAGTGATGTGGCATTTATGAATAACAATAAAGGAGTGTATTATGTGCAATATGATATAAAGCATAGAAACTATATTGTGAAGACTCATCTGTTCGGAGAAGTGTCAACTAATGACTAGATTGTGTTTGAAGAAACGGACGAGAGTTATAGTGTGGCTATTCATTTATCAAAGGATAAGTAATATCTGATAATAACAAGTTCAAACAAGATGAATTCTGAAGTACATTATTTAAATCAACATGATAATTAGCTGAAATGCATGCTTAATAGGAATCTTAACTAAAGGATGTATTTAAACCACGATCACGATAAGTTTATATGTCTTAGAGATCAAAATAATGGTCAGGACTTCTCTGTGCAACTACTCTATGATAATACTCATTCCTGGATTCACTTATACAGCACTCATTCAGGATAAATCATTACTGAAATCGATGTCTTTTATAACTATATTGTCTTATATTTATCTCAAAATGCATAAAGCACTATTAAAATTATCCATACTTAACACGCCAATCATTATCCTATTCAGGAAGTAAAAACTCACTAAACTATTGCTAAAATCACTCCTGGAATTAACTAGCAATATAAATAAAATAAAATCAGATTCCATCTTGACACTCCTTTTGAATACAATTTAGTTTATCAATATGATATTTCTACTAAAAAACTCACTCAATTAGAGTAATTCAACTTGTTAGGGGAGAAATTTGATAAAAATAAATTTATAGCTTATCAAATAGAAGTAAACTCATTTGACGGTGAGAAGATTCCAGTGACTTTGATTCACAAAAAAAATTTGAAAAGGGATAGGAAAAATAAATTATTATTGAATGTATATGGTTTTTATGGATTGAATTTAGAAATAGAGTTTTCGATAGTAAATTTGAAAGCATTAGAGGAGAACTGGATAATAGGATATGCTCATGTAAGAGGAGGAAATGAGAAGGGATCTGATTGGCATAGAGATGGAACAGTTGAGAATAAATATAAATCATTTATGGATTACAAGAGTGTAGCTGAAGAGTTGATTAGATTAGGATTAACTCATAATTCATTACTGTGTGGATATGGAGGGAGTGCTGGTGCTTCGATAGTGGCTTAAACGATCAATACATATCCTCATCTCTTTTAAGCAGTAGTACTTTCTATGCCCTTCCTCGATGTTCTCAACTCTCTCCTTGATTCTTCTCTCCCACTCTCATCTAGTGATCATTAAGAGTGGGGCAACCCCATCAATTCATTATCTCATTTTAACAACATCAGAAATCTCTGTCCTTATTAAAACATCTAAAATATATCCTACCCTTTTGTTTATTTATTTGCAGGCTCTAATGATTTTAGGTCTCCTCTTTATCAAGTCATTAAGTATCTTCTCAAACTAAGGCACTATAATCGAAATCCTTTTTAAAGACTTAAACCTTTAGTTGACCCTAATCATTCAAATATTATTTTAAATATTGTTGAATCTGGTCATTATGGATAAGTAGGAGTTGATAAGTCTATTTAAGAGCAAAGTATTATCTATGCCATTCTCGATTATGCTATTTAAGTATTATTATATCAATTTTAATTTAGAATCTAAACTAGGAAGTTTAAGTCCATCAATATTAACAAAAATAACTTGAAAAAGTTATTGATGATTATTGATTATCATATTGTTTTATTTTAAAACTATTTTATTATCATTTTTTAATTTTATTATCATTTTAATTAATAAATTTATAAATGGTTAAATTAAATTTAAAAAAATTTTTTATTTAATGTAATAATATATTAATATTTTAAAATGAAATCATTTTAATAGTTAGCTTTTATTTTTGATTGAAATTAAATTTATTATCATAATTTTAATTTATATCAAAAATATTATGAGAAAATTATAATCTTAAATAAGAAACTTTATTTATTACTCTTAATTCTTTTTATGGATTAGTAAATTTAATTATTTTGATAGTAAATACTTAACTTCTTTTTATTTTTTATATTTTAATAATAATAAAAAATTAAAATATTATGAATTTAATTGAATTTTAATTTAACATATTAAAATATATTAGTTAAAAATGAATTTATATTTATTTTAATTATTATTTAATTAACTTTATTTATAAAATTTAAAAACCTCATTAAAAATTTATTATTATTATATTCTATTAATCATAAATAAAATAAAATTTAATTAAAAATATCCGCCTAAAAACATTTAAAAAATTTTATAAAAGATTATTTAATTTAAAATTCTCATTATATTAGTATATTTAAAAATATAAAAATCTATTATATAAAAAAAATTTTTACTATATAATTTAAGCAAATATTAATAATTATGATTAAAAAAATAGAAACTAAATTTTATAAAATACAAATTAAAAAGTAAATCAATAATTTAAAATAAATACATTTTAATTATGAATTATATTTTCTAATAAAATCAATATTTGATATTTGAAATTTCTAAAATAATTTACATATTATTTTCACCATTGTTTTTAAAAAATATTCAATTAGATTAATTAATTTTTTTTTTAGTTTTGTATAATCTTTTTAAACTCTCTACTAATGAAATCATTTTATTAATTGTTTATTCCTTAGCCTGAAACATAAATGATATTTAATCATCATTATTATGTTCCACAATTTTTTTTTCAATCAAATCTAAATAAAATTTTATCTTTTCTGTAATTTATAAATAATTTATTACTTGATCCATTTCCACTAATTTAGAAAAAATTCTATTTTTATTATAATTAATATTCAATTTCTTAAAATTTTACTTAGATCTATTAATTTTTTTAAAGTTAAATATTTTCTTAGCAATTATTTGTCTTAATTTTTTTGTAAATTTTATCTTAGATTTCTTAATAAATAATCTCTCTTTTCTTTTTTTTCATTATATTATTTAATAATTAATATTTTTATGTTTAATATGAAAAATTAAAAATTATTTATAATATATAATTTAATAATAAAATTATTTATTATGAAATACGGTGATGAAGATTTTGATTAAAAGTCTTAAAATTCAAATAAAACTTTAAAACTTTTAATAAATAATAATTATTATAATAATAAAAATTATTTTTCAGCTAAGTTATTTGATGATAATCTTAAGAATAATGATTTTAATAAATATTAATCAAATGATGTAAAAATTAAAAAAAATTAGAAAAATGATTAAGAAAACGATTTAAATTTAGAAAACAAGAAATCAAAACCATAAATATAATAAATAATATTGGATAGATTAGATTAAGTATAATTTTCTTATTTTCATCTTTATTTAATAATTTGTTTAGGATCACTGTGGTTTTTTGATGGTTTTGAAAGGTCTTAATTTTAAATTTAATCAGAAAGAATAATTAATTAATTTCAAATAAACTAATAATAAATTTATTTATTATAATCACTGTATTATATAGGAAATTTAGTCGGAGTTTATGTTTTTGGCATATTAAGTTAGAAATATGGAAGAAAAGGATTTTACAAAATTACCTTATACATTTATATATCTTCTGTTATTTTTGTAAGTTTTTCAACTACTCTATTATAATTATTAGCTTTTAGATTTTTAACTGGATTAAGTATTGGAGCAGAATTTTCTGCAGTTTATCTAACAATAGATGAAATAATTCCCAAAAATTAGCGAGGAAGAATATCAAGCATTTTATTGATCAATTGGTATGTAGGAACATTAATGGCCATTTCAATGAACATATTGATATAAGATTATTAAGAAACATAGATAAACTAAAAACAATAATTGAACTAACAATACATTAATTATATGTAAAACTTGAAATGGAATATGGTTTTTATCATAGGTGCTCTCATAGCTTTTCCTTTACTTTACATGAGAAACTAAATGCCTGAGTCCCCAAGATGGCTTATATACAATTAAAAAATAGAAAAAGCATAAGAAATTGTGGACTAAATTGTAAATTTATGTTAAGAGAATTATTTATAGTTGGACTCTATTTAAAGTGAAACATTTTCATCAGATGATAATGATAGCAAAAATAATTTTTCTTTAAAGAATAAAGGAATGTTTGATTTATTTTGCTCTTTAATATCGCAATACTCAGGAAAGTTTATTCTATCTATAGCTCTAGTTAGTTGTTCATCATTTAACTTATTAACTTTAATGTTGATATTTAAAATTAAATTCACTATTAAATACAATATTTACTCATAAGCATTCGCTATTATCTTAACACCTATTATTATTTCAATATTTTTTGGTGCGTTTATTTTAGGTTATATGATTGACATTTTAGGAAGAAGAAAAATTATTATTACTACTTGTAATTATCCATAATAAAATAAATAAAAAAATTTAACAATTAAAATAAATAATATATTTAATTATTTTTTTAGTTTTAAATATTTTATAAAGATCTGATTTCAGGCTTAATTATCTTGATAATTGCTTTAAACTAAGAAAAAAATTAACTTAATTTAATTAGAGAAATGGGATTATACTCATTGCTATTTTTTTTTATTCCTTAAACTTAAGCTTAGGCTCATTTAACAGTATCTGAACTATTTCCTTGCTATTTTAGACCAAAATAATTTGCGATAATTTATTCAATTAGTTTATTTTTAGGTAACATTTTACCTACACTTTATCTATCATTAAATGAATTAAACTTAATTGATTACATGTTTTTTATCTACTTATTAAATGCTTTTATGATGATACTATGTTCAATATTGGCTTATAAATTTGCAGTTGATGTTGAGTAGTTAACTTTAGAAGAATCAAGCAAATAATGATAATAATAATAATATTTATAATAAATATAATATATGATAAAAATAGATATAATAAAGAATATAGAAAATCTTTATAGAAATAATAATAATAAGATAATATTATTAATGGCTGAGTATTAAGCTAGAATATATGGAACAGAAGAAGACAAGAACAATTGTCGATTTTTCGTAAAAATAGGCGCATGTAGACATGGTGAGAAGTGTACAAAAATTCATTACTAGCCACCTGAAACTTAAACCCTGTTGATGGCTCATATGTATAAAAATCCACCAATAGCTTTGGCGATGGCTGAAGGATAAACAGTCCCAAGAGAACAAGCTAAAGAGGCATTTAGACATTTTGAAGACTTTTACAGAGATGTTTTTTCAGAATTGTATAAATTTGGAGAGATAGAAGATATGGTGGTTTGCAATAACATTGGAGATCATTTATTAGGAAATGTATATGTGAAATTCACAGAGGAAGAATATGCTGAAGATTGTAGAAAGGCTTTAAGTGGAAGATTATACAACGGATAAATGATTATGCCTGAAAATAGCCCAGTTACTGATTTTAATTAGGCAAGATGTAAGGAATATACAGATGGGAATTGTAAAAGGGGAGGTTATTGCAATTTCATGCATTTGAAGGAGATTAGTTAGAAGTATAAGAATAGTCTATTTGATCAAATGTATCATGATTATCCTGAATATAAATAGAAAAGGAAGGACAAATTGAGTTCTAGAAGGAGTAGGAGTAGGAGTAAAGACAGACATAGGGATAGAGACAGGAAAAGGGATAGGAGTAGGAGTAGAGACAGAGAGAGAGAGAGAGATAGAGGAAGGGATAGAGATAGAGATAGAAGTAGAAGGGAGAGGGATAATAGCAATCATAATAGGAGGAAGGGCAGTAGGGATCGTAAGAGAGATAAAAGTAGGGATCATAGAGATAAAAGTAGGGATAATAACAATAGTAAGGATAGGAGTAGTAGACCAAGGAAGGAAAAAAAGGAATACTAAAAGAGTCAAGAAAAGAATAATCAAAATCTTAATAATCACAATACTCAAAACAATCACTAGCCCTTCCAGGAAATGTCCGATGAACAAAGGCTAGCCATGATCGAAAAATGGAATAATCAACAGTGAGCATTTTACTATATATTTTATTATTTAGTCATTATTACTCTTATTCTTATTACTCATTTATGTCCGTTATTTTTATTTCTTCTCTTTTATTCTATTCAATTATATTTTTCTATATGAAATTTCTCATACTTTAATTTCGCTTAATATTCACAATATTATTATTACTATCTTAACCTTTATTATATATATAATTAATATCTGTTTTTTGCTTTTCACTCCAAAAATCTTCAGATCTTAAATTTTATATCTCTAATAGATTTTGATTAAATTAGTTCTCCATAATTTCCTAGTTTTCTTTAATTTCTTCCTACTAATTTTAAAATTCTACTTCCATAATTTACTAGTTGAATAAATCAATTTTTTAATGAAATTCTTTTTCTTAAATTTGCTTTCTGATTTGAATATTTAACCTGCGTTTTAAAAAAACAAATAAACCTAAAGAAATAAATAAAGACAATCTTAAGATTTTTAATTTGATATCAACATTAATTAAATTATTAGGATGCAATACTTTTCTGAGAAAATAAATAATGTTTTTAAATAACTTGACAGAAACGTATTAAGTTCCATTAATTAAGACATCTTTTATTAAATAGAGTTTGTTTAAAAAATAACTTGTTATTTTAATAAATTGAACGGCCACGTTCCCGCCAAACTGATATAACCCTAATCCTGAATAGCATAATTGAATTATTTATCTTAAACCTTAAAATAGGTTTTAATATTCTTATCTGAAACTATTTTATTGTTAATCTTAATTGATATTCTGCAAACCATTGCTATTATAAAAATTGCTCATTCCATGTTGATTATAATTACTTATACTTCAAATTAATTATTTTAAAATATTACTTTCCTGAAGAAAACATCCTTATTCTATTATTATTATTAACCTTCTATTAATAAAATTTATTACGTAATATTATAATTTATAAAATTAAAATATAAATATTCAAATTCTATCCATAAAATTTATTATTTAAATAATAATAGTAAAATTTATATATCAAATTTATTATTAAAATTAAAATATTCAGATAAATAATATTTATAATCATATTTAATTAAAAAATCACTCATCTTCATTTTGATCTTAGTTATTATTGTTATTATTAATATTGCTGAAAGTATTTTTTGGATTTTATTAAACTCAATTTTAGTTTTAGTTGTAAATGATATTTTTATTTTTATTGATTTTATTACTATTAATGACTTGATTATTGGCCATATTAGTAATATTAGCAATAACATTTTAAGTGAATTAGGTGGTTTGCTGAATACTTTATAACTTATTATTTTTCTTAATCCTATAATTATTTGGTAAGTTATTTTAATAATAATTATTACTATTGTAGTTATTATTGAAGTTATTAGTATTGCTGTTGTTGTTGTTATTATTATTGTAGTTAGTAATATTAGAGTTGTTATTGTTGTTATTATTAAAATTTGGAATAGGGTTAAGATTATTAACTTTCCTGACGATATTAGAGCCACTATTAACTTTAGTCCTTTCCTACTATTTCTTGAGAATCTGTTGATTTTAAAGTTCTTTTTATTTTTCAAGTTATTCTTGTTGGACTTAAAACTAGTTCTATAATTTAACAGCACATGTTTTAGCCATTCTCTTCATTTACTAGATTCTATTGTTATAACTTCCTAAGTAAGTTCCAAACTGACCTTGAGCAGTCTAATTAATAGATTAACCTCAACATATACAATCGAAACCTCCAATTTATAATGTGAATTCATGTTTTTATTATTCTGTGAGTTACTCTATCGAAGTAGATATTACCTTCTCTAAATCAACAATTGTAAATGTATCATCTAACAATCCATTTTTCAGATCCTGATCCTCTTTTGTATTAGCAGTCATACTTGGACTGGCATTGACTTCCAATAACCATGGTTTGATATTTGAATCTAATAGAATATCATAACCATATAATTCAAAACAGTGTTTATCATTAATAATGAGTTTCTACACACTCTATAAGGACTTAATAATGAGATTTTAAATAGCTTAAAAACAATCTTAGGCAGCTACAATACCGAACTTGCTCATAAGATACAACTTGAGTTATTCTAACATCCACTTGCCTCCCTTTTGATTGTCATAAGCATCAGATGTTTTCTGAATAGCGACATTAGTGAGATGTACGAACTAATTATTAATGTCTTCATTATCATAACGGTAATGGGTGAAACGTGCAAATCCACTTCAATATAAATATACTACTAGAGGTTAATAGGATGTTACTAACACATATATCCTCATATCAAACTTTTTTCCTCCAATTATAAGAGGATTTGCTATATATTTTTATACGATGTATGGTTCAGCTTAGGCTGATTCTGGGTTGTATCTAGTGTTGTTCTTCCATTAACTGATTTGACTGATCTTGTTAAAAATGAAGATGCCTTTACCTTGACACTTCCCTATTGGTTTCATAATCCACAATTGGTTATTCTTGTGATTCTCATTTCCATTTGTCCTTTTGAACTCTTCCACGAATACCGCATAATCATTCGGCAAATTATAAGTTTAAGGAAAAAAGTTAAGTTGTTACAATTCCTCAACTTTATTTTCCTTCTCCATATTCTTTTTATATCTTTTTAGGTTCTTGATTAACAGATCTTTCCTTGTAAGCTGAATCAAAATAAATTAAAAAATACTTCGTAATGGTTCCGGAAATGATTAACCCTTTAGTTGTTTGTAAGATGAGTATGATCGAATAGTTCTTATACGAAGTCTCGATCGATCCAAATAAAGTCCCAGTCATTATCATTTTCAGCATCTTTCCAGCCCCTTTTTTTTAGCGACTCTAATACACAGTTTTTAAAACTAGTCTTATATTTTATTTGTCCTCTTAAATATTATTAAATTTATACGGTTAAACTGGGTAATACTCTCGCTTTATTTATTTTCTGAAAAACTCAGACATATTTTATATTATTTAATCAAATTATATCAATTA
>Ga0315908_10001966_pt1 | contig 15281 bp, 24 predicted proteins | sample LakEriMetagenome_12_FD_203520 | JGI IMG/M metagenome (GOLD analysis project Ga0315908, IMG submission 203520) | Freshwater fungal communities from buoy surface, Lake Erie, Ohio, United States - Buoy 4 MA124 | ecosystem: Environmental > Aquatic > Freshwater > Lake > Lake biofilm | place: USA... | reverse complement strand
CCCCCCACCTGGATGGCGGCACCCATGACGCTGGCCACATGCCAGCAGGCTTCCATTGTAGTCCGCTGTGCGCCGTTTGCACCAGATCGTCCGTGCCTTGATCAACAACGGGCAGGCGCAGCGCCCTGACCTGATCAGCAATTGGTCGGTCGGCGATACGTGCGCAGCTGCATCTCGTTCGGCTGATGTGCTGGAACGCTGGGACCTGCGGTCTACCCAGCTGGCGAGCTGGCTCGGTTCAGCTTTGCGCGCCCGACAGGCGCTGATATCGCATTGTGGGTTGCGAGCAGCACCACCTTGTGACCGGGGGCGCGACAGAACGGCTGCCCTGGTTTTGTTTGTCCTGGCTCGGGGCCAGCCAGGCGGATGGATCACATGGATCACACCCACGATCACGCACAAAGCTTAGATGGGCCCCCGCCGCGGCCGGATGGCGGGAGCTTTGAGGGCCACCTCATCCCAGGTGCATGGCGCGACATCGCGCGGTCGTGGCACTCGCACCAGCACTCGCACGCCCACCCTGCTCCGCCCCGTGCATGCAGGGCTGCTGTTCCTGTTCTGGGGCGCCTACTGGTTGCTCAGCATCCTGCGGGTCCACCTGACGCAGCAGCGCAGCCGGGGCAGCAGAGGCGCCGGCAGCGCCGTGTCCCGCCCCTGGTACCCCTTCCCGCTGTGGGCCAACGTGCCGCTGGAGCCGCTGGTGAAAATCCTGCTGCCCACACTGGGCGTCTTCGTGGAGCTCAGTCCCCTGGGGCATGGGGAGTGGAGGTGCGGCACCCCTCTGTGGGCTGCCTGGCTGCTTGGGCAGCCCACCCACCCAGGCGCGCAGCGGGTGGGCTGCACCACACCCGGAAGTGCCCACGCCCGCCCCCAGCGACCGCCCCCGCTCAACAGTGTGCAACTGACTCACCCCGACCCAGCCGGCAGTGTGGAAGTGCAAGCATGCCATGGCAGCCTTGCCCACCCCAGTGGCTGGGGGGCGGATGGTCTGTTTGCAGGCCCTGGTACAAGCGGGATGGCAGCGGGCACCTGGAGGGCAACCACATCAACAACTTCCAGCATGCCCTCATGTGAGCGCAGCCGCTGCAGCAGGCTGCTTGACGCGGCAGCCATGCATGGAAGCATGCTGCAGCCGCAGCACTGCATGCACTGCTGCCCGCAGCATGACGCTGCGGGTGGCGGCTGCTTGGTGTGTGATGCAGGTATGGCGGCGTGGCCATCAGTGGCGTGGTGGACTTGATCGGCCACTACGGCGACTTGCCAGCCGGCACTGAGCAGGTCAGTGGCCTGCCAAGCTGGTGCATGCTGAGCAGGACCTTGGGACGCCCGCCATGCTCGCCCCACCACATGGACGCGCAGCAGCCTGCCAGTGCGCTGCCATGCTGGGTGCAGGTGTTCCTCGCCCTGGCTTTCGTGGGCGAGACGCTGCTGATGGGCTTGCACATGAAGGTCAGCACAGGGACCGGAGGAGCGTCCGGCCACAGCGCAGCTGGGGGGGGCGGCCGTGTCGCGCAGTGCCTGCTACGCATGCCTTGCTGTGGACATGATCACCACCTGCGGCCCATGTGGCGTGGGCACCAGGTGCAGTCCCGACCCAGGCACGAGTGGCCCCTGATGGCTGCCTGCTCCGCGCTCCGCCTGCAGCACAACCCCCTGGACCAGTTGCTGCATCTGCTGCTGACGAGCCTCATGGTCTGCTGCGCGGTCGTCTGCCTGGCGGAGGCGGCCTTCCCCCGCTCGCTGCTGCTGGCGCTTGCGCGCCCGCTGTTCGTCATGCTGCAGGGCAGCTGGTTCATTGAGGTTGGGCACATGCTGTTCCAAGGTGCGGGCCGTGCATCATGGCGGGCGGGGTGGCATCATGCGGCGTGCACGGAGCATGGCACGCGCCCTGGCTTCACACGCACGTGCTCCGCTGCTGCTGGCCGCAAACGCCAGGGCACACCCACACCAGCTGCGCTGCTGTGTGCAGGCGTGTATGCTTGGGACATGAGGGACCATGCAGCCGTCATGGCAGCTCCCGTGATCTTCACACTGCACATCCTGGGGTTTGCCCTGCTGTTCCTGGCAGGTGCGGGGACGATGCTGCTGCGGCGCGCCTGGCGGCTGCCGCCAGCAGAGCTGCTCCTGGGGGCTGCTGTGCCATGGTCACAGCTGTTGCATGCTGGTGCGAGCATGATGGCCGCTCCTGGATTGCTGTCAACCCCGAGCGGCGGTGCCCTGTGTGTGCTGGCTGGCTTGCAGTGTACCTGCTGGCCCAGGCGCTCGCCAACGCAGTGCTGGGCGCGCCGCTGGATGGCAAGCGCGGCCATGCAGCGGCCAATGGCAGTCACAACGGCGTCGCCTACAGCCCCCTGGGGGTCGGTGGCGGCTTCTTGGCAGGCGCAGAGCTGGAGTTGGCGGATCTGGAAGACTCCAGCGAGCGCGGCGGCGTGCTGTTTGCGGGCGACCGGGCTCGCTCGCCCACTCGAGCAGGCGGCAGCCACGTGCACAGGAAATGAGTGGTCTGGCTGAGGACTGCTAGTGATCCATTTTATTCCTGCGCCGTGTAAACCTGCGTGTTCCTGTCACTGTCATGCCGCCTCGGCCATTCCTGCTGCCGCCTGTGCTGGCCGCGGCGGCGGCGGCGGAGTGACACCGCGGGCAATTCCCCCCCGGGGCGGCCCGAACCTGATCAGCCCGCGCCGCCGTAGCGCAACCACTCTTGTGAGGGCGCGCGAGTGTCCCTTCCCTCTCCCAACATGTTGCTCCGGCAGGCCCCTGCCGTGGGGTGGCGGGCGCGCTGCGCCCCGCCGCGCCTCGCCCTGCAATGCAAGCGTCCGGTGCTGGCTCACGCGCGCGCCGCGCGTTCTAGTGTCCTGCGCGGCCGCGGCGCGGAGCGCAGGTCCCGGCTGTCGCCTGTCGAAGCTGGCAATCACTCCGCCGTCCCTGAGGCGCGCGGCCTCTACGACCCGGCGTACGATGTGGACTCCTGCGGTGAGCGATCCAGGCCACCCGCGCGCGGCGGCGGCGGGGATGGAGGCGGGATCACTTTTGCGCCAGCCTGGCTAAACCCCAGCACCAGTGTTCCCCGGGCCAGCCACGCCCCTGCGTTCGCCAGGCGACAGCCCGTGCTGCAGCGTCTGCAGTTGCTGGTATTCTGGGCGCTCGCAGCGACGGCGGCGTGTGCACCGCCGGCCTGCGCCGCCGCGGGTGTGTCATGCGCCGCATGCCGCCGCATGCCGCCGCATGCAGGTGTGGGCTTTGTGTGCGAGCTCAGCAAGCAGGCCAACCGTGCTGTGATCACGGACGCCGTCAAGATGCTGGTGCGGATGACCCACCGCGGAGCCTGCGGCTGCGAGGAGGCCAGCGGTGGGTGTCTTGGTTGCACACGCCTGCTGCGGGCCCGTGGGTGACCCGTGCACCACCAGCAGCGCCGCCGGGGAGTGGGCAGCCGCAGCCGCCAACACTCGCTCAGCCAAGCTCTGCCGTCTGTGCACACCCCCGTCCTCACCTCATAGGCATTGCATGCGCTGTCGCCCCACAGGAGACGGCGCCGGGCTGCTGGCCGCCATGCCCGACACGTTCTTTGCCCACGCCCTGGAGGAGGAGCAGGGCCTGCGCCTGCCGCAGCAGGGCGACTATGCAGGTGAGCACAGCTTGCTTGGCTGCACGCGCCTAACCTGTGCCGTGCTCCTCACAGGCCATGATAGCGGCACTGGTGCAGCTCACCCGCCTGCTCACCCCTGCCCTGCCTGCTGTGTGCAGTGGGCATGCTGTTCCTGCCGCGCGACGAGGCCCAGCGTGCCGCCGCGTGCGCCACCATCGAGGCGACTGCCGGCAAGATGGGCTTTGAGAGCCTGGCGTGGCGCAAGGTGCGGCAGTGCTGCCGGGGAGCGCTGCTGTCGGTCTGCTGCCCACGTGGGCAGCCCACACATGCCGCCCGGCTGGGCCAGCTGCTGCATGCCCCAGCTGCAAACAAGCCATCCCTCCTCAGGCGTAGGCGCACCTGCCCTGGACCTGTAGGTCCCCACCAACAACAGCACGCTAGGCGCCAGTGCCGTGGCGACGGAGCCCGTGGTGATGCAATGGTTTGTGTCGTCCCGCGGCACCTCCCTGGCCGCCCAGCTGGACCCGGAGCAGCAGGTGGGGGCGCCGCCGGCTGCGCACACATGGGTCTCTGTCATGCTGCTGCTGGACACGCCCAGCCACCTAGTTTGGCGGCGCTACTCCGCCCATGTTGGCTGCTGTGTGTGTTTGCTATCTCATCTCGCCCACCTCACCCCACCCCTCCCTGCCACCCCGCAGCTGTACCTGCTGCGCAAGTTCGTGGAGGCGGACCTGCGCGCCAGCGGGCTGGGCGACGACGACGCCTACGTGTGCAGCCTGTCGTCCACCACCGTGGTCTACAAGGGGCAGCTCACACCCGAGCAGGTGGGAGCACGCCAGGGCAGGGACGTGGCTGCCTGCAGCGAGTCTGGTGCCGCCAGTGGCAGCTTCTGGGCACGCGCTCTCACGGGGACTGCAGGGTAGCTCACCCTGGTCGTGCCCCCCCCCCCTCTTCGCCCCTACAGGTGTCAGAGTACTTCATCGACCTGACCGACCCGCGCTTCATCTCCTACATGGCCATCGTGCACTCGCGCTTCTCCAGTGAGTGATGCAGCACACTCGAGCGGCGGCGGCGGCGGCAGCAGCAACCGCGGCGCACCTGCTGCTGGCCTGGCACAACAGCTCAGCAGGGGCCGCCGCCCTGACCACCGCGCAGTGCGCCCGCTGCAGCCATCATGCACGCCATTGCACCCGAGCTCGTGAGTGCCTGCCACCCACAACTGTGCTGGTGTGCCTGCCTGCAGCCAACACCTTCCCCTCGTGGCCGCGCGCCCAGCCCATGCGCCTGATGGCACACAACGGCGAGATCAACACGCTGATGGGCAACCGCAACTGGATGACGTCCAGGGAGGGCGTCATGGCGTGCCAGCAGCTGGGGCTGGATGCAGGCAAGGCGCCAGCAGCTGCGCGCTGGCAGCGGGGGTGGTGGGCATGGCTGACATGTCTCCTGCCCGTGCCCGGCAGCACACACGCCTGCAGTGCTGCCCAGCCCAGCTGCTCAAGGCGCGCACTATTGTTTTGCTGCAGCTGGCCTGGAGGCGCTGACGCCGGTGGTGGCGCCCTGGCAGAGCGACAGCGGCGCCTTTGACGGCATGCTGGAGCTGCTCACCAGGTGGGGCACTGGCCTGTGGGGGTGCACCGTGCAGCTCACAGCAGCAGCACCTCGGGGTTCCTGCCATGGCGCTGGCGTGGTCGTGACACGGCACTGCTGGGCTGCAGGTGCGGGCGGCCCCTGCCCGAGGTGATGATGATGCTCATCCCCGAGGCCTGGCAGAACGACCCTCAGATGGACCAGGACCGCAAGGACTTCTACCGCTACCACAGCGCGGGTGCGCACCCGCGCACCATGGCGCCAGCCACATGACTGCACACCGGGTTGCGCGCATGCATGTTGTGGCGACCTGCACAGAGCCAACACACTGCCCCTGCCTTCCTGTGCACCCATGCAGTGATGGAGCCCTGGGACGGCCCTGCCCTGGTGACCTTCACGGACGGCCGCTACCTGGGGGCAACGCTGGACCGCAACGGCCTGCGCCCCGGGCGCTGGTACGCCACCCACGGCGGGCGCGTCATCATGGCCAGCGAGGTGCGGGGCAAGCAACTCGGCCCGGCCTCCAGCGTGCCAGCTGGGTCCAAAGAATGGGGGTGGCGCGCTTGGCTGCACCATCTCGCACAGCCTGGCCATGCCTGCCCCAGCACTCGCCTGCAAGGTGTCCCGCTTGTCCCTGCCTGCAGGTGGGCGTGGTGGATGTGGCTGTGGACGCTGTGGCGCGCAAGGGCCGCCTGCGCCCCGGCAACCTGCTGCTCATCGACTTTGAGGAGGGCCGCCTGGTGGAGGATGCTGAGGTGGGGCGCAAGCGCACGTGCGCGCACGACACCATGGCAACAGATCAGCGCAGGCGGCCACATCCGCTGCTGCCTGCACGCTGCGTCTTGTCACCTGCTGGGGGTGAACATCCGGCTCAAGCACGCGCCACCTGCTGCCCTCCCGCTGCAGCTCAAGGCCAGCATCGCCAAGGCCCGCCCCTACGGCCAGTGGCTGGCGGACAAGGCGGTCACCATGGAGCATGTGGTGGCCTCCGTGTCTGAGGACCAGCGCACGCCACAGCTGCTGGGCCTGTCACCCATCAGGTGGGGCGGCTAGGAGCGACGCCTGCTGCAACCACATGCTGCAATGCAATGCTGCTGTGCTCGCTGCGCTACCTGCTGTGTTTACCCCGCTGCCTCTGCCAGCTGCAAGTGGCCAACATCTGGTGCTGCCTCTTGCTCGCAGCTGCATTGTGGAGCCCCCTTCCAGCCCGGCAGCGCTGCCCAAGGCCGCGACCTCCTCCAATGGCAATGGTGCGCGCGCTGGTGCGCTGGGTGTTCACTGTTGCCTGCTACTCTGCTTCAGCTGGGGCTTGCTTCGCCAGGCAGCACGTTCACCATGATTGCAGGCATTGGTTCAGGCAAGGTCGCTGCTGATGTTTGCAGGCAATGGTTCAGGCAACGGAGCACGCTCAGCCTCGCCGACGCCGGCTGGCTGCGAGGAGGACAGCATGGGCCGCATCCTGCAGCCCCTGAAGGCCTTTGGGTGGGTGGCTGCCTTGCAATTCATCCTGCTTTGAGCCTGTGCGCACCCGTGCTGGCTGCTGGCCCCACCACCAGATCTGACCCACCCCTGCCCCCTTCCTGGCTGTGTGTAGGTACACGCGCGAGTCCCTGGACCTGCTGATGGGCCCCATGGCGGAGAAGGGGCAGGAGCCGCTGGGGTCCATGGGCAATGGTGAGGGGCTGGCCTGCTCGCTCACTCACCGCTGACGTGCGCACCAGCCTGCATGGCAGCCTGGCAGTCTGCGCAAGCCATGGCCGACCTTGAGGTGCTCACCACCTGTCTCCTGTTGTCGTGCAGACGCTGCCCTGGCCTGCATGAGTGCTCGCCCGCGCCTGGTGCACGAGTACTTCAAGCAGCTGTTTGCTCAGGCAAGGCCCGCATGGATGCCCCCCCCCTCCCCCCTCTCTAGCCAGATTGATGGAGACCAGGGCGAGCCAGTGGCAGCAACACTTGCATGCGCAGTAAAGCTATTATGTACTGCATGTGCGCCTCACAAATGCACCCCGCTCTGCTGGTGATGCACACAGGTGACCAACCCGCCCATCGACCCCGTGCGCGAGGCGGTGGTGACGTCCCTGCGGACCTTTGTCGGCCCCCAGACGGACATCAGTGCCGCGCCCGGGCCCGAGGCGGCTCACCGCCTGGAGCTGGAGCACCCCATCCTCACCATGGAGGTGGGTGGGGGGGGGGCGGGGTGGCTGCTGTGCTGGCTGCATGGATCAGCTTGTACCCGCTACTGCGAGCACTGCCCCCAGCCGCAGCCGCACTCCCCAGCTGCTGCTGTGCGCCTGCCCCATTCCTGTGCACCTGCCACGTCCCTGCCTGGCAGGAGACTGAGGCGCTCAAGAACATCAGCCAGTGGGGCTGGCGCACGGAGGTGCTGGACGCTACCTTCCCCACCACCGAGGGGCCGGAGGGACTGGAGGCTGCAGTGGCGCGCCTGCGGGTGAGCTGAGCGCTGCAGCTGCTGGTGCGGTGCATATCATCAGCGCGTGTGAGGCAGTTTCAAGGGCTGCGTGCACCAGGCGGGTCCCCAGCATGCACAGCCTCACGCCCAAGTTGCCTTCATGGCTTGCAGGAGGCTGCTGAGGCGGCCGTGGACGCTGGTGCCGCCTTCCTGATGATCAGTGACCGCGCCACCAGCGCTGACCGCGCAGCCGTCCCCGCGCTGCTGGCCCTGGGTGAGGCGGCCTGCTGCGCCATTCTGGCTACATGTGCCAGTGCTGCTTGCCTTCTGCGCGCACTGCGCGGTTTGCCGCAGCACCACACAGTCTGGGCCACACTGTGGTCTGAGGTTCCCCGCCTGCCCGCCCGCAGGTGCTGTGCACGCCGCCCTGGTTGGCTCCAAGAAGCGCTCCCGTGTGGGCCTGGCCATCGAGAGTGCTGAGGTGGGCCTTGCGCTGACACAGCTCCTTGCAGGGTGTCGCTCATGCTAGCATTGTACTGAGCTGCATGCCAGCATTGTCACGCGCCCAAACCCTGCCAATGTGGGTGGCACCTCAACCCTGCACCAGCAGCTGCGCTCACACACCCCTTTCCCCTGCCGGCGCCCTTCAGATCCGCGAGGTGCACCAGGTGTGCACGCTGGTGGGCTATGGTGCTGACGCCATCTGCCCCTACCTGGCGTACGAGGTGCTGTGGGCCATGCAGGAGGACGGCAAGCTGCCCGCCAAGTACAGCAGGTGCGTGCACAGCGTGGGCGGCCTGGCGGCTGGTGCACTCCAGCCTGCCCATGACACAGCCGTGCTGAGGCTGCACCTGACACGGTGCCATGCGATGGCGCATGCCTCTACCAGTGGCAGTGGCACCCACACGCCGCTGGGTGCACCCTTCCTGCAGGGCCGACCTGGTGCAGCGCTTCCAGGCGGGCCTGGGCTTTGGCATCCTCAAGGTCATGTCCAAGATGGGCATCTCCACCCTGGCCAGCTACAAAGTGAGAGGCTGGCCAGCTTCCTGCCCTCCCTGGGAGCTCCTTTGCTGCCTGGACTGATCGCATGTGCCCGGCAACGGCGCCAGCTGTGTGCCCGCACATGCAGCCCGCAGCACATCCCAGCACTGCTGGCAGCAACAAACGGATGGCTCTTCTGCCTGCAGGGTGCTCAAATCTTCGAGGCGCTGGGCCTGGCCAATGACGTGGTGGACGCCTGCTTCCCCGGCACGCGCTCCCGCATCGGCGGCAGCAGCTTCGCGCAGCTGGGTGCTGACACCCTGGCCCTGCACGCGATCGCGTACCAGGTGGGGGTGCGGTGCCGGCTGCCAACTCGCGCGCGCCGGCCTCTGGGGCGTGCGATGCAGCGTGTGACGTGCTGTGTAGTCCCAGTGGTCCCAGGGCTGACACCTGCGCGCCTGCCCGTTGCAGGACACGCCATTCAACGCTGACAGCGCCGAGGCGCGCAGCCTGCCCAACCCTGGCGAGTACGCCTTCCGTGCCAACGCTGGCAGCGAGAAGCACATGAACGACCCGGCAGCCATCGCGGCTCTGCAGGCGGCTGCCCAGCAGAACGACAAGTGAGCAGTTGCCAAACATGCAGCCAATTGCAGTGGGTGGCATTTAATGGCACATCCAGCGCACCCCCTGCTGCGACGAGTGCTGCGTGCAGTCAGGCGGCGCACTGCACGCCCACCATGGACGCCTGGGCACTCACACCAGTGCCACCGCCGCGGTGCAGGGACAAGTACAAGGAGTTCTCCCGCCTGAACTACGAGCTGTCCAAGGCCTGCACCCTGCGCGGCATGCTCAGCTTTGGCCAGCTGCCTGAGGGCCCCATCCCCATCGAGGAGGTCGAGCCGGCAGAGAGCATCGTGAAGCGCTTTGTGACAGGTGCAGGCTCGGCCAGCTGCTGCTGCAGGTCGTGCTTGCTGCTGCCGGTTGCAGCCAGCTGATGCCTGCTTGTAGTGGCTGGCTAGCTGGTGGGGACGCTGCCAACGGCGTCTGGTGCTGTGCGCAGGTGCCATGTCGTACGGCAGCATCAGCCTGGAGGCTCACACCACGCTGGCCCTGGCCATGAACACCATGGGGGGCAAGAGCAACAGTGGAGAGGGAGGTAGGCCTGCAGCAGCTGGCACATGGCATTCCAGCGCAGTGTGCGCACAACCATGCCTGAGCTCGTGGCGGCAGCTGCGGCAGCAGGTTTGCTGCCCATTGCCTTGGAACCACCCAGCCAGTTTTGGCATGCGGCTCCTCTGGGGCATGAACGCACTCCCCACCTTGGCAGCATCCACGTCACAGCATTATGCTCGGCTGCTGCAGGTGAGAACGCTCGCCGTCTGGAGCCGCTGCCGGATGGTGGCAAGAACCCGCTGCGGTCCGCCATCAAGCAGGTGGCTAGCGGCCGCTTTGGAGTCAGCGCCTACTACCTGACCAACGCCGACGAGCTGCAGATCAAGATTGCACAGGTGCGGCTGGGCAATGCCAGGCGCCTTGTAGTGGGCATGTCGTGAGCGTTTGGGTGAGGTTGATTGCCACCAGGTGGAGCTGCTGCGGGCGCCCACTCCCTGCTCCCCATCACGCGTGCAGGGTGCCAAGCCCGGCGAGGGCGGTGAGCTGCCGGGGTCCAAGGTGGAGGGAGACATCGCTGCCACGCGCCTGTCCACACCTGGTGTCGGGCTCATCAGGTTTGCTGCCGCAGCCGCCCTAAACCCTAAGCCCGGCCTCCGCAGCAGCGCCCGGCCACGACTGTGCTTGGCCACAGTGCTGGCTGTTCCCAGCACTGCTGTCGAGTGCGAGCATCAGCACTGTCTGAGCGCACGTGCCCGGCTGCTGCACGTGCAGCCCTCCCCCCCACCACGACATCTACTCCATTGAGGACCTGGCCGAGCTGATCTACGACCTGAAGAGCGCCAACCCGGCTGCTCGGTGGGTTCAGGCTGCCAGGACCACGTGGTGGCAGCATGGCTGCAGCAGGGCCTTGGATTGCCCCTGGATGGCCTGCATGCTGCGCAGCAGCAAAGGAGCACCCTTCCGCCTTGCTGCCTGCAGGGTGAGCGTCAAGCTGGTGTCCGAGGCGGGTGTGGGCGTGGTGGCCAGCGGCGTGGTCAAGGGCCATGCCGACCACGTGCTCATCAGCGGCCACGATGGCGGCACCGGTGCAGCCAAGTGGAGCAGCATCAAGAGCGCAGGGTGAGGAGCGCATGACAGCAGCCGCAGCAGCAGTAGCAGCCGGCTTGTGGGCTGGGCTGCGGCCGAGGATGGCAGGGCCTGAGTTGAGTGCGGCCTCCCCCCTGCCATCTTTCTGAGTGCCGCCTCCTGCCTGCGCGCAGGCTGCCATGGGAGCTGGGCCTGGCTGAGACGCACCAGACACTGGTGGCCAACGGTCTGCGCGGCAGGACAGTGCTGCAGGTGCGCGACAACACACTTCCATGTTGCTGGGTGCTGGGGTGGGGCGGCAACTGCTCGGTGGCTGCATTCATCCACTCATCTTGCACGCAGCAGCTGCCCTTGGTGGGTGGTGAGCTCACCTGCTGCCACAGTGGCTGTGACATGGGTGAACCGCGCTCATGCACGCCTGTGGCTGTGCGCTGTGTGCAGGCGGATGGCCAGATGCGCACCGGCCGTGACATCGCAGTGGCCACCCTGCTGGGCGCAGAGGAGTACGGCTTCTCCACTGCCCCGCTCATCACCCTGGGCTGCATCATGATGCGCGCCTGCCACAAGAACACATGTGAGGGATCCAAGCTGGCCGGACGCGCGAATTGTGTGGGCGTGCAGTGTTTTTGTGGCCGCTGGTGTTTTTTGCACATGCCTGCGACCAACTTGTGCTACCTGCAGCGCTCACCCACTGCTGGTGGCTGCATTTGTGCAGGCCCCGTGGGCATTGCCACCCAGGACCCGGTGCTGCGTGCCAAGTTTGCTGGGGAGCCGGAGAGCGTGATCAACTACTTCTTCATGGTGGCGGAGGAGATGCGCGGCATCATGGCCTCCGTGGGCTTCAGGTGCGCCGCCACCCGCTCCCCCCTGCAGCAGCCGCGGCTTGCCCTGGTGCAGCTGGCAGGGCCGCTTTCTTGCCGCCAGTCCGCCCTGTGAGTGCATGTCAGAATCAACGCTCTGCTTGGCATGCACACACACTCACCTCTGTCTCACCTCTCCTGCCGCTGCGTCTGCTGACCTCATCAATCCCTGTGCTGCAGGACCGTGAGCGACATGGTGGGCCGCGCCGACATGCTGCAGCCCAACAAGGAGTTCATGCAGTCCAACCCCAAGCTGTCGGGCATCGACCTCAGCCTGCTGCTCACCCCAGCCGCGACGCTGCGGCCTGGAGCAGCGCAGATCTGCGTGGAGAAGCAAGGCAAGCCCGGCTGTGATGCTGCGGACCTGCCCTTGGTGCACAGCAGCAGCGCTGCAGCTGAGGGGAAGGGAGGTCGCCCTGGGCATTGGGCCAACAGGCGGGCCTGACCGCACCCCGACCCTGCTTCTCCTGCCATGCCGTGCAGATCACGGCCTGGACTCTGGCCTGGACGTGCACCTGCTGCCCCACTGCCGCCCGGCCCTGGACGACCCTCCGCAGCCTGTGTATGTGGAGATGGCGGTGCAGAACACACACAGAGCGGTGGGTACTGGTGCTGCTGCTGCTGCTGCTGCTGCTGCTGCTGCAAGCTGGAAGCTGCATGCTGCCTGTGCAGCTGTGCAGTGGCGACAATGCCGCCTGCTTGCGGTCACCTGCGGCTTCAGTGTCAACATCTCTTCGGCCGCTTTCTTGCAGGTTGGCACCACTGTCTCGCACGAGCTGTCCAAGAAGTGGGGTGCCAACGGCCTGCCGGATGACACCATCCACATCAAGCTCACAGGTGCGCCCAGGAGCCGCCTTGGTGTGATGAGGTCCCCAGCATGCGGTCCTGTATTGAGCAAGCGTGTTGCCGCCGTGCAGGCCATGCTGGCCAGTCGCTGGGTGCCTGGCTGGCGCGTGGCGTGTTCCTGGACCTGGAGGGAGACTCCAACGACTACGTGGGCAAGGTGGGGCATCTTCTGTATGCCGCTCCAGTCCACACCCCTGCTGCCTAGTGCCTGGCAGTCATCCTGCATATATGCTCAAAGCGGTGGCATGTAACCCCAGCTGGCTGCGCGACTGTGCTGCAGGGTCTGAGCGGCGGTATCATCGCCATCTACCCGCCCGCAGCCTCCTCGTTCCGCGCGGAGAACAACATCATCATTGGCAACGTGAGTGAGCGCTCGAATCCCACTGGCCAGCTGGCTGGTGACGCTGGCATGGCAATGGGGCCAGCATTGGTGTACAACACGCCCCATGCCCAACCCCCGCAGGTTGCGCTGTATGGCGCCACTGCTGGTGAGGCGTACTTCGCTGGTGTGGCCGCGGAGCGCTTCTGCGTGCGCAACAGTGGTGCCAGCGCCGTGGTTGAGGGCGCAGGAGACCATTGCTGTGAGTTGCCCACTGGCTGGGGTGTGCCTGCCTGCCTGCCGTGTGTTGTGAAAACAACCCTGCCAGCTGCCGCGGAGCTGCTTGCACGGTGCGCTGGATGACTCGTGTCACCCAGGCTGACCATTGGGTGGCGCCTGCCCTGTGCCGCGCAGGCGAGTACATGACTGGTGGCACCGCTGTCATCCTGGGCCCCACTGGCAAGAACTTTGGCGCAGGTGGGCCAGGCCGCAGGCTGCTGACTGGTGCAGGGCGCGCTGCTTGTCCAGCCAGGGGTGCCCTCAAGCTGGATGCATGTGCAGACACGCTGCATTCGCACTCCTGCCCCCCGCTGCAGGCATGTCTGGCGGCGTCGCATACGTGTACGACCCTCGCAGCGAGCTGCCCAAGCGCTGCAACCCCGACGTGGAGGGCGACCTGCTGCCCGTTGAGGACGGCAAGGTGCGGTGGCGGGTGCCGCAGCACGCCAGTTGATGTGGCCGTGTGCAGACTGGCACATGCCTGCTCCATGCTGCTTGCCCGCAGCTCCATCAGGGGGCTTGTGGGATGATGCAGTGCCTTGTCAGTGTCATATGTGCAGGGGCTGGCGCATGATGCTGTGCCCGCCGCGTACCTGTCTGCAGGATGTGGCTCAGCTCAAGTCGCTGATTCAGCGCCACCTCAAGCGCACAGGCAGCCAGCTGGCGCGCCGCCTGCTGCTCAACTGGTCTCGCGAGCAGCGCCACTTTGTCAAAGTGTTCCCTCACGAGTACAAGCGCGCCCTGCAGCAGGCAGCTGCCGTGGCTGACATTAACCAGCAGTCACAGGCCGAGGCGGAGGCGGTGGCAGCAGCGCTGTCAGTCAACGGTGAGCTCCTGTGCCTTCTGTGCAGCAGCTCTGATGCCGGCTATGCCGCGCAACATTTGAGTCTTGGAAGGCACAACAGGGCCGCCTGCTCCTCTGCAGGGACTGGCAAGGACAGTGGACTGGATGCATTCGAGATGCTGAAGAAGGCGGCTGCAAGCGCCGACATCAAGAATCCGCCCAAGGCCCTGCGCCTGCCGGTCACGGCATCAGGCAATGGCGTGGCAGACAAGTCTGCGCTGGTCACTGCCGCGCTGAAGGGCCTGCCCGTGTCCGCCTTCCCCGCCACCTGGGAGTCTGACCGCCCGGATGTGGTGCCCGAGGGCAATGCCAACAAGGTGGGCGCCGGTTGTTGCCTGCAGCCTGCAGCACTGAGCAATGTTGCGTGACGACTGCAGCCGCAGCCGCCACAGCTTGCTGACACGCTGTGCACGTGGCCAATGCAGACCCGCGGGTTCATCGCGTACAACCGCAAGCCCCTGGGCTACCGCCCGCCTGCTGAGCGCCTGAAGGACTGGAAGGAGGTCAATGAGAACCTGCCAACTCCAGGTGAACATACTGCCGTACGCACGCACACTGCCTGCTGCCATAGCGCGCATTTGGTAACCCTGCTGCGCCAGCATCCTTGCGGCAATTTTGGTGAGCCTGACATGTCATCTCATGTCATCTGAATCGTCCTGCCATCCTTCACCCTGCAGCCCGCGCCGACCAGCTGCACACTCAGGCAGCTCGCTGCATGGAGTGCGGCACCCCCTACTGCCACCAGATTGACAGCGGCTGCCCACTGGGTACGTGACCATGCCTTTGTGCTGGTGGCATCGTGCTGCATCGTGATTGTAGTTGGGGCATTGGCTGAAGCATGATCTTCTGGCAGAGGCAGCAGTGATGGCATGACAGCGTGAACATGTTGGCTCTCGCCCTGCTGCAGGCAACAAGATCCCTGAGTTCAACGACCTGGTGCACAAGGGGCGCTGGAAGGATGCTCTGGACAGGCTGCTGGAGACCAACAACTTGTGAGTCCGCCAGGGGGCGGCTTTGTGGTGTGCTTGCTGGCAGTTCTCGCACAGGAATGCTCACACCCAAGCCAGCAGCATGGCTGTGCATCCCCCCAGCCTGTTCTTCCAGGAGATGTGCTCGCTAATCATCTGCCTTGCTGCGCACTGTGCAGCCCCGAGTTCACTGGCCGCGTGTGCCCGGCTCCCTGTGAGGGGGCTTGCACCCTGGGCATCAACCAGGACCCCGTCTCCATCAAGACCATGGAGGTGCGCAGCTGCTTGTTCAGTCAGTCCATGACTGCCACAGGCCCCGTCCCGTCACCATTGGTGACCCTTCTTGCGAGTGCTTGGCCCTCAATCCCTGGCTGTGTCTGCCCACCACAGGTGACCATC
>Ga0315908_10001964_pt1 | contig 15286 bp, 8 predicted proteins | sample LakEriMetagenome_12_FD_203520 | JGI IMG/M metagenome (GOLD analysis project Ga0315908, IMG submission 203520) | Freshwater fungal communities from buoy surface, Lake Erie, Ohio, United States - Buoy 4 MA124 | ecosystem: Environmental > Aquatic > Freshwater > Lake > Lake biofilm | place: USA... | reverse complement strand
ACGTGAACCAGCGCACCCTGCTTGCGGGCTTCGCTCATGTTTATGAGCATCGCCGCGCGCTCATGGTCCTGATTGTATCCCGGGGAACTGATGCGGTCATTCATGTCCCAGATGCTGATTCCCGGAATCTGGGCGGTGGTCTTGGGGATCAGCTTCGCCTCGCCATTCTTAAGGATGGGAGAGTTGTAGCCGTATGCTGGCGTGGTGCTGGCAGGGCCGGTGCCGAGGTCGTTGTTGTGGCCGAAGGCGGATTTGAATAAGCAGTAGGCAACAATGCGCTCTGGGAAATCTTTCAAGCTGCGTTGAATGTAAGCGGCGGCGTTAGAGTGCGACCAGAGAAGCAAAGGCGCGCGGGCAAGTTCAGGATGTTTCTTTTCGATGGCTGCCGCGGAGAGCGTAGTGGCGATCGAGGGCACAAAGTGATCCTCCTTGAAGCTCATCTTGTCCTCGCGGCTGAGCAATGTGGCGATGCCAAGTTGTTCGCCAAGATTTTTTTGAATGATGCCGACCATGTTTGCGCCGTCGCCCCAGCGCGGTGCGACAAATACGGCGACAACGCTCTTGCCACTGGGTGGCAGCCAGAGCTCCCACTCGGTTTTGGCCGCAGCAGGCGGAGCTGCGGCATTCGCGATACTGGCTGTGACTGAGATCGAGCAAAGAACAAGAAGCTGGCGTATGAGTTTCATGATTGAGTTTGAATATAGGAGGTGGAAGATAGTCCTTGATGTGGCCAATTCTCAGTCCATCAGCAGGGCGATTTGCTCGCCGGGACCGTGTACGCCTTCGATGAGAATGCCTTCGACATCGGCCGTTTTCGAGGGCCCGGTGGCCCAGATGATGTTTGGGGAGTCCCCCAGCGCGGCAATGGCTTCGGGAATCGTCCGATGAATTTCTTCAGAGTAAAGCACAGCCACGTGAACCCAGGGTGACAACGCCGCCAAACGATCGGAGGTTTTGTCATCGTCGAGAATCAAAGAGCCCGATTCTGCAATCGCCCCTGTAGCACGGGTGATGCCGAATTGATAACGATCGTAATTATCGCGGTCGTAGTTGGTGTCGACGGTCATGCCCAAATTGGTCAGGGCCTTGCCCACACCATCGAACAACGCAGGATCACAATATCCACAGGTGTTTCCTGTCGTTTGCAGCAACGATGCCAACTCGTCGATTGTCGTATAAGCCTTGCCATTCACGGCGCGGAAATTGCGTGCGAAAATTTCCCAGAGTCCCGATCCTTCGAGTCTTGGCAGTGAATGCAATTGCTCCACATCATAGGTAGGATACTCTGCCTTGTCAGTTACCTCTGCAGTTGCTTTTTTCACCTTGTCTAGAATGTTCTCACGCGACATGACGGCAACGTATCATGGCTTTGAACGATTGACAAGATCGTGATTGGGCAACTGGGATTATGTTAGAATCGGCTTGACGATTTTGCCCGCGATATCGGTCAGGCGGTAGTAACGACCCTGGAATTTGTAGACCAGTTTTTCATGATCGACACCCATCAGATGGAGCATGGTCGCATGGAGATCGTGTACGTGCACCGCGCCGTCGAGGATGTTGTAGCCGTAGTCATCGGTGGTGCCATGGGTGAAGCCGCCTTTCACCCCCCCACCGGCGAGCCAGATGCTGAAACAGCGGGGATGATGATCGCGACCGTAGTTATTGCCGGATACCTTGCCCTGGCTGTAGGCGGTGCGACCGAACTCACCACCCCAGACGACCAGCGTGTCGTCGAGCAGGCCGCGACGTTTGAGGTCCATGACCAAAGCTGCCGAGGCTTGGTCGGTTTGTTTGCACTGACGGTTGATGCCGCCCACCACGTCGCCATGTTGGTCCCAGCCCTGATGGAAAAGTTGCACAAAGCGCACGTCGCGCTCGATCAAGCGTCGGGCAAGCAGGCAGTTGGCGGCAAAGGTTCCGGGGTTTTTCGATTCGGGCCCGTAAAGCTGGAAAGTCTCCTCTGATTCTTTCGAAAGATCGGTGGCATCGGGCACGCTGGTTTGCATGCGGAAAGCCATTTCCGCCTGGGCGATGCGCGCGTTGATCTCGGGATCGAGTTCCTGCGCTGCCTGGTCAAGATTGAGTTTGCCGAGTGCATCGAGCATGCTGCGTCGCACATGGGGCGAAACGCCCTCGGGATTTGTTAAATACAGCACCGGCTCCTTGCCGGAGCGAAACTGCACGCCTTGGTGCTCGCTGGGAAGAAAGCCCGCGCCCCAAAGCCGCGAATAAAGCGGCTGGTCGCGACTGGCGTCTTTCGACACAAGCACGATGAATGCAGGCAGATTGTCGTTCATGCTGCCTAGGCCGTAGGAAGCCCATGAACCCATCGACGGGCGACCGGGAACCTGATTGCCCGAGCAGAAAAACGTGATCGCCGGATCGTGGTTAATCGCTTCCGTATGCATCGAACGGATCACACAGATTTCATCAGCGATTTTTTGGGTGTAGGGCAGGGTGTTGGAGATTTCCATGCCGCTTTTGCCGTGTTTCGAAAAATCAGTGAAGGACCCAGCCATCGCCAGACTGCTCTGGTTGCCGCTCATGGTTGAGAGTCGTTGGTTGCCGATGACTTCTTTCGGCAGCGGCTTGCCATGACCCTGGCGCAGCACAGGTTTAAAGTCGAAAGTTTCCAAATGCGAGGGTCCACCGGCTTGGAAAAGATAGATCACCCGCTTGACCTTGGCAAAATGGTGCGGCGCACCAAGAGCGCTACCCTCAGCGGCCCGCGCGGTGCCGGAACCTAACAAATTCGAGAGCGCCATCGCACCCAATCCCAGTCCCGAAGAGCCCAGGAAATGGCGGCGCGTGAAACCCATCAGTTGATCGTAGCTCGGGGAGTGTGGATTCATCTTCGGTGGTGTTTTGGTGGTTCGGGTTATCGGTTCACAATGGCTGCATCCGAAGTAAGCAAAGTGGAACAAACCACGATCATTGCCGCCAGCGCGGGGTTGTCCTGACCGCAAACCGCTTTCGCTGCAGCAAGGTCTTTTTCGTAACCGGATCGTTGCGCGTTGTAGAGTTCTTCGAGCGCTTTCACTTCGGCTGGTCGCGGCTCACGGCAGGTGAGAATCACAAAGGCCTGTGTGAACTGTGCGGCGGGGCTCTCAGGTTTTTCCCGAATCGCGCGCTCCGCCAGCTTTTTGGCACATTCAAAAAATCCGAGGTCGTTGAGGAAAATCAACGGCTGCAAGGGCGTGTTGGTGGTCAGGCGACGCGGTTGACAAACCTCGCGACTCCCGGCGTCCAGAGTGAGCATGCTCGGCGGTGGCGCTGTGCGCTTGCGGTAGGTATAAATGCTGCGTCGATGCAGTCCCTCACCGCCATCGGGATGATAATCGCCGCCCGAGGCGCCGGCCTCCGACCACACGCCGTCGGGCTGCCATGGTTTCACACTCGGGCCGCCGATTTTTTCCACCAGTAATCCGGAGGCAAACAATGCCTGATCGCGGATTGCCTCGCCGGACAATCGATATGCAGGTCCGCGCGACAGCCATTGGTTCTTCGGATCTTTTTCCCTCTTTTCGGGCGTGCTGGAAGATGTCTGCCGGAATGTCGCGCTCATCACCATGCGTTTGAGAAGCCGTTTCACGTCCCAGCCTTCATGGGAAAAGTCATACGCCAGCGCATCCAACAGTTCAGGATGTGTGGGCGCATCACCCTGCATGCCGAAATTTTCCTGTGTTGTCACGATGCCATTGCCAAAGCACATAATCCACAAGCGGTTCACAGCGACGCGCGACACCAGCGGATTGTTCGGATCGGTCATCCACTGCGCCAGTCCAAGGCGGTTTTTGGGTGCCTTGGCATCAAAGGGCATCACCGCTTGCGGCGGTGCCGGTTCCACTGGCTTGGTGAGGTCGGGCGATGCGTAGTCCCCGCGGACGAGCACATGAAACTGCCGTGGGTGCGGCGATAGTTTCATGCACATGATGAGCGGGATGCGGTGAAGATAATCGTCCTCCAACGACTTGCGGGCCGCGACCACCGTATCGCGCGCCTTGGCCGCTGTTTCATCGACTCGTTTCAGGAAATACTCGCGGACCCGCGCTGTCGCATCGGCGTTACCGGATTTTGCCAATGCAAATGCCGCTTCCATCGAGGCCTGGTGCAGGTCATCCACTTCCAGAGGCGAAAGTGCCATACGGAAAAATTTCAACTCGTCCATCCGACCTTCCGCAAACCCACGGTCGTCGCGCGGCCTTGCGCCCACGCGCATCGTCTCGGTGGTGATGTTCTTGTCTAGATGATCGTGCAATATATTCGTCGCGACCGGCTTGCCGTCATAATAGAGCGCCAATCCACCAGCGGTCGATGACCCATCATAGGTCACGGTGAGGTCCACCCATTTGCCTAGAGGAAATTCATCCGCGGTTTCGATGGAAGCCGCGCAACCTGGCCAGAGGTGGATGCAACTCCAGCGCAATTTGCCGTTTTCTAACAAAATTTCAAATCCTCCAGCATCGGCTCCCTGGGAATAAAGTCCAGGTCCGGAATGCAGAATGACGGCGCGATTTTTTTTCTCGGGGGAAAAAAGTCTAACTGAAATGCTCAGCGGTTGATAGCGGTTGAGACCATTGATTCCCTCCAATTGCAACAAAGTGTCTCCGTCAAATTGCATTGCCCCGTTGACTGCACCTGGCACTGCGGTCAACTGGCCGCCCGACATTTGGGCGGCAGCTGCGTTGGCAATCGCATTGGGTAGTTTGCCATCCACGATCGCATCCAACGGGTAATGCGCCGAAGGCACCGGCGGAGTCAACGACGGCGTGGCCGCCAGCCATTGCGCGAAGGCCTCGTCTCGGCTTGTAGAGATTTTTTTCTGCTCGGCGATGGCCGCATCAAGCACAGCCTGGCGTTTTTCAATCTCGGAATCATGATTCGGCTCCCGCAAACGCATCGACGGCTCGGGCGCACTTGTGGAAATCGAATACGGAGTAAGTCCACATTCGTCGATCTGCCCGAACATGGCACTCATGCTGTAATAATCCGTCTGCGGCAGCGGGTCATATTTGTGGTCGTGGCATTTGCTGCATTCAAGCGTCAGACCCAAGAAAGCCGTGCTGGCCGTCTGCACCCGGTCGGCAACGTATTCCATGCGGAACTCCTGTTCGATCGATCCCCCTTCTTCGGTCTGGCGGTGCAATCGATTGAACAACGTCGCCAATTGCTGGTCGCGCGTTGGTTTCGGCAGAAGATCTCCAGCAATCTGCCAGGTCAGAAACTGATCGTAGGGCAGGTTGGCGTTGTATTGTTTGATCAACCAATCGCGCCACGGCCAAACAAAGCACTCCTTGTCAGACTGATACCCGTAGGTGTCGGCGAAGCGCGCAATATCGAGCCAGTCTTGCGCCATACGTTCACCGTAGCGCGGTGAGGCCAGCAGGGCATCGACCTGTTTTTCATAGGCGGCTGGAGATTGATCCGCGACGAAGGCTTTCACTTGCTCCGGTGAAGGTGGTAAACCATTGAGAACAAAAGAAACGCGGCGCAACAAGGCTTCGCGCGATGCTTCCGGATTCGGGGCGAGTTTCTCCTTCTCCATTTTAGCCAAAGCGAAAAAATCGATATCGTCCTTTGCCCAATCGGATTTTTTCACGCTAGGGCGGGGATGTTTTTTCGGAGCCACGAATGCCCAATGGCGTTGATACACCGCGCCCTCATCGATCCAGCGCACCAGCATCGCGCGCTCGGAATCGGTCAGGGGCCGGTTCAATTTCACCGATGGCATAATCTCCTCGGGGTCGTGCGAGTAGATACGCGCGACCATTTCACTGGCCTTGGAGTCGCCGGGCACGATTGCGTGGTTGCCGCTCTTCAGCTTGGCGGTTGCACCTTCCGGGGTGTCGAGCCGCAATCCGGCTTCACGACCTTTGTTGGCATCCGGTCCATGACAGCCGAAACAACGGTCCGATAGGATCGGGCGGACATCGCGGTTGTAATCGACCTTTTCCAGACTGACGGCAATAGATTGACTCCCGGAGTTGTTGACTGGCAGCGCCGCCGTGATCGCCACGCCCGGCGATTTTTTCAAACACTGCGTGAGCAAGGTCGCGCCTGCCATTGAGAGCAAACATAACATGAATCTTGTCGTGCGTGGCGTTGTGTTCGGTGAAAAAATCATGACAACTAGCGGGTAGTATCACTATACGGCGGAAACCGGACCTGTCATTCAAAAATACCGCATGACAGCTAGGCGGGCCGCGTGCTAGCATTACCGCTCAAACTGCAACAACGTGCCGGAAACCACCACCACTCCCGAACTCCTCTCGCCCGCCGGTAATTGGGATTGCGCCCGAGCCGCCGTCGCTAGTGGCGCGGATGCTATCTATTTCGGCTTGTCGCGCTTCAATGCCCGCCTGCGCGCCACCAATTTCACCGACGAGGACCTGCCGGAACTGATGAAGTTTCTCCACCGCCACGGCGTGAAGGGATTCGTGACCATGAACACCCTGATTTTTACGGCGGAGGTCGACGATGCTGCACAGCAGTTGCAATGGCTGGAAGCTTGCGGTGTCGACGCCATCATTGTGCAGGACCTGGGACTTGCGAAACTCGCGGCCACCATTGCGCCCCGCCTCGCGCTCCACGCATCGACTCAGATGACGATCACTTCGCCAGCGGGTCTGGCATTTGTTGAATCGCTTTTTCCGTTAGAACGTGCGGTGCTCGCCCGTGAGTTGTCGCTCAAGGAGTTGCAGCGCTTTCCCGGCGAAAGTACCGAGGTCCACACACCGCTTGAGGTCTTCGTTCACGGTGCTTTGTGCGTGGCCTATTCCGGCCAATGTCTTACCAGCGAGAGCCTCGGGCAGCGCTCGGCCAACCGAGGTGAATGCGCTCAGGCCTGCCGTATGCCCTACGATCTGATTATTGATGGCGTGCAAAAACCACTCGGCGAAATGCGCTACCTACTGTCGCCACAAGACCTCGCGGCAGTGGATTTGATACCCGAACTGGTCAAGGCTGGAATCAAATCATTCAAGATCGAAGGACGGCTGAAGTCACCCGAATACGTCGCCGCCGTCACCCGTGTCTATCGAAAAGCGCTCGATGCTGCGGTCGACGGGAAACCAGCGCCGACCACCGACCACGATCGCTATTCGCTGGAAATGACCTTTTCCCGCGGGCTTTCGACCGGCTGGTTGTCAGGCCCGAACCACCCTTACCTTACCCACGGAAAATTTGGCAAAAAACGCGGTGCTTTGCAGGGCGTAGTTACCCACTGCGGCTCGGGCTGGATCGAAATTGATAGCCAACATCCGCTGCCCTTGCAGGCCGGCGACGGGGTGGTCTTCGATGCCGGAGAAGATCGCAATCACGAACAGGGCGGTCGGGTCTGGAAGATCGAAAACCAGCGGATTTATTTTCACAAAACCTTCTCGCCGATCAACTGGGAACGTGTGCATCCAGGACAGAAAGTCTGGAAAACCTCCGACCCGAAACTGGAAACCGAACTCCGCAAGGCATGGCAGAATGCGAAATTGTCACCGGTCAAAACGGATATTCATCTGGTGGTGAAAGGCGGCATCGATTCTCCGCTGGTGCTGTGCGCGGACGGCATCGAAGTTCAATCCGCCACACCGCTCAGTGCTGCTGAAAAACATTCGTTGAACACCGATACGCTGCACGCGCAGCTTTCCCGTCTCGGCGACAGCGATTACCAGCTTGCCACACTCGACAATCGCATTGAGGGTGCGTGCCATATCGCAGTCAGCGAACTCAACCGCATGCGCCGGGCGCTTGTGCAGTTGCTCGATGAAAAACGCAGCAGCCCTGAACCCTTGAGGCCTGAGATGCTGGGCTTTGCAGAATTGCAGCCGCAGCACGACCAAAGCACCTCGCCCGCCGCTCCGCAACTTTCCTGCCTGTGCCGCAGCATGGATCAGCTCGAAGCTGCACTTGAATGTCGGGTGCCGACAATCTATTGCGATTTCGAAGACCCGCGCCGCTACAAAGATGCAGTGGCTCTAAGTCCCACAGTGATCCTCGCCACGCCACGCATCATCAAGCCGGGGGAAGAAGGGTATCTGAAATTGATCGAACGCGCCGAACCGCGCGGACTGCTACTGCGCAATCTGGCGGCGTTGAATTACTATAAACATCGTAGCGATTTGATTCAAGTTGGTGATTTTTCTCTCAATGTTGCAAATCCGCTGACTGCAAAACTTTTGATGGAGCATTGCCATCTCGAGCGTCTGACGATTTCCTACGACCTCAACATTGCGCAGGTCGTCGATCTTTTGCACGCAGCGCCGCCTCATTGGTTTGAGCTGACCATTCACCAGCACATGCCACTTTTTCATATGGAGCACTGTGTTTTCTGTGCCTTCATGTCACCCGGTACTGACTACAAAACCTGCGGTCGGCCATGTGAAAAACATATAGTGCACCTGCGCGACCGGGTCGGCCAGCTTCATCGCCTCAGTGCCGATGTCGGTTGCCGCAATACGCTTTTCAACGGTCGCGCCCAAACAGGCGCCCGCTTTCTGCCCGATCTGTTGAAAGCGGGTCTGCGCCAGTTCCGCCTCGAGCTGCTCGGAGAAACCCGCGAGGAAGCCATCCACAGCATCAATCTCTATCAAAACCTGCTGGAAGGAACCTGCTCCGCCACTGAACTACACATCGCCCTTGGAGCCACAGAAAAACTCGGTGTAACCGAAGGCACTTTGCGCGAGGGGTAGCAGCAGGAGTTAATAGAGGATGTGGGATCAAACTGGATCAAAGAAATATTTTCCCGAAGCTTGATTTGAGGATACGCTTGACTTCACACAACCTATATTGCCGCGTATCAGGACTCGTGAAATTGTCCGCAAGGATCAAGATCAATAATCCGTGCTCATCCGTGAAATCCGTGGTCAAAAACTCTTCCAGATCCCATAGCTATGAGAAGCCCCTACAATCCAAAGTGGCGATAGTGTTTCCTGAAATGCGGGGCGGTTCGATTCCCGCAATAAAACACTGGACGTTACCGGACAATGTGATGAGCTTGGCGCGGTGAGCAGACACAACGAACCCATGGCGATTTTCGGCCTCCCTGACGGGCGGCGTATGATTGGTCGCGGGCCTTTCACGTTTGCGGCGACCCGACCCGATGTCGATGTGGCATTCTACGTCAATGATTTCGGCCTGCGTGCGGAGAAACCATGGCGGATTCCCGGATCGTGGGAAATTTTGCAGGAAAACGAAATTCCCTCCGCGGAATTGCCGGAAATCCATTGGCAGACGCCGGATTCAGCAAATTTCGCCCGCGTATTTCAGGAAATTTCCCATGCAATCCGCCAGGGCGTTTTTGAAAAAACCGTGCCGGTCAGCGTGGAGCACGGCGAATGTCTTCACGGCGATCCAGCTGCCTTTGCCACGGCCTTCGCCCATGTCGGGGATACGAAAACTTCCTATGCCTGGGTTGAAGGCAATCATGGATTTGCCGGTGCTACTCCGGAGCTGCTGTTTTCGTTAGATGGCAACACCCTTCATACGATGGCGCTTGCTGGCACGGCGCGCAGAGATGAACGCGACATTCTGGCAATCGATGAAAAGGAAATCCGCGAACATGAATATGTCGCGCAGAGCCTTGTCGCCAAACTTGCCGAGATGGGAGCCTTGATCCGCCAACAGCGGAAGATCCTCGACCTCGGGCCGATCGTGCATTTTCAAACCCTCATCGATGTTACCCTCGAGGAGCCGACAACGATCGAAGCCCTCCTGAAAAAACTTCACCCCACTCCTGCTCTCGGCCCGCTGCCGCGCACGAAGGAAACTATGGCAATGTTGCTCGAGTGGCGGAATCAACTCGGATGTCCGGCTGAATTCGGCGCACCCTTCGGTCTGCTTTACCAGGGGGTTTTTCATTGCGTCGTCGCAATCCGCGGCATTTGGTGGAACGGCGAGCAGGTCATGCTGCCGGCGGGCTGCGGGGTCATTGAAGCTGGTCGCATGGTTAATGAATGGCGCGAACTGCGATTAAAAAGGGAGGCTGTAAAATCCGCGATCGGCATTTGAAACATGGCAATGAATTCAGGAATCCAGGAAATCCAATCCCGCGCTGACACAATGCTGGCACCAGCTTTGCAGGGGCTGCTCTCTCCTATGGAGAAAGTCGTGATGTTCAAAAGTTTCCGCAACAGCGAGGAGAGCGCTATCAAGGATCGACATCGTGAAGGCGCCGGCGGACTCGATATTGCGACACAACGTGCTGATCTTCTCGATGCGCTGTTGTTCTCCGCTCACCAAAGCGCGCTGGCCGGAGCTAAAAGTCCGCCGGGAATTTTTTCCTGTGTTGCCATTGGTGGATATGGTCGCGGCCACTTGAACCCTAATTCGGATATCGACCTGCTTTTTTTGCTCACGGTTCCCGCCGACAAGATTCCCTCCGGCAGCAAGGAGGCCATCGAATCAATTCTTTATGTTCTCTGGGATATCGGCTTGCAGGTTGGCCATGCGGTGCGGTCAATTCCCGAGTGCATCGCCGAGGCGAGCCTCGATCAACAGAGCAAAACCGCTATGATGGACACTCGGTTGATTGCCGGTGATGAAAAGTTATACAAAGACTACCGAACTCTTTTTGAAAAAGAGTGCATTCGAAAAAAGCAGAAGGAATTTCTCGAATTGCGACGTCAGGACCAGCGCACTCGGCACAACAGATACTGGAAAACCCCTTTTCTTCAGGAACCGAACGTCAAGGAATCCTGTGGCGGTCTGCGCGACTATCACAATATCATGTGGGTTTCCCGAGTGAAACGCGGCATCACCGACCTCAAGGATTTAGTCAAGGAAAAGAGCCTGTCACCGAAGGCCTACGAGGAAATCAATAATGCCCACGATTTCCTTCATCGCGTCAGAAACGAACTACACTACGAAACCGGCAAGGCGAACGACATTCTAACCCTGCGCCTTCAGGGTATCGTCGCCACCAAGTTCAATTATCCGCAAAAGAGCATCCTGCGTCGTACCGAGGCATTCATGCGCGACTACTACACGCATACCCGGCACCTGTGGCAGCATACGACGTCACTGATGGAAATTTACCAGATCGAGGAAGAACAGGCGGCCGCCTCGGGGCTTCGTTCGTTTCTTTCGTTCCGCAAGAGCAAAATTGAGGAGTTCGATGGATTCACGGCGAGCGACGGGCGCATTTATGCGCTCGCGAAGGATGTCTTCACGAGCGACCCAAACCGCTTGATGCGATTGTTCCAACACTGCCAGGTGAGGACGTTGAAACTCTCGCCGCCGATGCGCAAACAGGTCAAGGAACACCTCGACCTGGTAGACAAAAACTTTCGCTACGCCAAGGTGAATCGCGATACGTTTCAAGCAATCTTGGAGCGCAAAGGCGATGTCGCGCGCACTCTTCGACTCATGCACCGGGTGGGATTTCTCGGAAAATTTCTCCCCGAATTCGATGCCATGGACTGCCTGGTGCAGCATGAGTTTTTCCACCGCTACACCGCCGACGAGCACACCCTGCGCTGCATTGATCAGCTCGACGCACTGCTCATTGATGAAACGCCGCGCAGCGAGTTTTATCGCCGTCTGTTGTTGGATATTAGCGACCCCTACGCGCTTTATCTCGCGGTGATCATGCACGATACCGGACGCGCCGAAAACGTGCGCGAACACACCGACGGTTCGACGATGCTTTCCAACAAAGTTTGCAGACGTTTGCAGATCACCGGCGCGCGTCGGGCGTTGATGATGTTTCTTGTGGACAACCACCTGATCTTCTGGCGTACCGCTACCACCAAGAACATCGAGGATCCGGATGTGATTGCGGAATTTGCCACGATCATGAAAACCAAGGTGAATCTCGACACCCTACTGTTGTTCACCTATGCCGACACGCTGGGCACCTCGCCGGATGCCTGGACCAGCTGGAAAGAGACCCTGATGCGCCAGCTCCACTCCCTCACCAGCCGCTTTCTCACCCAAGGTCGGGAGGGTTATGCAGCATCCATCGAGGAGGAGAAAAACGAACTGCTGAATGCCGTCATCGGCCTGATGCGCGAAGATTACCATCCATGGATTCGCGAACATTTCGATCGCATGCCCCCGCTGGCCTTTAGCTTCCGCGAGGCGGAACACATCGTCACACAGGTGCGCACCGTGCGGCATTTTGTGCAGCGGGAACAATCGCAGCAATCCGCCTATTGTATCAAATGGATCGATCACACCGGCAAGGGCTACACTGAGATCATCCTCGCCACCCGCAACCGTCCGAACCTGCTGGAAAAAGTTTGCTGCGCCCTGGCCTCCGAACAGATCAACATCCTTTCGGCTGACTTCTACACCCGCACTGATGGCATCGTCGTGGACATCTTCCGCGTTGGTAACACGAACTTCGAGCCGATCTCCGATCCTGTGGCGCGCAAAAATTTCGTCGCAAAATTCGAAGCTATTTTCCCTGCTCTGGAATATGATGCGGAACAATATCTGAAAAAGCGCGTGAACTTTCTCGCCCCTCGGACCGATGGCGGGATTTCGTTTCCCGTGCGCAGCTACATCAGCAACGAACTCCATCCCGCCTGCACTGCCGTGGAGATTCAGGGGCTCGACCGCATCGGTCTGCTGCACGACCTATTCCATGCGATCAATTCCCATCATCTCGACACTGTGCATGCGCGGATCTGCACGGAAAAAGGCGCGGCGGTGGACACCCTCTACATCACCCACCCCGGCGGCGCGAAAATCACCGACCCGCAGATATTGGAAGCACTGAAAAACGATCTCGACACCATCATTTCACGCGAGGAATAAATCATGGTAACGATTCAGGCAATACCGCAGTAATAAGAATGCAAATCTGTGGTCCTCCCTGAATCTGCGGTAAAACTTCTCGAATTATGACAAAAGACCCACTCACTCATGCTCTCATCGGCCACGCGATGAAAACGCATACTGATCTTGGGCCAGGACTCGGCGAAGAGTTATACCACCAGCACTTCGTCTCCCGGCTTTTACAGTCGGGCATCGAACATCTTTCAAAACCCAGGCGGGATCTGATTTACAGAGGTCATATCGCCGACACCTTCGAGGCCGACATCGTGATCGAAGGCCAACTCATCACTGAACTCAAAGCTCTTCGTGCAGGTTTTGCCGCCGAACATTTCACACAATTGCTTAACTACAGCAAGTTCTGTCGCACCAACACCGGCCTGCTGCTCGATTTTGGCAAAGCCAGCCTGATCAAGCAGCGTGTGATCCACACATCGCGAACCGCTACATTCCCCAGCGTGACATGGCCCCGTTTTGTCACCGACAAGAATATTGCTGAAGGCATTTTTAACCTAGCCGCCAATTGCCTTGGTGACATTGGTCTTGGATACCATGAAACCACCTGGATCGGCCTGCTCAGTGCGGCACTGAAAGCCAAAGGCCTGTCCTTCGTCTCAAATCCCAAAGTTGACATACCTTCTCTTGGCCGTGCATCACTCCGCTGTCTTGTGATTGAAAACCAATGTGCCGTCACCATCACCGCGTTGGGCCAAGACGTGTCCGCCGCTGACCGTGCCACGCTGCAGACCTACCTCCGCTGGCTCTACCTCCCCTGGGGCATTGCTTTACACTTCGGTCGCGAGCAGACGGACCTGCGCATCGTCAGCCATCCTATATCAAAAGCAATCATCCCACAGATTCAGGGACAGCCACAGATTGCAACAGATCAAGAGTCTTTGAGTCTCCGATCGGAAATCCCTATTGCCGACTTGCAAGACCCGTCATCGTCACCGAAATAATCACAAATCATGGAAGAAAAATCACCGCAGCACCGCGATCCCCTCCACGGCATGACCTTGGAAGCGATTCTCAACGAACTCGTCGCGCGCCACGGTTGGGAAGCTATGGCCGAGCGAATTCCCATCCGCTGCTTCAGTCACGATCCCAGCATCAAGTCGAGCCTGACCTTTCTGCGCAAAACCCCGTGGGCGAGAACGCGTGTGGAAACCTGGTTTGTGGCGGAGAGGTTGTGAGCAGTCGGAAAATGATTTCTTCGCATGATGAATCCTACGTTCGGCCTACTCCGCCATCAGCTTCCTTTCCCTGTCCTTCGATCTCATCAAAAGCTTTCTCAGCGTCCTCTATTTATTAGCCAACAGGTTTATTTATCAGCCAACAAGGGTGGACTCCATGCAATCGGGGGAAAATGCAGAGTGGAGCTTCGTCCAGAGCTCTAGGGACAGGTAAATGCTTTGGCTTGAAAATTGACCTGTGCCAATGCGGTGGATGCTCGGAATCACCCGCTGCCAATCCACGCCCCAAGCTCATCAAGTATCTTGAGAAGATTTTTGATTAATCGACTAGATACTATACTATTAGTAATTGAAAAAACCCTTGTGGCAGTGGCTGAGCGTCTGCGGGTCGAGTCGTATTTCTGGTAATCAGGCAGGTCTCTGCTGTCTATCCCGCTGGCTTAGACCCAGTTTTTTTTCGTAAATCCCCTTGATGTAGCAAGGTTTTTGGGCATCTGGAGGGAAAATGTAAAAAATGTGAGGAAAATGATTGACGAATTTTGTAAATCGGCTAGTTTCGCCCTCGCCGCGGTGAAGTGCCCGGCACGTGAGAGACTCTCCAGTTGATCGCGACTTTACCGGAAAAAGTTCCGCAAGGAATGGTTCTGGTAGTCCGGTCAGCTTTTTTGTCCCCGCGTATCCCGTTCTTTGATAGTGTGGCCTGGTATGATAGGCATGGTTTCGCGGTGAACTCGATTCGCTGCGGGGTTCGTGTTATCGATAAATGCTGGGCAGAGAGGAAAAGGCTAAATTGTATGCTGCAAGCCGGAGATGCCGGTTTGCAGGTCTGAACAGGATTCTCCTTCGGGTGAATACTGGCATCAGCAACATCACTTTGGCTTGAATATGATAAATTAATTTAACATACGTCAACCGATTTTAATTTACGGAGAGTTTGATTCTGGCTCAGAACGAACGCTGGCGGCGTGTTTAAGACATGCAAGTCGTACGGAGTAACATGAGTAGCAATACAAGTGTTGCTCAGTGGCGCACGGGTGCGTAACACGTGAGTTACATGCCCTGCAGAGGGGGATAGCCCAGGGAAACTTGGATTAATACCCCATAGTCTCGCAAGAGTAAAGGTGGCTTCGGCTGCCGCTGCAGGATTGGCTCGCGGCCTATCAGCTAGTTGGTGAGGTAACGGCTCACCAAGGCGACGACGGGTACCTGGTCTGAGAGGACGATCAGGCACACTGGAACTGAGACACGGTCCAGACACCTACGGGTGGCAGCAGTCGAGAATCATTCACAATGGGGGCAACCCTGATGGTGCAACGCCGCGT
>Ga0315908_10001963_pt1 | contig 15286 bp, 16 predicted proteins | sample LakEriMetagenome_12_FD_203520 | JGI IMG/M metagenome (GOLD analysis project Ga0315908, IMG submission 203520) | Freshwater fungal communities from buoy surface, Lake Erie, Ohio, United States - Buoy 4 MA124 | ecosystem: Environmental > Aquatic > Freshwater > Lake > Lake biofilm | place: USA... | reverse complement strand
TCCATTTTCAATTTCAGCAAAAGCGCTCTCAAGGGCCGCCCTTGTTGGGTTTTGGCTTCTTGCATACTCATAACCTTTGTTAACGCCTGGGGCTTCTTGCACATAGGTAGAGGTTTGATAAATAGGCGTCATGATAGCACCCGTAGATGGGTCAGGCTCTGTACCTGCGTGTATATATTTAGTAGCTAGTTTCATAAGTATTCTATTAAAATTCTATTTCTTTTTATTGATAATGGTTTCTTTAGCAAATGAAATGGGCAACATTACTTTTACTTGGTCCCACATAATTATAAGACCTGCTCCTAAATTTGTTTCTTCAAAATAGAGTGTAAAAGCATCCGTGCTATCCAGTGTTTTTATCACAGGCACTTCGGTACGTAACAAATCTTTTTTAGCGTTATAACTAAAATTACCCCAACTAAAATTATCGGTATTTAAAATGAGTGTCCAGCTGTGTTCGTTTGGAATACCATAAAGGGTATAGCGACCCTTGGGTACCAATTTTCCGGCAATTTTTACGGGTACAAAAAATTCAATTTCTGTGGCTTCGTTGGCGCCGAGTCTCCAAATGGTATTGTACTGTACAATATCACCAAATAATGGACGGCCATTTTTTTGAGGTCTTCCATAAATGACCCTTGCTATAGGTTCGCCACTGGCTTTACCACTTAATTTAAGCATGGGAAAGTTAGCTGGCCAATAACTCATGTCCATGGGGGACTTGTCTAAATCGGAGGGTTTTTGTTGGGCGCTCGCTAAAACGCTCGCTACCATCGCTAGGGCTAAAAAAAGGGGTCTCATAACCCAAATTTCAACAAAGAAAACCGGTTAAAAAAATTACTTTTGCCCTCACAAATTAAATACCATGACAAAAGGCCCTGTTTCCCAGTTTATTGAACATCAATATCGCCATTTTAATGCCGCTGCATTAGTGGATGCTGCAAAAGGTTATGAAACCCATTTATTAGAAGGCGGAAAAATGCTCGTGAGTTTAGCGGGTGCCATGAGTACTGCCGAATTAGGTATTAGCCTCGCCGAAATGATTCGTCAAGATAAAATTGCCATCATTAGCTGTACAGGTGCCAACCTTGAAGAAGACGTGATGAACTTAGTTGCGCATAGCCATTACAAGCGTGTGCCTAATTATAGAGATTTAACACCACAAGACGAATGGGATTTATTGGAAAACCATTATAACCGTGTTACGGATACATGTATTCCAGAAGAAGAAGCGTTTCGTCGTTTGCAAAAACACATTGTAAAGTTCTGGAAAGATGCAGAGGCAAAAGGAGAGCGTTACTTTCCACATGAATTTTTATATCAAGTAATACTTAGTGGAGAGTTAGAGCAGTATTATGAAATTGATCCAAAAAATAGTTGGATGGTTGCAGCTGCTCAAAAAAATATTCCAATTGTTGTTCCAGGATGGGAAGACAGTACCACCGGAAATATTTTTGCATCTTATGTAATTAAAAATGAATTAAAAGCGAGTACCGTTAAAAACGGTATCGAATATATGATCATGCTTACCGAATGGTACCGTGCTAATAGCGGTGGAAAGGGTGTCGGATTTTTCCAAGTAGGTGGTGGTATTGCTGGTGATTTTCCCATTTGCGTAGTGCCGATGATGTACCAAGATTTAGAATGGCATGACGTTCCTTTCTGGAGTTATTTTTGTCAGATCAGTGATTCTACAACATCCTACGGATCATACTCTGGCGCGGTTCCTAACGAAAAAATTACCTGGGGTAAATTAGATATCAATACGCCTAAATTTATTGTAGAGAGTGATGCTACCATTGTAGTGCCGCTTATTTTCGCTTACATTTTAGGACAGTAATAACTGCAAAATATTATACATAAAAAAAGCCCTCCGAAATATCAGAGGGCTTTTTTATGCGTTATTAGAACTGCGTATTAACGCGCAGGCATTGTTAAAGGAATATCTCTTTTTAACATCGCATCTCTGTTTGCAATTTCGCAAGCAGTATAGAATACCATTAAGGTTCTCTTTTGCATCAATTCAAAATTGATTTTATCTACGGTATCTGTAGGTTTGTGGTAGTCTGCTTGAAGCATACCATCGTAGAAGAATAAAATAGGCACACCTACTTTCGCAAAATTATAATGATCGCTACGGTAGTAAATTCTATTCTTATCGTTAGGATCATCAAACTTATAATCAAGTACTAGATTAGCCGATTTTTTATTCGCAGTTTCATTGATGTTTTGTAATTCAGAACTTAATTTATCATGACCAATTACATAAATATAATTTAATGTATCAGCGGTCATACGCTCTGTATCTACGCGACCAATCATATCGGTATTTAAATCTGCAGTTGTTTTATCCATAGGAAATATTGGGTGCTCGGAGTAATATTCAGAACCCCATAGGCCCTTTTCTTCTCCACTTACAGCCATAAATACAACTGTTCTGCGTGGGTACTTTCCTTTTTTAGCAGCAGCTGCAAAAGCTTCTGCCATTTGCATAACACCTACTGTTCCAGAACCATCATCATCAGCACCATAGTAAATAACATCACCTCTTTTACCTAGGTGATCGTAGTGACCTGTTAAAAACAAGTATTCGTCTTTTTTATCGGTACCAGGAATTACACCAATTACGTTGCTGCTTTCTAAATTCTCCGTTGTTTTAGTGGCAACAATTTGTAAGGCTGAGCTGTAAGAACCCTTGGTGGTAGCAGCAATATCACTTAAACTCAAAGTAGATGTGTTACCTAGTAATGAACTTGCAACCGCAGCAGAAATATTCACCATTAAAAATCCAGGTGCATTATTTTTTTTGAGGTACATACCACCTTTAACTTGAGTAGCCATTCTTTTAGGAAAATCGGCAGAAACAAAAAGTAAACCAGTTGCACCTTTTGAACTTGCTGCGCGCATTTTAGCTGCAGGAGATGCAGGGTTTGCGTTAAATGCGCGGCTTCCACCAACACCCATGGTAGGTATACCTGCACTTGAACCTTCAACAACTACTACAACCTTTCCTTTTACATCAAGGTTTGCATAATCATTGATTCCTTTTGCTGAATCTACAATACCATATCCCGCAAATACAATGCTGCTAAAATTAAAATTACCACTCGCAATGGTTTGCATAGAAAAATTAAAGTCTTTATCCCAATCCATATTTTTACCATTCACTACTAATTTTTTTTCAGTGAGTGCATCTTGGTATACTGGATATACTTGTTGGTAGCTATCACCATTACCTGGCTGTAAGCCCATTCTTTTAAATTCACTTTCGATATAAGCAGCTGCACGCTTTTGTCCAGGTGTAGCTGTTTCGCGACCTTCCATTTCAGCGCTTGCCAAAATAGTAAGTTTGTCTTTTAGACCATTAACTGTAATTACTTTTCCAAATTTGGTGAGGTCATCCGCTTTTTGCGCAAACGCAAGCGTACTCATCAAAGGAAAAAAGATCCAGATCAATTTTTTCATAAGAGGATTTTATTGATTAATTAAGAACATGAAATTTTTCCAACACGACCCGCATGTCTACCGCCTTCAAAAGCAGTTTCCATAAATACTTCAATCATTTGTTCGGCAAGTGCTAATGCAACAAATCTTGCAGGGATACAAATAACATTGGCGTCATTGTGTTGTCTTGTAAGTGCGGCTACATCTGTTTGCCAGCAAAGAGCAGCTCTAATAGATTGGTGCTTATTAGCAGTCATGGCAACACCATTAGCGCTTCCGCAAATTAAAATACCAAAAGTACTTTCACCGCTCGCTACGCTCGCTGCCGTTGGATGCGCATAGTCAGGATAGTCTACAGAATCTAGTGATGGCGTACCAAAATCCTGAACCTGATAACCTTTATGCACCAACCATTTTTTAATGGCTTCTTTGTATTCAAAACCGGCATGGTCTGATCCAATGGCGATAGGTTTAGATGCGTCAAAAACAAAACTCATAATATAAAATATTAAACTTGCTTGAAAGATATATGATTAACTCCACTCTTCTTCGTCTTCCTTAACTCTTTGCTTGGTTACCCTTGCGGCTACTAAAATACTTAATTCATAAAGAGCAAACAAGGGAAGAAACACAATGAGCTGGCTCATCCAATCTGGACTGGGTGTAATAACGGCAGCCGCTAATAATATAACCACCACCGCGAATTTGCGAATTTTTCTTAGATAAACAGGCGTAATAAGTCCAATTTTAGTGAGTATATAAGCAAGAACGGGAAGCTCAAAAGCAATACCGCAGCCAAGTATGAGATTGGTTAAATTATCAATATAATCGGTGAGCGTTGGTCTTGTTTCTAGTACACCCTTGGTGCCAAGCGTAAAGCTTCCTAAAAAATTAAAGGTAAATGGTCCAAGTAAAAAATAACCAAAAGCCGCACCCGTAAAAAAGAAAAACGATACCCAAAAAATAATGAAACGTGTATTGGATAGTTCTTTATCTTTTAATGCGGGCTTTACAAAACGCCAAAATTCCCAAAATATATAGGGGAAGGCGATTAGAATACCACCAATAAGTGCAAGTGAAATACTACTTAAAAACTGGCCACCAAATGTGGTTGTTTGCATGTTGGTCTTAACCGGAGGCATACAAAGCGCATCACCCATATGTGCCCAATGACTAAATTCGCATAGTAAACGGTAACTAATAAAGTCGGGATTGATAGGCCCCGTTATGATATTATCAAACACCCAATCCCTGTATATAAATATGATGACAGCCATCACTAAAATAGCAATCACCGACCTAATAATATGCTGACGCAGTTCTTCTAGGTGATCAATAAAAGTCATTTCGGCCTTCTCTTCGCCTCTATTTCTATTAAATAATGCCATTTGTGGGACCTTTTGGGAGGCTAAAGTTAGGGTTTCTAGCGCAAGATTTTAAGTTTTACCATCTCAATTCTTGTGTCGCTTACCGTTAAAACATCAATTTGGTAATGGTCCACAATGATGGTTGCTTTTTGCTTTGGAATGGCTTCGTGTTTATTGATGATATAACCACTGAGTGTTTCGGATTCATTTTCTGGGAAATCCAATTCGTATTTTTCTTTGAGGTAGTCTAATTCTAGTCGACCACTAAAAATAAATTCGTCGGCGGCAAGTTGCTTTTCTACAAATTCTTCTACGTCGTATTCGTCTCTAATTTCACCAAAAATTTCTTCTAATACATCTTCCATCGTAACAATTCCTGCGGTTCCACCAAATTCATCTACTACCCAAGCAATACTTTTACGCTCTTTAGTAAATTTATTGATAAGATCGGTGGCCGACATACTTTCAGGAACTGCAATAATGGGATGTAAAATTTCTTGTATGGTTGCAGGTCTTTTAAAAAGATCAATTTGGTGCACATACCCCAAAATAGAATCTACACTATCATCATAAATCACCAGCTTACTCAGCTGTGTTTTTATAAATTGTTGTTTTAAGGCGTCAATGCTGGTATGGATATCAGCACCCTCTATCTCCGTTCTAGGAACCAGACACTGTCTGATTTTCACGAGCGGAAGGCTTAGTGCATTTTCAAAAAGTTCGGTATTTAATTCTTGGTTTTCTTCGTCCTGATCTTTGGTTTGCTGAAAAAAATGTTCGAGATCTACTTTGCTAAAAGCTTCATTTTTATTGTTCACGCGCACATTAAAAATATAGGTCAATATCCACTGTGCGATGGAAACAAAAACACTAGCAAGGGGTTGTAGTAGCGTATGAAAAAAATCTGCAACGGGTGCAAAAACTGCAATTAATTTATCGTTACGTGCTTTAAAAATAGCCTTCGGAATAAATTCTCCAAAAACAAGTACAACAAATGTAGAAATGATGGTGTCAATAACAAGTTTGAGGTATTCGTTTTCTACTTCTAATGGATTCCATGCAATGCCTTTTAAAAAAGCAGTGAATAAAAGTCCATAAACAACCAACACAATATTGAGGCCAATTAAACAAGTTCCAATAAATTTTGCCGGGCTCTCCATAAAATTAGAGAGTATGATGCCACTTCTAAGTCCTTGCTTTTTTTTGAGCTCAATACTAAGCCTGTTGGCACTAATAAATGCAATTTCGTAACCAGCAAAAAAGCCAATTAAAATAAGGGATACTACAATCCAAATAATGGTATAAAGTTGATCTGCCATAGTCTTATAGACAAACGTAAATATACACAGAATATTATGCTAAATCCATAAATGGCTTATTCCCTATAATAGCATCAATACGCTCCATAACCTCTGTTGTTAGTAGCTTTTGTGCATCTAAGGCTTTCAAATTTTCGGTTAATTGAGACGCTTTGGTAGCCCCTAAAATGGTGGTGGTTACATTTGGATTTTTAAGGGTCCAGGCAATGGCCATTGCTGCCATGCTAATGCCTAGTTCGGCGGCTAAAACGCTCAAACTTTTTACCTTTTCAATTTTACCCTCTTGTACCCAGCGTTCTTTGAGCCAGTCAAAACCCTCTAAGGACAATCTACTATCAGTAGGGATCCCTTCATTGTATTTACCCGTTAAAAAACCTGCACCAAGTGGGCTCCAAATAGTGGTACCTAAACCTTTGTTTTTAAATACCGGTAAATAATCCTGCTCCATTTTAAAACGCTCAAACATATTGTATTGCGGTTGCTCCACAGTAGGTCCAATTAAATGATGTTGATCCGCAACGCGGTGTGCTTCCATAATTTCTGCGGCACTCCACTGTGAAGTTCCCCAGTACAATATTTTACCCTGCGAAATTAAATTGTGCATCGTCCAAACTACTTCTTCGATGGGCACATTTTGATCGGGTCTGTGACAAAAATAGAGGTCTAAATAATCTGTTTGTAAACGCCCCAAAGCCTCGTGGCAGGCTTCTATGATGTGTTTACGACTAAGTCCAGTTTGATTGGGTTTATTGTTGGTTCTCCATCCAAAAAACACTTTTGAAGAAAGGGTATAAGAGGTACGGTCCCATTTTTTTTGTTGTAATACACGACCCATCATCTTTTCACTTTCACCAAATGCATAACCTTCTGCGTTGTCAAAAAAATTGATACCAGCATCATACGCCATACCCATTAAAGTGTCGGCAGTATTGTCTTCAATTTGTTTGTGAAAGGTTACCCAGCTGCCTAAACTTAGAGCACTTAATTGTAAACCGGTGCGGCCCATTCTTCTATATTCCATGATGTTATTTTTGATCAATAATTATTTTGACAAAACGCTATCTGGTAAAACGGCATAGCTACCAGGAAGCACTGTAAAGAAAACAATATTAGTTAGATTTTGGTTGGAAGTAAACCCATTGGCATACTTACCTTTTTGCTTATAAGGGTAGGTTTGCACGAGTGTTACCTCTTTATCGGTAAAAAACCGCTCAGTACCCTGATCCCAATAGAGTTCTTTGCAAAAAAGGGTGTCTCCTTTTAAATTAAACACTACAACACTGTCTCTGAGGTAAACTTTTCGGTCATTTTCGAGGTATCTACCGTATTTAGCGTCTAGTTTGCTCTCTAATTTGAGGCTATCATCAAAAAAGTCTACGTGTAATGACTTTGGAAATTCTGCTTTTCGGGCGCTGTCCCCTTGGTAACGAAGCAGTAATGGCGCTGTTAATTTGGCACTTATTTTTCCTTCATTGCTCAGGTAACTTTCTATTTGTATCCCTTCCTCGATGCTCGTTGTTTTAGCACCTAATTCTTTTACTACGTTCACATCATTTTCGCAAGCAAGCATAAAAAAGCAGCCAAAAAATATGGCTGCTAGAGTACAACTTTTATATGCGTTATGATTAATCATATTTGCGTTTCTGGAACCAAAGATCGCTTAAACTAAAGCCAATTGTAAATTGCGCATAGCTTTCTGTAAAATTATTTACGTTAGAGCCTCTTTTGCCAAATTGCACTGTGGTATTAAGAACGGTAAATTGCCTGTCATAAGCGTTCCACTTTTTTATGGGAAGACCCATACCCATCGAAAATCCAAATTGTTTTAAACCATTGCCATCTGGATTTACATAATCTTCACCCACAAAAAATCCAGCACGGTAATTTACATTGCTCCAATAATTTCTGCCGGCAACAGGGTCGGGACAAAACTGAGCACCTACTCTAAACTGCCAACTATCTACCAGTCTATCTGATTGATTGTAGTATCTATATTTAGTCCACTGGGTACTTGTGTATTCGGCACCAAGTGACCAAAGTTCAAATAAGCCTCTATTGTTGCTGGCTGTTTTGTGTAATGTAATGCCAGCGGTATATGTTGCTGGAATTTCTATAGTGCCGGGTACATCAACAACCTTATAAATACTATCGATTGTGATATCACCCGTTTGTGATTGCGTGAAAGTCTCTCTGGTAGTGGTTTGTGTAGCTTTTAATTGCTGACTCATGGTAGCTGTTGCACCAAGTCTAATCCAATATTTGTTGGTTACTTTAGTTAAGCTATTTACAGATTGGGCAACCACAAAATCATATTGAAAACCAGTATTTAAAAAGGCACCACTAAAATTGCTAATGGTTGCAGAGTTAGATTGATAATAAAATACGGTATCGTTCAAGAAAGTTTTTTTGGTTGAAATTTCTCTTCTACCAAAATTGTATCCGGAATTAAATCCAACACTAAATCCTTTCCATTTTTTTCCAAGACCTACAAATAATTGATTGAGTCCGCCGCTTCCTTCGTAAACAGTACCTAAACTATCGTTCGCAATTCTTGTACGTTCAACCACCGAATAATTTATTTTACTCGCAGGTCTTAATCCAAAAGCAAAGCCTAGGTTTTTTTTGCTTTTGATGGGCGCACCAAATGCAACATAGGTTGGATAAAAATTATTAGAAGTAAATTTATTGGAAGGATTTGCACTTCTTAACGTTCTAGAATCGATGGTTAAACCTAAATCATAAGACACCATAAAAAAGCTTCCGTAGGTAGCTGGATTCGCAAAATTGATGGCTTGTCCAACATTGTTTACCTGACCATCTGCATAGGCTGCGGTAAGGCCACCCATCGATCTACTAATAGAATGGCTACCTGGTGAAACATCACCAAGTCCATACCTTGTAAAAGGAGAATTTTCTTGTGCCTTCGCATTCAAAAAGAAACATCCGGTAATTAGCATTGGCAGGAAAAACCTACCCATTATTAAACTCACTGATCGCATAAAGGCCTTTAAATATTAAGTTAGGGTCGGCAAATATCCTGTTTTTTAAGTGTGGTACAAAATAAGGCATATCCCCCCCGGTTAAGAGCACGTTAAAGTTGCTGTATTTTTCGGCGTAAGCTTCAATAATACCGTCAATTTCTTTGGCCATACCTAGTATTACCCCTGAAAGTAGGTTGGTTTTGGTGTCATATCCTACTAGTGGGAACTGGTTTTGGGCCTCAATAAGGGGCAAAAGGGCGGTTTGCTCGTGCATGGCCCTAAAGCGCATGTTCATACCCGGCGAAATACTTCCCCCTAAAAATTCGTGGTATTTATTGGTAAAATTATAGGTAATGCAGGTTCCTAGGCCAATGGCTAGGTTGTGCTGGCCTCCAAATAGGTCTACAGCCGCCGAACAAAGGGCTAGCCTGTCGGCTCCAATGGTTTCTGGCTTCCCAACTGGTGTGGTAATGGGTAATTTGCTGGCATGACCTAGCATATGAAATTTGGCAGCAGCCTCTAATTGCGCCTCTAGCCCCTCTCGGTGCTTGATCACAGAGGATAAAATAATTTTAGTAGGGTGGTGGTTTTGGAGCAGTTCGTTGATGCTCTCCACCGAATCATCGGTTAAATGAATGGTTTGCTGTAGGTCTCGACCTTCAAAAACAGCACATTTAAGCCGGCTGTTACCAAAATCAAAGCAGAGGGTTCTTTCCATAAATGAAGCATTGGTGTGTACCGGGTTCAAAAATAATGCTTTTGTCTAGCTTGCTGCACTATTTACTTGGATAGCCTGCAATTTCACGGTTACTTTGTAGCCATGAAAATTAGTGGCTTTACCATTATTAAAAATGCAGTAATCAATGACTATCCCATTGTGGAAGCGATTACTTCTATTTTACCTATGGTAGACGAAATGATTGTGCTGGTAGGAAAATCTGAAGACGACACCCTTGGTCTCATGCGTTCGATAGGTGATTCAAAAATAAAAATTTACGAATCGGAGTGGGATCCTAATTTAAGAAAAGGCGGTGCTGTATTAGCTGTAGAAACCAATAAAGCGTTTGCACTCATCGATCCAAATAGTACTTGGGCTTTTTATATTCAGGGCGATGAAGTGGTGCATGAAAAATACCACGCTGCTATAAAAGCGGCATGCGAACAATACAAAAACGATTCCCGCGTAGAAGGACTACTTTTTGATTATGTACATTTTTATGGTACGTATGATTATGTGGGTGATAGTAGAAAATGGTACAACAAAGAAGTGCGTGTTATTAGAAATAAAAAAGAAATTACTGCGTACAAAGACGCCCAAGGATTTAGAAAGGGCACTACTAAAATTGATGTAAAGCCTGTGGCAGCAAGCGTTTATCATTACGGATGGGTAAAAAGTCCTGCACAAATGGCAAAAAAAATAAAAAATTTTAGTGCGCTTTGGCATTCGGATGCAGAGCTCAACGAATTTTTAAAAGACAACCAGCATTGGGATTTTACGGCCTACGATTCACTCGAAAAATTTATGGGTACGCACCCTGCTGTTATGCAACCTCGTATTGCAAGACAAAGTTGGAAAATTGAAATTGACACCACCAGAAAAACTTTTTCTTTCAAAGACCGCATCTTGTATTACTTCGAAAAATTAACGGGCATTCGTCTATTTGATTTTAGTAATTTTAAAATCATTAAATAATACCGATGAATAACGCACAGGAAATAGCGGCAGGTATAATAGCGGGAGATTTTAAATCTTTGGCCAGGGGTATTTCTTGGGTAGAAAACGAAGTAACGGGCTATCAGCAGTTATTGCATATAACACCTTCACATAAATGTTCGGTTACCGGTATTACCGGCCCTCCGGGTGCCGGGAAAAGTACACTGGCAGACGCTTTAATTGCGAACTGGGTAGCCGCCGGAAAAAAAGTAGGGGTACTTTGTGTAGATCCTTCTTCTCCCTTTAATTTAGGCGCCTTACTTGGTGACCGAATTAGAATGAGCGAGTGGTACAATCATTCCGGCGTTTACATACGTTCATTAGCAAGTAGAGGTGCGCTGGGTGGACTACATACACATATTTTAGAAATAACACAGCTCATGCAGTTGGCCGGTTTTGATGAAATTATTGTTGAAACGGTGGGTGTAGGACAAAGTGAAATTGAAATTGCAGGACTCGCCGACACCACTGTTGTTGTAGTCGTTCCGGAAGCTGGTGATGAAGTGCAAACTATGAAATCTGGTATCATGGAAATCGCACATATTTTTGTAGTGAACAAAAGTGACCGCCCGGAAGCAGATCAATTTGTGCATCATTTAAAACAAATGATGGCACCAAGTTTTTCAAATACGTCTTATCAAATTCCAATTATAAAAACAATTGCCGCACAAAAAACGGGCATACCAGAATTAGCGGAAGCCATTGCAGCACATCAGTTACAGCTGCAGAATCCTACTAGAAAAAATTGGTTGCTTACACAAAAAGCACTTCGATTGATTCAACAAAAAAGGATGCAAGATATCAATGCTACTGCATTATTAGAAGCGATTACGGAGGCGTCGCAGGATCCTCAATTTAATATTTTTGAATTTGTTCAAGCATACTAATAATGGGTACCATGGAAAATAAAAATCCTACTGTAGCCGTTGTTGTTGCCACTTATAATGGCGCTACTTATTTGCGCCAACAATTAGAAAGTATTGTACAGCAAACCTATAAGCCAAGTCAAATTATTATTGTAGACGACGATTCTTTAGATGATACTTTACAGGTTGCAAATAATTTTGCAGCGCATCATCCGGAAGTAATGGTGGTTCAAAACGAAACCAGGCTCGGCTACATCAAAAATTTTGAAAAAGGGATGCTCATTGCTACTGCTTCTTATGTTGCGCTGAGTGACCAAGACGATATTTGGATGCCGCATAAATTGGAAACATTGCTCGCAAATATTGGAGATCAAATGCTAGCCTACTCCGATTCTGAATTAATAGATGCAAATGGTCAATTACTCAACCAAAAAATGTCTTCCATAAAAAATCAATTGGCATATCATACACCTATTATGTATGCTATTGGCGCCTGGGCCCCAGGTCATGCCATGCTTTTTAAAAAAGAATTGGTAGATAAAGCGGCTCCTTTTCCGGCCCTTGTTACACATGATTTTTGGCTGGGATTTGTAGCTACTTGTTATAGCAGGGTGGTGTATGTAAATGAGCCACTGGTGCATTATAGGCAGCATACACAAAACGCCATTGGTGCAGACACCACCAAAAACAAAACCGCTTCGCTTACGATGGCGCAAAAAAAACAAAAAGCCCGCGCGCGCATGGAATTACTTTTTAATAAAGTAAAAGAGGCGGGACATCAACACGAGGAGGTATTTGAAAAAATCAATAATAGCTACGCTAGTTTTTCTTTGTCCAATAATTTTAAAAGGGCTAAACTATTTTATGATCATAGAAATTTGATACTTGCGTATAAAAAAAAGTCGGCGCTACTAAAAGTTTTGTTTGCCGTAAAAATGTTTTTTAAAATTGATTAGCAAAAAACTTGACTTGCAATCTTTTTATAAAATTTTTTACATGCACACTTATTGGTACGCTAGCTTCTGGAAGGGGTCCCGTAAATATTTCGCCCCTGCGTAAATAATATTTCGATAAAGTGCTAGACGTAAATCCCCATTTTTTGATAAAAGTAAAATAGCCTTTGTTGCGTTTAACGCGCTTTACAGAAACGGATCCAAAGTGATATACCCTACTTTCAGAAATGCCTCTAAATAGCCGTACACCTGCATTCCAGAGCTTCATAGAAAAATCTGGATCGGAGTACATGCCCGGGCTAAACTCGTTGCTGTAGCCACCTACTGCATCCCAGGTATCTACGTGTACAATATTGGGTGGCCAGGTAGCACCCTGCCAATCCTGCATCGGTAATGACGCATAGCTTGCTAATAAATTAGCTTCATTAAAAGAAGTAATATCTTTTCCAAAATCATATTGAATCGAACAATTACTCTGTGCTTTTAATTCGATAGCAGTGCTTGAAAAAAAGAATAGGTTATGTTTTATTTCCTCAATCGCTTTTGCAATTGGCGCGTCCCAATTTGGACACACATACATATCGTCGTTGATGTATAATAAGTAACTCGTTGTAACAAGTGTTCTACAACTATTTAATGCATAGCAAACACCAATATTTTCTTTACTATACGAATAGCTGATATCTGGTTGTGCTTTAACCCACTCTAGTGTACCATCTACACCTTCATTAATATGAACAATAATTTCGTGTGAATATGTAGAATTCTTTTTAATGCTCTCTATGCACAATTGCAAATAGGCCAAATTGTTCCAGCTAGGAATCACAATAGAGAACTTTGCATCAGATGCCGTTTTGCCCTTTACTTTTTCTATATTTTCATGCATAGATGAACGACTTGAACGTTAAAAGTAAAAAGAGTTGATGAAACCGCCTATTTCAGTTCCTCTTTGTACCTATAATCATGGAAAATATATTGAACCGCCAGAGGCTACTATACCAGCTTATAGTAGGCATTTATATTTCTTTGCCATACTACTCAAAGAAACGATTGATTTTACTTACTTTATTTCTGTTAAATTTACAGTATGTCAAAAAGGTTAGTACCACTCATCAAAGCTTTTGGTTTACTTGATGGTATTGTTTTTTTTATTCGCCGAATTTTTAAAAAAGATGGTTTTTATAAGTCTAGCCGTTACAAGACAAATATTTATATCAGAAACAAATACGCCGACAAAATTACTTTTAAACAGGTTTTTTTAGAGGGCCAATATAATTTTGATATTCCCTTTACGCCAACTACCATTTTAGATGGCGGTGCAAATATTGGACTCGCTTCTGTTTATTTTGCACACCGTTATCCTGCCGCAAGTATTGTAGCAGTAGAACCTAACCAAGAAAATTTTGAAGTGCTTCAAAAAAATATTGCAAGCTTCTTAAATGTAAAAGCAAAGCTTGGGGGTATTTGGAATGACAATAAAAACCTTGTTATTGTAAATGCTCAAGACTTCGATAATTCCTTTATGGTAGAGGAAGTAGAAGCAGGTACGCCAAAAAGTATTCCAGCTTTTTCTATCGCTTCAATAATGCAAGAGAAGCAGTGGGCAACAATTGATTTACTCAAACTAGATATTGAAGGATCCGAGAAAGAAGTGTTTGAAAAAAATTATGAATCTTGGCTACCTCACACAAAAATGATCATTGTTGAAGTCCACGATCATATGCGAAAAGGTGCCGCAAAGTCTGTGTTTACCGCCACAAACAAGTATAATTTTTCGTTTTCAATGAATCACGAAAACCTAATTTTTATGAATTTGGATTTCTAAACTGTTTTTCTGTTTTCCACCAGCGCCAACCAATATATCCCATAATGGCAAGTGGTGCACCCGCTAAATACAAGATAGCACCATTAAGGGCCTTTGCAGGACCATCGCCTAATTGAGACGCGGTTTTGGTACATATAGAACACTGCGCTTCTGCACTCGTTGCAAATAATACGAGCAAAAGGCTTGCAGCTGCATAAAAAAGAAAGCGGAGGTTTTTCTGGTTCATTTGAATCAATCTGGATCACAAAGTTAATTGAATAATTGCGTAAGAAATTTTCTTAACTTACTTTATCAATACCATAACAGTGACAGAACGTAGAAAGTTTATCCAAAAAATAGCTGGCTTAACTGCAGCTTTTAGTGCGCCTAGCCTTATGCATCAGGCCTGGGCCGCAGATTGGGAAAAAGTACATCAAAAAGCAGAGGGCCTCACCCCTCAAGAGCTTGCCGCCGATGAAGACTACTGGTCGGTAATCCAACAGGCTTATACGGTAAACCCCAACATGGTTAACCTCAATAATGGGGGTGTAAGTCCATCACCAAGGGTAGTTCAGGAGGCTGTGGAGCGGTTTAATCAGCTCTCCAACGAGGCACCGTCTTACTATATGTGGCGTATTTTGGACCAGGGCAGGGAGCCGGTTCGTTATAAACTGGCCACATTAGCCGGCTGTTCTCCCAATGAAATTGCCATTAACCGCAATGCTACAGAAGCTTTAAATACGGTCATTTTTGGCTATCCATTTAAAGCCGGAGATGAAGTGATTGGAACCAAACAGGATTATCCCAACATGATTCAGGCCTACCGTCAGCGCGCCCT
>Ga0315908_10001961_pt1 | contig 15289 bp, 8 predicted proteins | sample LakEriMetagenome_12_FD_203520 | JGI IMG/M metagenome (GOLD analysis project Ga0315908, IMG submission 203520) | Freshwater fungal communities from buoy surface, Lake Erie, Ohio, United States - Buoy 4 MA124 | ecosystem: Environmental > Aquatic > Freshwater > Lake > Lake biofilm | place: USA... | reverse complement strand
TCTTGGCAGTACTCAAGAAGCTAGAGTAAGTCAAAGGTGAAGTCACTAAACGAATAAAGATGGTTAATAAAAATACAACCCATCCATAATTTTGAACAAAGCCAGCAAAGAAATCAAACACTGGCATAATGATGTATTTATTAATAGGACGAACAAATGAATATAAGTCTCTTCCCAAATTCACAATTTGCTCCATCTCTGGTGCTTGTGATTTTAAGATTTGAAAGTCATTTGGACCATAATAAAGTGATAGAGGTATAGAAGCATCTACGCCAGTCAATTTTGTTTGGAACTGCGCTTGCAAAGTAGCTAGTCCATTGCTACTATCTGTTTTACGCTGCCAGTCAATTTTACCTGAATTAAATCCATCCTTATAAATCACTGTCGTCGCAAAAAATTGTTGTACCAAACCTACCCATTGAATAGGTTTTTCAAAAACCTTATTGGTGTTACTTGAAATATAATCGAACTTATTTCCTTCAGAAAAACAAATATTAGACATTTGACGCTCATAAGTGGTTGTCTTTTCTTGACCATAAGAATGTACATCCCACAAAACGTTCAATTGATTGTTGGTCAATAATTGATCTGCCCCATCCATGATGATGTTCCAATCTACATTGTATTTTCCTTTTGCTAAAGTAAATTGGTGTTTGATGGTCTTGCCATTTGGCGCAGTCCAAGCGTATTCAATTTTTTGACCCCCATTCTGATCGGTAGATACATTGGATACCGGAAATATGACTTGGTTAATTTGAACCGTTTGATTGTTGCCCGCATTCACAGCATAGGACAGTGAACTACTATCTCCCAATTGGACCAATTCCTTTTTTGAATTTTTATATTTTTTCAAAGTCACACTTGCTACTTGACCCCCTTTATTGGTGAATGCGACTTTAATTAAATCGTTTTCTAAAATAGTAGTCTGCTCTTTTAATGTATCTACAACAACTGCAAGACCATTTTGGTCTTTTTTAGTTGAATCAATTATTTGAACTATGTTCAATGCTGCTGCTTTTTGGGCATTGGCTTTCACCATAGCAACTGAATCATCAAACTTTTGTTTATAGGCTGCAATTTCGTTTTGCTGCTTACTTGTGTACCAAAAGTAAACAAAGAATAAACCTGCTAATAATATGAACCCAATGACCGTATTTTTGTCCGTTTTCATGCTTTTAAATTAATCTAAATAGTTGCGGCAAAGGTATGTTTTTAAGATGTATTTAGCACGCTACACCACCTATTTTGGAATCATTTTAAGGCTATTTTAAGGCTTTGTTACAAATTCCTACTGTATTTGCCCCCTGTTTGGTAAAGCAAATTTGTAATATCCCCTAAACTGCAATATTTCACTGCTTCCATCAAGACGTCAAAAATGTTTTCATTCTGAATGGCCGTCTGATGCAGCAAGTTTAAATAATGCGCCGCTTGGTCCTTGTTCCTATTTTTAAACTGCGTTAGATTGGCAATTTGTAATTTCTTTTCGGCAGCCGAGGATCTAAATACCGGACGACGATCATTGCTATTTTGATCTGCTTCGTCTTTGAAAGTATTGACTCCAATAATTGGAATCTCCCCATGATGCTTTCTGGTTTCATACAACATACTTTCTTCTTGAATCTTAGATCGTTGGTACATTCTTTCCATCGCACCTAGTACCCCACCTCGAGCATTGATTCTTTCCAACTCTAGCAATACCGCTTCTTCTACCAGGTCTGTTAATTCGTTCATTAAGAAGCTACCTTGCTGTGCATTCTCCACTTTGGCGGTTCCTAATTCCTTATTAATAATTAACTGAATGGCAAGGGCTCTTCTAACGCTCTCTTTGGTTGGTGTGGTAATAGCTTCATCATACGCATTGGTGTGTAAACTATTGCATTGATCATAAATGGCATACAAGGCCTGCAATGTCGTTCTGATATCATTGAAATCAATTTCCTGTGCGTGTAAACTTCTACCACTTGTTTGGATATGGTACTTTAATTTTTGAGACCTTGAATTCGCTTTGTATTTAAGCTTCATAGATTGCGCCCAGATCCTTCTTGCGACTCTTCCTATCACCGCATATTCTGGGTCCATACCATTGCTAAAAAAGAAACTAAAATTGGGAATAAAATCATCAATCTCTAAACCTCTATTCAAGAAATACTCAATGTAGGTGAATCCATTGGCTATTGTAAATGCCAACTGTGTAATTGGATTGGCCCCAGCTTCTGCAATATGGTATCCCGAGATAGAGATGCTATAAAAATTCTTTACTTTTCGGTCTACAAAATAAGCTTGCACATCGCCCATTAACTTCAAAGCAAAATCAATAGAGAAAATACAAGTGTTTTGTGCTTGATCTTCTTTTAAAATATCTGCCTGAAGTGTACCACGTACATTTTGTAAAACTTGTTTTTTAATGGTGTCATACACTTTTGGATCAAGCACTTGATCTCCACTTACACCTAATAATTTTAAACCAAGGCCATTGTGTTGGATGGATTGTTTTTTCAAGCTTTCAAAATCATGATAGACTGGCCTAACTTTTGCTTTAAAAATTTGATTCAATTTTTTATTAACCGCTGGCCACATTTTTTGTTCTGTGATATACTGCTCACAAGCTTGATCGATTGCTGCGTTAAAAAACATCGCTAGCATGATGGCTGCAGGACCATTGATGGTCATGCTCACAGAACTTGTTGGGTCATTTAAATTAATCCCAGAATATAATTTCTTGATATCATCCACCGATGCAATATTCACACCAGCGTTACCAACTTTTCCAAATACATCCAATCTATTAGAAGGATCTTGACCATATAATGTCACACTATCAAAAGCAGTAGACAATCTTGTAGCAGGTTGCCCCTTGGCTAAAAAATGAAAACGTTGATTGGTTTTTTCTGGACCACCCTCACCAGCAAACATTCTTGTTGGATCCTCTCCTGTGCGCTTTAAGTCAAATACACCAGCAGTATATGGGTAATGCCCTGGCACATTTTCTTTTAATTGCCACTCAGCAATATCTCCCCAGTCTTTAAAATTTGGTAAATACACTTTTTGTAAAGTCAACCCAGATTCTGTTTTAAAACGCAAAGGTTGGTGAATTTTTTTGCCTCTTATTTCATAGACCAATGACTCTTGTTGGTACTTCGTTTTTGTTGCTTCCCAAGTCTGAATAGATTTTTTCACTTCTGGATCGATCGCACCAGCTACTTTATCTGCTTCCTCTTTTAGAAGCGGTAATTTTTTAAGCTTAGGATTTTGCATCACTTGCTCATAACTATACCATTGAGAAGCCAACTGCTTTTGTTCCGATATCCAAACTCTATTTTTTTGTATCGTTTCAACAATTTCATTTAAATAGTTAAAACGATTCAATGGAATAGTTGGTGTAGCCACCTGACTCGCATTGTACGCCAATGGCTTGGCAATGGTATTCCAATTTAAATGATGTTGTTGATTCACTAACTCAATCATATGATTGAATAGGTGCTGCATGCCCGGATCATTGAACTTGGAGGCAATTGTGCCATACACAGGTAAAGTGCTATGATCTGCATCAAATAAATGTCGCGATCTTGCGTATTGTTTTTTGACATCTCTTATGGCATCCAATCCTCCTGCTCTATCAAATTTATTGATGCCTATGATTTGTGCAAAGTCAATCATATTTATTTTCTCCAATTGACTAGCTGCTCCAAATTCTGGTGTCATGATATACATTGGTAGCGTTACATAATCTACAATGGATGCATCATTCTGGCCAACGCCTGCAGTTTCAATAATGATGGCATCATAACCTGCTGCCTTACATAAATAAATCACTTGGTCTAATGATCCAGAGATGGATTGGTGGTCCGACCTTGTTGCAAGTGAACGCATAAATACATTGGGATGATGGATGGCATTCATCCTAATTCTATCTCCCAATAAAGCACCTCCTGTTTTTTTCTTGGTTGGGTCTACAGACACCACTGCGATACTTAAATTAGGATTGCTTTGAATAAAATAATGTACTAAACGATCACATACAGTAGACTTTCCTGCACCACCTGTTCCAGTTAAACCTATGACAGGAATATTTTTTTGAACAATATTTTTATCTTTCTTAATTTTTAAACTGCCGTTTTGTAAAAGGGTAATGTCCCTTGCTAATTTTCTTGGATCAGTTTTTTTATCAAAAGATAGTTTCGGATACTTAGTAGTTTGATTGGACTTTAATGGGAAATTTGCAAACCCAATCACTTCTTTAATCATGCCTTCAATCCCCATGGCAAGACCATCCTTAGGTAAATAGATTTTTGAAATACCTTTTGCATGAATGATAGCTGCTTCTGAAGGTAAAATAGTACCGCCACCTCCACCAACAATTTTGATATGTTGGTAGCCTGCATCATTTAATAATTTTCTGAGGTAGGTAAAAAATTCAATATGTCCTCCTTGATAAGATGTAATGGCAATCAATTGCACATCCTCTTCGATTGCTGCTTCTGCAATTTCTTGAGCTGATCGGTTATGTCCCATGTGGATGACTTCTGCACCCTGTTCTTGCAAGACGCGGCGCATGATATTAATAGACGCATCATGCCCATCAAATAAACTAGTTGACGTTAAAATTCTTATTTTTTGCATACCACAAAACTAACATATGTTAGGGGTAAAACAAAGTAGAAATTTTACTTTTTTGCGTAGGCTTTTGCAGCAGCAATAAAATGCACAAACAAAGGTGCTGGCGCTTCTACTGTACTCTTTAATTCTGGATGGTATTGAACGCCAATAAAGAATGGATGATTGGGTAATTCTATAATTTCTACCAAGCCAGTTTCAGGATTTACACCACTCGTAACCATCCCTTTTTCTTGGAATGCATTTAAATACGCATTGTTAAATTCATAACGATGACGATGACGCTCGTTAATCAAATTTGCACCATAAATAGTGTGGGCCAATGTATTTTCTGTGATGCTACAAGGATAAGATCCTAAACGCATTGTACCACCCATCATGGTAATGGCTTTTTGTTCCTCCATCATATCAATTACAGCATCTGGAGTACTAGAATCCATCTCTGTAGAATGTGCTTCTGTTAATCCAATCACATTTCGTGCAAATTCAATCACAGCCATTTGCATACCTAAACAAATACCAAAAAATGGCAACTTGTTTTCTCTTGCATATTGAACAGCTATGATTTTTCCTTCGATGCCTCTATTTCCGAATCCTGGAGCAACTAATAATCCATCTAATTCACCCACTAATTCCTTCACATTTTCTTGGGTAATATCCTCGCTATGCACATTCACCACATTCACTTTCACCTCATTCATAGCACCTGCATGAATAAAGCTTTCTAAGATAGATTTATACGCATCCTGAAGCTCAATATACTTTCCAATTAAGCCAATGTTGACAGTCGATTTAGGATTTTTTAATTTTTCTAAGAAGATAGTCCACTTAGTTAGATCTGGCTCTTTGAAATTGGTAATCTTTAATTTTTCTAACGCAATTAAGTCTAACTTTTCTTCCAACATTTTCAAAGGCACTTCGTAAATGGTCGATGCATCTGCTGCTTCTATCACCCTGCCAGCTCTTACATTACAGAATAAGGCAATCTTCTTTTTTATTTCGTCATTCAAAGGTTCTTCTGCTCTACATACAATCACATCTGGATGCACTCCAGCTTCGCTTAGCATACGCACGCTATGTTGTGTCGGTTTTGTTTTTAATTCTTTAGCTGCTCTCAAATAAGGTACTAAAGTTAAATGCACCACCATCACATCTTCCTCTGGTAATTCCCATTGGATTTGTCTTACCGTTTCCACAAACGGTAAACTTTCAATATCACCCACTGTTCCACCAATTTCGGTAATCACCACATCGTACTTACCATCTTTACCCAATAACATCATGCGATGCTTAATCTCGTCCGTAATATGGGGTACCACCTGCACTGTTTTTCCAAGAAACTCTCCCGCTCTTTCTTTGTTGATCACCGTTTGATAGATACGACCAGTAGTCACATTATTTGCTTGTGAAGTAGGTGTATTTAAAAAACGCTCATAGTGACCAAGGTCTAGATCTGTTTCTGCGCCATCTTCAGTGACATAACACTCTCCGTGTTCATATGGATTTAAAGTTCCTGGATCGACATTAATGTAAGGGTCAAACTTTTGGATCGTGGCAGTAATGCCACGCGCTTGTAATAATTTAGCTAGAGAAGCAGCAATAATGCCTTTTCCCAAGCTACTTGTAACACCACCCGTAACAAAAATATACTTTGCCATAACTTTAAATTCATCTAATATTGAAAAAGGAATTCCAGCAACAGTTGTCTATTGAGGAGGACCCAATCAATTGGTTTTTTAATGCGACCTATCTGTAATTTGGAAAAAATGCGAGGAGGTCACACAAAACTAAGATAAAATTCTAGGCCTACAAAATCAATCAAACTACAAAAACAATAAATGTTTATAAGTATTATTTAAAAGTGAACATCTTAAATCAAATTAAAATTTAAATCTATGAAAAAGGCCCTCTATACCTTATTTGCACTGCTTTTTACAGCAAGTTTAATCAGCTGGCAATGGGAAAAAACTCAACACCCAATCCTGGATAAAAGCGAGGTCATTGAATGCCTTAATATGGAGACCCAGCAAGCTTATCAATTAGAAGCAAGTCAACCAAAATTTGCGAATATGCATCCAGCACCTATGCAAGTTAATCCAGCAGATTTATTAGGTACCATTGTTCCATTTAATGCTGCTGATGGAAAGCCAGGACAAGCGTATTTTATTCCTGCTAAAAAGAAATCAGACAAGTGGTTGATTGTGATTCAAGAATGGTGGGGACTCAACGACAATATCAAAATGGAAGCAGACCAATATTTCAAAGACTTAGGGGATGTGAACGTGATGGCTGTGGATATGTATGATGGCAAGGTAGCTGCAACTCCAGACAGTGCTATGAAATTAATGCGTGGTGCAGATATGAACAGGATGGTGGCCTTGATTCAAGGTGCAGTAAAACATGCTGGACCAAAAGCAGCTATTTATAGTGTGGGGTGGTGCTTTGGTGGGATGTGGAGTTTGCAAACCGCCATCATTGCTGGACCTCAAGCAAAAGGATCTGTGATGTATTATGGTCGTCCAGAATCCAATATGGAAAAATTAAAATCAATTCAATGTGATATCATTGGCTTCTTTGGAAACTTAGACCAATCGCCTTCTCCTGCCATGGTGAATACATTTGAAGCCAACATGAAATTAGCTGGGAAAAACTTGACTACTTATAAATATGAAGCTGGTCATGGATTTGCGAATCCGAGCAATCCTTCTTATAATGCTGCAGCTAAAAATGACTCTTATAGTAAAGCAATTGCTTTCTTAAAGGCGCATTAATTTTACATTTTATAAAGAGTAAATATACTATCCCTAGCTCTCTAAAAACGTTCGCTACGGAATAGTATATTTACTCTTTTTTATAAATAAAAAAAGATTTAGTAATTATTTGAAGGAAGCAAATAATTTTTTACATAGTCAGCAACTCCCTCTTCCAAACTACTAAAAGTTTCTGCATAGCCTGCAGCGCGCAGTTTTGCCATATTTGCTTCGGTAAAGTATTGATACTTGTCCTTAATGTCTTCGGGCATTTCTACAAATTCAATATTGGGCTCAAGGCCTTGCGCTATAAAAGTATTGGCAGCTAAATCATAAAAGGTTCTAGCCTTTCCGGTGCCTAAATTATACAATCCGTTTTTTGATGCCACCCATTCACGGGATAACATCTGGTGCATCATCCAATTGATTACGGCCACTAAATCTTTTACATAAATAAAGTCTCGTAATTGTTCCCCATCTTTATATTCTGGTCTATGACTTTTAAATAATTTGACAATACCTTCCGATTTAATTTGGTTAAAGGCATGCAATATCACACTCGCCATGCGTCCTTTATGTGCTTCGTTGGGACCGTATACATTAAAGAATTTTAAACCCGTCCAAAACGGTGGATTATTAGATTGAGTGGTCGCCCATTTATCAAATTCGTTTTTACTAATGCCGTATGGATTCAGTGGTTGAAGTTGATCTAAAATAGTATGGCTATCCTTATAACCATGTTCTCCTGCACCATAAGTTGCTGCAGAAGAGGCATAAATCATTGGAATATTTTTTGAAGTTGCATAATGCCAGAGCGATTTTGAATATTCTAAGTTCAATTCCTCGTGAATGGCATAATTAAATTCAGTGGTATCGGTTCTTGCACCCAAATGCACAATCAAATCAATTTCAAATGCATCCCCTTCCAATTGTGCTAAAAAAGCTTGGCGCTCAACGGCCTTGATACAACTTTTTGTTTCCCAGTTGCTTCTTTTTGCCTCCACACCAAAGTCATCCACTAATAACAATTGATTAAGCCCTTGTTCATTTAATAGTTGAACAAAAACAGAACCAATAAAACCAGCGGCTCCTGTAACAACTATGGTTGGTTGTTTTGACATGGGTTGTAACGTATGAAACTTAAAGAAACTTATAATTTTTTTTCAATCGCAGTATCATATTCATTTTTCCAATTGGTAATTGAACCCCAATTTTCATTGTCCACAATCACCTCTCCATTTGTGACTGTACCAATACTTGAAACATGAATACCAAAAGTTTTAGCCATGCTTTCAATATCTGCAACTTGACTAGCTGCGCAAGAAACAACAACTCTACTTTGTGCTTCACCCAACCAATAAGCATCTTTACGTAAGTCGCTATTATTTGAACTTACATTGAATCCTTTGTGCGTGAAGAATGCAGATTCTAAAAGTGTAATCATTAATCCACCTTCACTAATATCATGTGCAGACTTGATTACACGTTTTGTAATTAAATTAGTCACCAATTGTTGTAGTTGAAACTCTTCCTCCAAATCAAAATAAGGTGCTGGAGAATAAGCAACGCCTTTTAATTTATTCAAATACTCAGAAGAACTAATATCATTTCTTTGTTGACCTAATAACACAATCACATCTCCTTCATTTTTAAAATCTAGCGTCATTCTATTGTTCATGTCTTCTACAATACCTACCATACCAATTGTTGGCGTTGGGAAAACAGGACCATCCGGATTTTGATTGTAAAAACTCACGTTACCACCAGTCACTGGGGTATTGAACTTTCTACAAGCAGCACCCATTCCCTCAACTGATTTTACAAACTGATAATACACTTCTGGGTCGTAGGGATTACCAAAATTCAAGCAATTGGTTACCCCAATTGGCTCACCACCAGAACAAACAATATTTCTTGCCGCTTCTGCCACTGCAATCATGGCACCCACTTCTGGATTTGCATAAACATATTTACTATTACAATCTACCGTCATTGCTAATGCTTTGCCTGTTCCTTTTGCTAACACAATAGCCGCATCACTTGGCGCATTGGTAGAGGTATTTGCTGCACCTACCATACTATCATATTGTGTATACACCCAACGCTTAGATGCGATATTAGGAAGCTGCACCATAGCTTTTACAGTCTCTTGTAAATTTGTCGTATCTGCTATAGTACTGATATCAAAAGCATTTACTTTTTCTAAATAAGTAGGCGCTTGATATGCACGAGTGTACTGAGGAGCACCACCGCCTAATACTAATTCATAGGCCGGTAAAGATGCTTCGAGTTCACCATGCATATAAAAATTTAACAAACCATCATCAGTTACTTCACCAATATTAGAACAAGACAAATCCCATTTTTCAAATACGGCTAAAACTTGTGCTTCTTTACCTTTCTCCACCACCATCAACATCCTTTCTTGACTCTCACTTAATAATAATTCCCAAGCCTTCATATTTTGTTGACGGGTAGGTACTTTATCTAGATCGATGCGCATCCCTACTTGACCTTTCGCACTCATCTCTGCAGTAGAACAAATAATGCCTGCGGCACCCATGTCTTGCATACCCACTACACCACCGGTTTCTATTACTTCTAAACAAGCTTCTAATAATTTTTTCTCTTGGAAAGGATCACCCACTTGCACTGCTGGTAATTCTTCTACACTATCGGCAGTAATTTCTGCAGAGGCAAAACTTGCACCACCAATACCATCTTTTCCTGTGGCACTTCCTACAAAAAATACAGGATTCCCTTTTCCTAATGCAATCGCGCTGACTGTTTTACCCGCTTTCACAATACCCACACTCATCGCGTTCACTAAAGGATTGGTATGATAACATTCTTCAAAATAGATTTCACCACCCACAGTAGGTACACCAAAACAGTTTCCGTAATGCCCAATACCATGCACCACACCAGAAAGCAAACGCTGCGTTTTTTTATCTTCTAATTTTCCAAAACGTAAACTATTCAAAGATGCAATTGGTCGAGCACCCATTGTAAAAATATCTCTTTGAATACCACCTACTCCAGTTGCAGCACCCTGAAAAGGTTCCAACGCACTTGGGTGATTATGAGATTCAATTTTAAACACCACACCATAATCATTTCCAATATCCATCAAGCCTGCATTTTCCTCACCAGCAGCCACCAACATTCTTCCACCATCACGAGGTAAAGTTTTTAACCACTTGATTGAATTTTTGTAACTACAATGCTCAGACCACATCCCACTAAAAGCACATAATTCTGTAAAATTTGGGGTACGTCCTAGTTTTTCTTTAATAAGTTCAAACTCTTGTTCTGTAAGTCTTAATTGTTGGGCTGTTTTGACAGTAATTTCCATGGTGTTGGCTTATGCTTAAATAGATTTGGCGAAGGTACAAAACGAGTGACTTAACCCATCATGGAATTACCAACATTCATGTATTAAACTGTTAGTAGTTCAATAAAGAATCAATTTGATTATCAATAGTTTAGAATTTTATTAATATTATATAATTAATTAATATTAATATTTTTTGCACATTTTACTATTTTTTAATGGTTTTTTATCTTAAAATATAATAAATCTGAATATCTTTGAATAAATAATTTATATTTTAAAATAATAATATATGTCATTAAGAACCGACGCAGTCAACCATGTAAGTCATTTTAAACCAACTTCACCTAATATTAAGAGTGCAAAAATCACTGGCGTATTTGGAGAAAGTGTATTCACTACTAAAACAGCTAGAGAATACCTAAGTGACGAAGCTTACAAAAGTTTAATCACTAGTATCAAGGGCGGTAAAAAAATTGATCGAACTGTGGCGGGTCAAATTGCTTCAGGTATGCGTGCTTGGGCAGAGACAAAAGGCGTGACACACTTTACACACTGGTTCCAACCTTTGACAGGTGCCACTGCCGAAAAACATGACTCTTTCTTTACTTTAAAAGGAGATGGCACTGCGATTGAAGAATTTGATGGCGCTACTTTAATACAACAAGAACCAGATGCCTCTTCTTTCCCTAATGGCGGATTAAGAGCGACATTTGAAGCAAGAGGTTATACCGCTTGGGATCCATCATCTCCCCCATTCATTATCGAAATTGGCAACGGAAAAACATTATGTATCCCTACCATTTTCATTGCATACACTGGAGAATCTTTAGACTATAAAGCACCGTTGATGAAAGCAGTGGATGCAGTTAATAAAGCATCCGTAACTGTTTGTAACTATTTTGACAAGAACGTTAACAAAGTAATTGCTACATTAGGTTGGGAGCAAGAATATTTTGTAATTGACGAAGCCTTGGTGAATGCAAGACCAGATTTATTACAATGCGGAAGAACCGTATTTGGTTTCACACCTGCAAAAGGTCAACAATTAGAAGATCATTATTTTGGATCTATTCCAGAAAGAGTGTACGCGTTCATGCGTGATTTTGAAAATGAATCTTATAAGTTAGGTATTCCTTTAAGAACAAGACATAATGAAGTAGCACCTGCTCAATTTGAGTGTGCACCAATTTTTGAAGAAGTGAATATTGCAGTGGATCATAACATTTTATTGATGGATGTAATGACTCGTGTTGCAAAAAGACACCGATTGGTGGTTTTATTACACGAGAAACCATTTGCAGGTATCAATGGAAGTGGTAAGCACAACAACTGGAGTTTAGCAACAGATACAGGCATTAATTTATTGGCTCCTGGTAAAACACCTAAGACCAATTTAATGTTCTTGACTTTCTTTGTAAACACCATCAAAGCAGTACATGATTATGCAGATATCTTAAGAGCCTCTATCGCTTCTGCATCCAACGATTTCCGTTTGGGAGCGAACGAAGCACCTCCAGCAATTATTTCTGTATTCATTGGAGATTATTTAACAAAAGTGTTGAACGACGTTGAAACGCGCGTGGGCAATAAGTTTGACGAGCAAGACGAAGCCATCTTAAAATTAGATTTGCATAGAAGTATCCCTGAATTGATGATTGACAACACCGATAGAAACAGAACTTCTCCCTTTGCATTTACAGGAAATAAGTTTGAATTCCGCGCGGTAGGATCTACAGCGAACTGTGGTCATCCAATGACGGTATTGAATACCATTATTGCAGATACCTTAAATAAATTTGCTGCAGAAGTTGATGCGTTAATTGCAAAAGGTGAGAAGAAAGAAATTGCAATCATGCAAGTGATACAAAAGTATATTGTTGCTAGTAAATCCATTTTATTTGAAGGTGATGGATATAGCGATGCATGGCATCAAGAAGCTGAAAAAAGAGGCTTACCAAATTTAAAAACGACACCAGTTGCATTAGACGCCATGGTATCCGATAAAGCTAAAAAACTATTTAGTGAGAATGTGATATACACACATGGTGAATTGGAAGCAAGACATGAAATTGAATTAGAGAAGTATATTAAAAAAGTGCAGATTGAAGCACGTTTAATGGGCGACTTAGCAACCAACCATATCATCCCTGCTGCTATTAAATATCAAAACGAATTACTTAAAAATGTAAGCCTACTTAAAGAAGCTGCTTTACCAGAAAATTTATACAAAGGCCAAATGCATTTATTAACTGAAGTGAGTACGCATATTCAAGAAGTGTATGACAATGTACACGAAATGGTAGAAGCAAGAAAGGTGGCGAATAATATTGAGGACACAAGAGCAAAAGCCATTGCTTATGAAGCCAATGTAAAAGCGCAATACTTTGATAAAATTCGTTACCACGTAGATAAGTTAGAGGAATTGGTGGACGATGAATTATGGACCTTACCTAAATACAGAGAATTGTTGTTCTTGAGATAATCGAGAAAGTAAATATCAAGGATGATCCCCAAAGGTGAGCCCCCAAACAAAAAGGCTCCAAGAAATTGGAGCATTTTTTATAAAGAACTTTATTACTATAATAAAAGAAGGGACTCCTTTACGGGGCCCCTTCTTTTATTTCATTAGAGAATTTTTAAACTGTGTTTATTTTGCGAAGCTGAACACAGTTTAAAAATTACTTCATCTTAAACGACTCAAGGAACTTAGTTGTGAAGTTTCCTTTTCTAAAATCTTCGTCCTGCATTAATTGTAAGTGAAAAGGAATGGTTGTTTTCACACCTTCAATCACATACTCGCTTAATGCACGATACATGGTATTAATCGCTTCCTCACGTGTTTGTGCCACCGTGATTAATTTACCAATCATTGAATCATAATAAGGAGGGATCACATAACCTGCGTATACATGACTATCTACACGAACACCATGTCCACCTGGGGTATGCAATACAGTGATCTTCCCTGGTGAAGGTCTAAAATCATTGTATGGATCTTCCGCATTGATACGACATTCAATCGCATGCAATTGTGGTTCGTAATTTTTTCCAGATATTTTTTCACCTGCAGCAATTTTAATTTGCTCTTTAATTAAATCATAGCTTACTACTTCTTCCGTCACGCAATGCTCTACTTGAATACGGGTATTCATTTCCATAAAGTAGAAATTACGATGCTTATCTACTAAGAACTCTATCGTTCCTACACTTTCATAATTGATTGCAGATGCAGCTTTGATGGCAGCATCCCCCATTCTTTGACGTAATTCTGGTGTCATAAATGGTGAAGGAGATTCCTCTACTAACTTTTGGTGTCTTCTTTGAATGGAACAATCACGCTCACTTAAATGACACACATTTCCATATTGGTCACCCGCTACTTGAATCTCGATATGTCTTGGCTCTTCCACAAATTTCTCCATGTACAAACCATCATTCTTGAAACTTGCAGCCGCTTCCATCTTGGCATCATTGAATGCTTTTTCAATTTCTGATTCATTCCAAACTACACGCATGCCTTTTCCACCACCACCAGCAGTTGCTTTAATGATAACAGGATATACAATTTTTTTAGCTAATATTTTTGCAGCATCCACACTCTCTAATAAACCTTCTCCACCTGGCACTACTGGAACACCTGCTTTGATCATCGTTTCTTTTGCGGTGATCTTATCCCCCATTTTATTAATCATGTCTGGGGTAGGTCCAATAAATTTAATCCCATGGTCTGCACAAATTTGCGCAAACTTGGCGTTCTCTGCTAAGAAACCATAACCAGGATGCACTGCATCTGCGTTGGTGATTTCACAAGCAGCCATAATATGTGGGATATTCAAATAAGACTCAGCACTCTTTGGGCCACCAATACATACAGCTTCATCTGCAAATTTTACATGCAAGCTATCTTTGTCTGCGGTCGAATACACTGCAACCGTTTTGATACCCATCTCTCTACAGGTTCTGATGATACGCAAAGCAATCTCGCCTCGGTTGGCAATCAATATTTTTTTAAACATCTTTTAAATTTAAGTTAAACAGGTTGGGAGGACTGAGTGCAGGACCTTATGCAGGTTGCACTAAAAACAATGGTTGATCAAACTCTACAGGGCTTGCATCTTCCACTAAAATTTTCACAATTGTACCTTTTACTTCGGATTCAATTTCATTGAACAATTTCATTGCTTCAATGATGCAAACGACTTTACCAGCACTGACTTCGGTACCCTCTTCGGCCAATAAAGGCTTATCAGGAGAAGCTCTTCTGTAGAAAGTACCAATCATTGGACTCTTAATAGTGATTAAGTTGTCGGCAACTGGGGCAGCAGCAGGAGAAGGTGTCACTGGAACGGCGGCAGATGAAGCGGCAGCTGGTGCAGATGGAGCAGCTGCATACACTGTTTGAGCAGGCGCAGAGGTCACTGTAATTTTATCTTCTTTTTGCTTAATGGTTACTTTGCCATCTTTATCCTCGATGCTGATTTCTCCAATATTGCTTTTGTTAACTACCTTAATTAAATCGTGAATTTGCTTTAAGTCCATATTTGGTTAATTTGAACAAAAATGGGCTTTTTTTACCAAAAAGCACAAA
>Ga0315908_10001958_pt1 | contig 15293 bp, 11 predicted proteins | sample LakEriMetagenome_12_FD_203520 | JGI IMG/M metagenome (GOLD analysis project Ga0315908, IMG submission 203520) | Freshwater fungal communities from buoy surface, Lake Erie, Ohio, United States - Buoy 4 MA124 | ecosystem: Environmental > Aquatic > Freshwater > Lake > Lake biofilm | place: USA... | reverse complement strand
GGGCTACCACCATTGCTGGATGGGGCTGTCCAAGTTAGTCCTACTATACCTGCAGTTGTGATGGCAACATCATTGGCAACGTTAGAAGGCGCAGTTGGGTTAGTAGCAGAGATGAAATTCAATTCAGCTGAAGGTTGTGTGCTGTAGCCAAACTAGTTCCTTGATTCTACAACGAAAATGTAAGAAGTATCAGCAACTACATCTTAAGTCACTAAAATATTAGTTGTAAGGACATTTTGGGCAATAACAGCGAAAGTATCTTCGGTGTATTTCTTTTTCCAACTTATTCTGTAGTCTAAAACTTCTGAGCCACCATTAGCATCTCCTTGCGTCCAAGAAAATGATAATTAGTTAGCATTTGTATTTGCTTAGTCGATTGCTAAGTTTTTAGGAGGGTCAGGGTAGGTTATGATTACTGCTCCGTTTCCTGCATCTGAGGTAAGTGAATCACCTACCAAATTAGTCGCAATTATTACAGCTTTTACTTCCGATCCCCAAGGTAAATTAAAGGGAGCAGATTAAAGGCTTGTCACGGGCACAAGGCAGCTCAATGCAGTCATAATACCAGAGTCAGCTCCATTACAATTTGTCAATTCTGTAGCATAAGTTAAATTATCACTTTAGAGGATTTTTACTGTATAACTCGTTATTGGTGATCCTCCATCGTAAGGTTTGTTCCAAGTTATGGTAACTCCAGTATTCGACACTACTGTAGTTGTGGGTGTCTAAGGTTTGTTAGGTACTGCGGCTGCTCTTATCTAAACCACAGCAGATTCTAAACTCAATCCAATCAAATTTCTTGACTAAACAGTGAACGAGTAAACTTCATTTGGTGTTAAAGATTCAGCTGTGTACATGGTGGTAGTCAAGCCTGAAACTAGGACAGTTGACGCATAACCTGAGGTCAATTTATAATTGATTAGATAGTCAATAACAGGACTTCCACCATCATAAGTTCCTGAACTCCATGTAAGACCAATTTTACCTTCCGCTGTAATCAGGGCATCGTTAGCTACATTGATTGGAGCATCTGGAATGGTCGCTGCAAGTGCTTAATCTATGTTAGAGAAATCTAAACTGAATCCAAAGGCATTTCTTGATTTGACTTTAAAACGATAGTTTACGTTTGCAGTTAATCCTGATGCAACATATGAAGTCTGTCCGATTCCTGAGGCAAGTAGTTCGAATGTATTTGTGCCTTAGTCCCAGAAAACAGAGTAATCTATGATAGGAGTACCACCGTCTGAAGCACCTGGGTTCCAATTTAAATAGATGTGTGTCGCATTTGACAAAGCTTCATTACTTAATAAGTTATTTGGTGCATCGGGATTAGTAACAATAATCGCTCCATTTCCTTAAGGAGAGTTGACAGATTGTCCTACAACATTCACTGCAACGATTTTAGCATAAACATGCGAGCCCCAAGGTAAATTGTAAGGAGCAACTAAAAGTGAAGTTATGGGTATTGTACAACTGAATACAGCCATAATTGATGGTTCAGACCCATCACAATCAGCCTTGTTTTCTGTAAAAGTAACATTATCACTGTGTCTAATCAGGATTTTGTAAGCTGTGATTCCTGATCCACCATTAAAAGGTGCTGTCCAAGCCACATTAATGCTAATGTTAGAGTTCACAGAAGTTGAAGGTGCGCTGGGCTAAGAAGGTTTGGCTGCTGCCAAAATGGTTACACTAGCAGATGCCAGACTCAAACCAACCAAATTTCTAGATTAAACTGTGAAAGTATATTAGGTATTTGCAGTCAAACCGGTTGCAGTAAAGCTTGGAGACAATACTCCTTGAGCAAGAACTTAGTAAGTATCTATTCCTGTAAGAATGTTTACGGTGTAATCGATAACTGGGGATCCACCATCATATTGGGCAGGACTCCAAGAAAGCCCAACTTTTCCGGATTCTGTAATTTAAGGAACATTTGTTAAGTTAATCGGAGCTACTGGAACACTTGCTGCTAGAACAATTATGGTATTAGAATAAGAAGTTGAATAGCCAAAAGCATTTCTTGAAAGAACTTTGAATTAGTAGTTCCTATTAGCTTCTAAAGTGGCTGTAGTTGTATACTAGGTATCAGTAACACCAGTTTACAAAGAAACAAAAGGCTAATCTGGTTGTCCACTGTCCCACCACACTGCATAATCGATCACAGGAGTACCACCATTAGATGATCCCTCATTCCACTGTAATCCAATTTAGCTTTCGGTTGTGACTGATGCTACGTTTTATAGATTTAATGGTGCATCCGGATCTGTTAAGATCAAAGCTCCATTTCCAATCTCCGAGATTCCTGAAGCTCCAACATTATTATTCGCAACAACTGTAGCATATATACTTTAACCCCAATTTAAATTGAAAGGAGCTGCGAGGAGAGATATTATAGGAATGGTGCACTGAGCTGCTGTAATTATACCCAAATTGCTGCCATCGCAATTACTTAACTCAGTACTCGAAGTTGTGTTGTCACTGTGTAAAATTTTTACTGTGTAAAAAGTTATAGGATCTCCTCCATTGTAAGGCGCAGTCCAGGTAATCTTGACTCCAGTATTGTAAATTACTGTAGTTACTGGTGCGATTGGCACGCTTGGAACTGCTGCTGCTCTTATTGTAACAGCAAGTGACAATTAGCTGAAACCGACTAGATTTCTTGCTTCTATCTTAAAGTTGTATATGCCGTTGATTGTCAATTAGTTTGCTGTGAAGAATTTTGTAGTTACACCTTCAGCCAAAATACTGTATGCATCCTGCCCTAATTAGTAGCTGATTTTATAATCAATCACTGGACTTCCACCGTCATAAGCTCCATCACTCCAGGATATGCCGATCACTCCTGCCGCAGTAATTTCAGCTTTATTTAAAAGATTTATGGGAGCGTCAGGGACTCTAGCTGCTAAAATTGTCACTTCGTTCGACATGGCAATGCTGTAGCCGAACGAATTCCTTGATTCAACTTTGAATTTATAGTATTCGTTAGGCGTTAAAGTAGCTTTGGTAGTGTAGTTTGTTGATACAATGTTGATGTCCAACACTTACCAGGTACCAATACCTTAATCCCAACTTACCCTGTAGTCTATAACTGGCGTTCCACCATCACTAAGTCCTGCTTACCAAGTAAGACCTATTTTTTAGGCATTCGTTACAGCTGCATCATTCGCTAAGTTAATCGGCTAATCTGGATTAGTCAAAATCACAGCTCCATTTGCAGGATCTGATGAGTTGGATGAGCCGACTACATTCGTGGCAGTAACTGTTGCGTAAATGCTTGATCCCCAAGGTAAGTAAAAAGGTGCAACTTACAATGAGCTAATAGGAATTGTACACTCAGTCTAATCTACTACGGCTTGCTGAGTTCCGTCGCAATTTGCATTTACAGTGAATGTCTAATTGTCTGATTGTCTAATTTTTACGGTATAAGATGTGATTACTGATGCCCCATTGTAAGGAGCATCCCAGTTAACAGTCACAGCTGTGTTGGAAATCACTACTGTAGTTATGTTCTGTGGAACATCAGGTTTAGACGCAGCTAAAATTGTAACGGCTGTAGAATTAGCACTGACGCCAACTAAATTTCTGCTTTGAACTTTAAAGGTGTATTCTAAACTTCTTGAAAGACTCAAGGCACTGTATGATTTAGTTGTCAAATTTTAAGCTAAAATGGCATATTAGTCTGTACCGGTAAAGAAGTATAAGGTATAATCTATAATTGGGCTTCCACCATCGTAAGCTCCATCATCCCAATTCAAACCAACAACTCCTGCAGTTGTTACTGCTGCATTGTTGGCAAGATTTATTGGAGAATCGGGTAAAGAAGCTGCGAGAATTTAAACTGTGTTTGATTGGGCAGTAGAGTATCCAAACGAATTTCTAGATTCAACTTTAAATGAATAAACTACATTTGGAGTCAAAGTGGCTTCGGTTGTGTAATACAATGTTTAAATTCCTTGGGCGAGTACGACATATTAATCACCATTACCTTGATTCCAGCTGATTCTGTAATCAACGACTGGTGTCCCTCCATCATACTAGCCATTTTACCACTTTAATCCTATGTTTAAAGCAGTAGTAATCTCAGGAACATTGTCTAGATTTGTTGGTGCATCTGGGTTTGTCAATATAATTGCCCCATTTCCTGGCTAAGAATCAATTGAATCACCAACTAAGTTCTGTGCAACTATTTTAGCAAACACACTAGAACCCCATGGTAGATTAAAAGGAGCATCTTAAAGAGAAGAAATTGGAACTGTGCAAGTAGCTGCTTAGAGAATCAGTGAATTCTTTCCATCACAATTGGCGTTGGTTGTAAAAGTAGTATTGTCGCTGTGTCTGATCTTAATAAGATAACCAATGATTGGACTTCCACCATCATAAGGAGCAGTCCAAGTAAATGTGACATCAGTGTTAGAAATCACGGTAGTCACTGGCATGGCAGGTTGATCTGGAACAGCAGCTGCAATTATTTGAATTTCTTCTGAAAAACCACTAAAACCTAATAAGTTTCTGGCTTCAATCTTAAAAGTATATACTCCATCAGCAACCAAATTTTCAGCAGAATAGCTTGTTGGTATCACATTTGATGCTAATACACTGTATTCAGCGGGAGATTTCTTCATACTGATTCTGTAGTCTATTATTGGAGACCCTCCATCGTAAGCACCTTGTTGCCAAGACAACCCGATTTTTCCTGCTCGCGTTACTAAAGCATTGTTAGCTACGTTTATTGGAGCATCTGGGAGGATAGCTGTGAGTATTTCAACAGTGTTTGAAAAAGCAGTACTGAATCCAAAAGCATTTCTTGACAAAATTTAGAATACATACTTTTTGTTTCCTTAAAGTTCGACGGTAGTAGTGTAAGTTGTTGCAACGACATTACTTTACAAAATTGTAAAGCTTCCAATTCCTTAATCCCACCAGATTTAATAATCAATTACTGGAGTACCACCATCTGCTAAACCTCGTTACCATGACAACCCTATTTTTTAGGTATTGGTAATCGAGGCAACGTTTATTAAATGCAAAGGTGAGTCAGGGTTCGTTAATATAATTGCACCATTTCCATCGGCAGAGAAGTCTGAAGCATTAACAGCATTAATGGCACTGATTTTTGCGAATATACTATAACCCCAGGGAAGATTAAAAGGCTCGGCTTGTAAAGTGCTAATAGGGATTGTACATGTTGCCTCTGTTACTATCGTCTATGTGCTTCCATCACAATCGAAAACGGCCTGACTGAATGTCACGTTGTCGGATTTACGAATTTAGATGTTGTAAGCAGTTATTGGAGACCCTCCATTGTCCTTAGGTGCCCATTAAACTCTGACCCCTGTGTTAGAGATTACTAAAGTTGTAGGTGCGTCAAGTATTTAAGGTTTTGCAGCAGCTAGTACGGTAATTGTGGTAGAAAAAGCACTAAAGCCAACAAGATTTCTTGCCATAACTTTGAAAGTATAATACACATTCGGTGTCAAGTTCGAAGCTGTGTAGTAAGTTTGAGTTAGCGAAGCAGCTAATTAGTTGAATTAACCTTGGTCTTCTTAATAGCTAATACTGTAATCTATCACTGGACTACCACCATCGTAAATTCCAGGGCTCCAAATCAGTCCAATCACACCTGAAGCCGTAATACTAGGGTTGTTGGCTAAATCAATCGGACTGTTTGGTATGCTTGCTGCTCTGATAGAAATGGTATTGGAGTAAGAAGTCGAAAGACCAAATTTGTTTCTTGATTTGACTTTGAATTGGTAAACTTAGTCTGGAATTAAGGTAACAGTAGTAGTGTAAGATTTTGTAGTTACACCCGATTCTAATAAAACATAATTACCGCTTCCCTAATCAAAATAAACTGAAAAATCTATGACTGGAGTGCCACCATCTGCTAGGCCTAGATTCCAGGTCAAACCTATTTTGTTTGCATCAGTGATTACGGCATTGTTTGAAAGAGACAAAGGTGCATCCGGGTTAGTCTCAATTACTGCACCTCCACCGGCTGTAGAAGCTTATGAACTTCCGACTACATTAGTTGCGATTATTTGAGCGAAAATTTCATATCCCCAAGGCAGGTTAAATGGTTCTGCTTGAAGAATTGAAATAGGTATTGTGCATGTTAATGCAGCTAAAACAGCCTAACTGCTGCCATCACAATCACTCAATTAGGACGCGAATGTTTGATTATCACTTTTCCTGATTTAGATCGTATAAGCTGTAATAGGAGAGCCACCATCATATGGAGAATTCCATGTTATTGTAACTCCAGTGTTTGAGATTACTGAAGTTACTGGCGCTGCTGGAACAGCTGGGATTGCTGCTGCTAAAATCGTAATATAAGGCGTGAAAGTGCTGACTCCAACCGCATTTCTAGCTTGTATTTGGAAAGTATAATAAACATTGGGAGTTAACCCTGTTGCAGTATAGAAAGTCTGCACTACGTTTGAAGCTAGATTTTCGAAAGCGTTTGTTCCAGTTTTGTATTAAATCGTGTAATCTATTACTGAGCTACCACCATTATAAGTTCCTTAAGACCAAGTCAAACCGATGACACCAGAAGCTGTGATTGTTGGATTATTTGCGAAACTAAGTGGGCTGTCAGGAACAGTTGCAGCTCTTACTGAGATTATGTTTGAGAAACCGCTGTAGCCAAAACTATTTCGGGCTTATACATAAAATGAATACACAACATCGGCTTGAAGAGTCGCAGTGGTCACGTAAGATGTTAAAGTAACTCCTGATTAAAGTTCAGCATAATTTCCCGTTCCTTAGTCCCAAGTGATACGATAGTCTATTACAGAACTGCCTCCGTTGTTAACACCGATAAGCCAAGAAAGTCCAATTTAAGTCACGTTTGTTTATGATGCCACATTTGTGAGAGACAAGGGTTTATCCGGAGCAGTTAATATGATTGACCCACTCCCAGGAGGTGAAGTCAGTGAAGGATTTACAATATTTGAGGCTGTAACAGTCGCGAAAATACTTGCACCCCAAGGTAGGTTGAAAGGAGCTGCTTGAAGCACAGATATTGGTATAGAACATGTTGTTGAACTCATTATATTCGGTTTAGATCCATCACAATTTGTTAGTTAGGTACTGTAAGTTATTCCATCAGATTAAAGAATCTAGATCGTGTAGTTCGTAATTGGACTTCCACCATTGTAAGGAGCAGTCCAAGTTATAGTGACTGATGTGTTCGATACTACAGTTGTAATAGGTGTTAAAGGTTAATCTGGTTTAGCAGCTGCGTAAATCTTAACTTCTTAAGATGCTAAACTCGATGCTACACTGTTTCGGCTTTAAACTTTGAAGTAATACGCTGCACCTGGGATCAGGCTTGTCGCCTGGTAATCGGTGGTAGTAATGCCTGATGCTAAAACGCTGTAAGGGTTGCCTTAAGCGTGGTAAAGTACTGTGTAATCTAGAATAGTTGAACCTCCATTATAAGCACCTGGTTGCCAACTTAAACCAATAACTCCAGAAGCTGTAATTGCTACATTGTTTATAAGATTAATGGGAGCATCTGGTAAAGTTGATGCAATTGAAGAAAGTGTACTTGTAGCTGTGGTACTGTATCCAAAAATGTTTCTTGATTCAACATAGAACTTGTAGGTTGCACCAGAGTTAAGATAATTTTATGTTGTGTATGTTGTTCCCTAGAAACCGCTGCGTAGAACTACAAAAGTGTCAGTTCCTTCATCCCACCAGATTCTATAGTCAATCACTGGACTTCCTCCGTCGAACACTGGGGCTAACCAATTTATGGTAATGTTTGTAGCATTAGTATTTTAGGCTATTGTTTGTAAGTCAGTAGGAGGATTTGGGTAAGTCAAAATAACAGCTCCATTTCCGATGAGTGAAACTCCTGAATTTCCAACTACGTTAGTTGCTTAAACTGAAGCATAAATACTGACTCCCCATGGAAGGTTGAAAGGTGCAGCTTGTAAAGTAGTAATTTAAACTGTGCATTCTGATAGAGTCAGCACACTTGTACTTGAGCCATTACAGTCTGTCAAAGCGGGTGAGTAAGTCAATCCATCACTTTCTTAGATCAAGATTGTGTAGGATGTGATTGGTGATCCACCATTGTCCGGAGCTAACCATGAAATTTTCACTCCAGTGTTTAAGATTTCTAAAGTCGTTGGAGCATCTGGTGTCGCTGGTATCTTGGCGGCTCTTACTTCGATTGAGTCAGAATCTGAGCTAAGACCAACAAGATTTCTTGATTAGACTTTGAATGTGTAAATCGTATCTGCGACTAGTCCTGTTGCGCTGTATGCAGTTCCAAGAACATTTTAGACTAGTACGGAGTAGGCATTAGTTCCAGATTTGTAGCTTATTGTATAATCTATTACTGGACTGCCGCCATTATAAGGACCAGAAGCCCAAGTCAGTCCTACAACACCAGCAGCAGTCGTAGCAACATTGTTGGCCAAAGATGTTGGAGCATCTGGTATAGAAGCTGCTAAAACGTTTAGAATTTATGAACTAGCAGAGTATCCGAACTCATTTCTTGTCTGAACATAAAACTAATAATAAGTATTGGCGATCAAGGTATCAGCAGTCTTAAATGGTTGTTAAGTCTGACCTGAAGCGAGAAGTACAAAATTATTAGTTCCTTGATCCCAATACACTCTGTAATCAAGTACTGGGGTGCCTCCATTGCTCGCACCAGGAGTAAATTAGATCCCAATTTAATTAGCATTGGTTATTGAAGCAACATTTAGCAAATTTTCAGGTTTGTCTGGGTAAGTCAGTATAATTGCTCCACTTCCGATCTAAGAGTAATCTGAGGAATTTACTAAGTTTGTTGCCAAAACTTTAGCCTAGATGCTTGAGCCCCAAGGTAAATTGAAAGGAGCTGCTTATAACTTCGCAATGGGTATGGTACATTCGCTGTTTTCTAGTATTTATTAGTTTGTTCCATCGCAACTAGTAAGTTCTTAGCTAAATGTAACATTGTCGAATTGTAAAATCACAATACTATAACTTGTCAAAGGAGATCCACCATCGTAATTTGAACTCCACTTAATTTTAACATCAGTGTTAACTATTGTAGATGTTACAGGAGTATTTGGTGTTTGTGGTCTGGCAGCTGCTAATATAACAAGTTAAGCTGAACGTTCACTCAATCCAACAGCATTTCTTGCTTGAACTACTATCGTGTAATACTAGTTAGCAACTAAATTGTTCTAAGTGAAAGAATTCTCTGTTACACCAGATGCTATAATGTTGTAAGTATTTTCTGAATATGAGCTTATTGTGTAATCAATTACTGTTGAGCCACCATCGTAAGCTCCTTGGGACCAGTTTAAGCTAATCACTCCAGCAGCTGTTACTTGTGGGATGTTTTAGAGTAAAGTCGGTGCATTAGGAATTGTAGCAGCGATTATTGTGACTTCATTAGATGGTTGAATACTAAATCCAAAAGAATTTCTTGCTTCGACTTTGAATTTATAAGTAACACCCGGAGACAGAGTTACTGTAGTTGTGTAGCTTGTTGATGTAACACCACTTTGAAGGTATTCATAAGTTCCGCCACCTAAGTCCCAGCTTATTCTATAATCCAACACAGGGGCTCCACCGGTGAAAACTGGCTGAGTCCAAGAAAGCCCGATTTAGTTTGCGTTAGTTGTCAAAGGCACATTTTACAAAGAAGTGGGAGAGTCTGGGTTGGTTACTAGCACAGCTCCATTTCCAGAGTCACCGATCTAAGAGCTTCCAACAACATTAGTCGCAGTAATTTTAGCGTGAACACTTGAGCCCCAGGCTAAGTTGAAAGGTTGTGCCATCAAAACACTGACTGGAATCGTGCATTACTCTGATTGCAAAACGATACTGCTCTGTCCGTCACAGTTAACCATTTCAGTTGAAAAAGTCACCCCATCATTTTGCCTTATTTCGATGGTGTATTAGGTAATTGGACTGCCACCAGTGTTAGGCTTAGTCCAAGAAATCAATACTCCTGTGTTTGATACCATCGATGTTGTAGGCGCTACTGGCTAGAAAGGAACGCGGGCTGCTCTGATAGTTACTGCAGCAGATGCTTAACTAAATCCAACAACATTTCTTGCCTAAATTTAGAAATCGTATAACAAATTGGCTTATAGATTAGTAGTTGTGAATTAGGTTACTATGACTCCAGAAGTCAATACAGTAAATGAGCCAGATCCACTAATTCTGTACAAAATTGAATAATCGATAAGCGGTGAACCTCCATCATATTGTGGAGTAGTCCAGCTCAAACCCACAACTCCAGCTGCAGTGATTTCAGGTCTGTTAACTAAGTTTAAAGGGGGAGTTGGTACGCTAGCTGCAAGAATTGTGACTACGTTGGATGTTGTCAAACTGTATCCATAGGCGTTTCGATAATCGACTTTAAATTTGTAATATTGATTTGCGACTAGGGTAGCTTAGGTCGTGTAAGTTGTTCCAACAAGCCCTAATTCTAGCAAAACAAAAGTATCATTTCCTTAGTCCCAGTAAATTCTAGTGTCAATTATCTGCGAACCACCTATGAAAGTGGCATATTACCAGGTCAAGCCTATGTTTGTTGCTGTTGTAACTAAGGCAGCATTCGCTAAATTTACGGGGGCATCTGGATTGGTGATCAAAATTGCTCCGTTTCCGGCGTCAGATGTGACCGAGTTACCTACGACATTGATTGCTGTAACTGTGGCCCACACTGGTGAGCCCCAAGGTAAATTGAAAGGAGCTGATTAAAGGGAAGTGATAGGAACGTTGCAGCTGTTAGCGGCTGGTGAAGTAGTCATGTTACAATTTGTCGAGTCTACTGTGAATGTAGTGTTGTCATATTTTCGGATCTTAACCTCAAAGCCTGTTATTGGAGAACCATTATCATTTGGCGCAGTCCAAGATATTACAACGTTTGTATTAGAAACTTAAGTTGTCATTGGAGCATCTGGCTTCAGTGGTAGACCTGCAGATCTGACAGAAACTGGTTAGGTAAAGTCTGAGAAACCAACGATGTTTCTGCCTCTGACTTTTACAAGATACTCTCTGTTCGGCTCTAGATCAGTAAGTGTGAAAGAAGTCCCTGTTACTCCTGACCTATACAGGGTGTAAACTTCAGCTTAAAGTTTTCGACCTCTCAATCTTCTCATAAGCGGAATCTGGTATATCCATACCTCGTAGTCGATTGCTGGAGTTCCACCGTCAAAAATGGCAGGTTTCCAATTAATTGATATAGTTCCTCCACTGTTTTGCTAAATGTTTGTTTGCAGCTCCATCGGTGAGTTAGGAACTTGAGCGGAAAGGACAGAAATCGTAGGTGAAGGAACACTGTAACCAAAGGCATTTCTAGATTTCACATGGAAGTAGTAGGTGATACCAGTAGACGTTCCGTAAACGGTGTAGTTTTGGGTTAGGACATTCTGATTCAAAACTACAAAAGCGCCTCCTGTCCCCTGGTCCCAGAAAACTTGATAATCTATGACGTTCGTACCTCCATCGTTAGCTCCATTTTACCAAATCAATCCGATTTGAGTAGCATTAGTCAAGGAAGGGTTCGTCCCAAAATTTATTGGAGGATCAGGATTGGTCAGTATAATCGCTCCATTTCCTGAGTTAGATGAAAGTGAATCGCCAACTACATTTATGGCTGTCACTTTCGCATATACACTCGAGCCCCAGGGTAGGCTGAAGGGTTAGTTAGTTAGACTTGATATAGGAACTGTACAGCCAGCAGCTAAAATAACTGAAGGTGACATTCCATTACAATTCTAAGAATCTTAAGTATAAGTTGAACCATCAGCTTAGAGAATCTCGACTTTATATCCAAGGATCTCTGAACTGCCGTCGTAGGGCGTGGTCCAAGAAATCATAACGCTAGACGACACAACGGTAGTGGTCGGCGCAGCTGGCTTATCTGGAACCTAAGCGGCCAAAATGGAAAGTGGTGCAGTATACAGACTCAACCCTATACTGTTTCTCGCTTGAATCATAAAACTGTAAATTTACCCCTTTTCTAAGCCACTTATACTATATCTAGTCTCAGTTACTCCTGAAGCCAACTGAATATAGTTGCCTGTTAGTTTATAACTAATACGATAGTCTATTACTGGTGAACCTCCATCAAACTGTGGGGCTACCCAAGTAAATCCTATTTAAGTTTCTGTAGTCACTAAGGGATTATTTGCTAAGTTATTCGGTGTATCTGGTATCTGTGCTGCTAAAATCGTGACATTTTATGAAGCAATACTTAGACCATAAGAATTCCTCGCTTTGACATAGAAAGTGTAAGACTGTGAAGGACTTAGATTGGTTACTGTGTAGGTTGTAGTTTTTATGCCAGATGCTAGAAGAACAAATTAGCTTGCACCTTGGTCAAAGTAAATTGAGTAATCAACTATAGGTGCTCCTCCGTTGTTTGTTCCTTGTTACCAGGTGACCCCAATCTAAAAGGCTGTAGTTGTTTGCGGAACATTAATTACGTTTTGAGGAGGATCTGGATTAGTCAAGATAATTGCTCCATTACCTGCTTGTGAAATTGCTGATGTTCCTACCGTGTTGGTTGCTGTAACTGTTGCAAATATGCTTGAGCCCCAAGGAAGGTTGAATGGAGAAACTAACAAATTGCTTATTGGGACAGTGCAGCTCGCAGATGCAATTACTGCTGCGTTAGCCCCATTACAGCTCACCAAACTTGTGCTGTACGTAACTCCATCACCTTGAAGAATTCTAATTGTGTAAGATGAGATGGTGTTACCACCGTTGTAAGGCGCTGACCATCGTATGATCACGTTACTTGCGCTTATCTCAGTTGCTACATTGTCCACTACATCTGGGATTCTTGCTGACAAAATGGTGACTGCTGTAGAATTACTGCCATATCCGTAAGCATTTCTCGCTTGAACTTTGAATTAGTAGTATTTGTTCGTCAAAAGAGAAGTGGCATTAAAAGAAGTCTGTGTCACACTTGATGACAAAACCTACCATTCTCCCTCTGACTATTATGAGTAAACTCTATAGTCAATAATCATAGATCCTTAGTTAAAACCTGGAAACCACGTTAAACCTATTTGGGTTGCGTTAGTCGAACTTGCCAGGTTGTTTAAATTTGAAGGTGGATCAGGCGTTTAAGCTGCTAAAACGCTGACAACATTTGAGCTTGTACTCATTCCAAATGAATTTCGTGCTTAGACTCTGAATTAGTAAATTACACCAGCTATCAAATTAGATTTTACTATGTATTATGTAGCGGCTATACCTGATTTTAAGACAACAAAATTATTCGTGCCTTAGTCGTATGACAAAGTATAATCTAAAACAAGTGAACCACCATTGGCGGCACCAGATTACCAAGCCAATCCGATTTAGGTAGCATTTGTGACAGTTGTTAGATCTTAAAGATTTACAGGTGCATCTGGGTTAGTTAGTATCACTGCTCCGTTTCCTGTAACTGAGGCAGTAGAATTTCCGATTTAGTTCTGTGCTATAACCTAGACTTAAATGCTGCTTCCCCAAGATAAAGAAAATGGACTTGTGATCAGTGTAGATATGTTGATAGAACAAGTTGAAGTCAACACTACAGAGTATGCCTGACCATTACAATCTGACAAAGCCTGACTAAAAGTTTAACCATCACTTTAAAGAACAAGAACATAGTAGGCATTTATCACTGCGCCTCCGTTGTAAGGAGCACTCCAAGTAACAACAACCTTAGGACCGCTGATTGTTGTGGTGACAGCAGTTGGTGGAGAAGGAACGCTGGCTGCAATTACAGTTATTTAAGAAGCCAAACTGTAGCCAATTACATTTCTTGCGTACACCTTGAACTGATAGGAATTTCCAGGAATCACAGGTGTTAAAGTGTAGGATGTAGCTGTAATGCCCGTTGCAAGAGGCACGAACAATCCAGATGATTAATCAAATTCTATTTTGTAATCTATAACAGGACTCGCACCGTTGAATGTACCCGGTAGCCAATTCAATCCGATTTAGTAAGCTGATGTTATATCTTTGTTATTGGCTACGGAAGAAGGAGCATCAGGAACTTAAGCTTGTAAAATTTGTGCAATGTTAGAAAATGTTTGACTGAATCCATAGAAGTTTCTAGACTTCACCTTGAATTGATAAGTAACTCCTTAGGCTAGACCTTGGGTTGTGTAGCTGGTTTGTGTCACTCCACTAGCAATTACAATATAATTTCCGTTTCCTTAGTCGTAGCTAACTTCATAATCAATTACAGATGTACCACCATCGTTTGCTCCATTTTACCAAGTTATACCGATTTGCTGGAAATTAGTAACTTGTGGTAAGTTTGCCAATAGTACAGGCGGATCTGGATAAGTCAAAATTATTCCATTTCCTCCTGGTAATGATGCTAGAGATGAACCAACAGCGTTGATTGCTGTTACTGTCGCACGTATTGTAGAACCCCATGGTAGATTAAAGGGTGCACCTATAAGTACGGATGCTGGTATTGAGCACTGTCTCGTAGTCAAGATGATTGAATTCGACCCTTAGCAATTAGCTCCATCAGTCCAGTAATTGATTCCATCACTGGACAAAACTTATATTGAGTAGGCAATTAAAGGCGATCCACCATCATAAGGACTTTCCCAACTAATGTCTACCACGTCTAAACTCAGGTCAAATGTGGTATTTGGTGCCTGTGGTGCTGTAGGAACTGCTGCGCAAAGAATTGTGATTGGCGAAGAAAGGATACTATAGCCAGCAACATTTCTCGATTAAACTTAGAATTTGTAGTTGAGATTCTATGTCAGACCTGCGTAAGTAAAAGAATTTGTTGTGACACCGGTCGCGATGATGACAAAAGCGCCACCAGATGCGTTGTCACTTCTTATCTAATAATCTAATACTGTAGAACCTCCATTTGAAAATCCTTGAGTCCAAGTTAAAACTATTTAAGTTGCATTAGTAGCTGAAACTTGATTAGCTAAATTGGTAGGTGCGTCAGGTACTGTAGCAGCAGTCACAGTAAAAGCACTAGATTAAGGGCTAAGACCATAAGCGTTTCTAGATGCAATTTTGAAAGTATAATCTACACCAGCAACCAAATTAGTCGCTGTGTAGGTCATACTCACGATTCCTTAGGCCAACGTAACATAATTGTTTGTTCCCTGATCATAGTAAAGTGTGTGGTCAATTACAGCACTTCCTCCGTTAAACGTATTGTCAATCCAAGTTATTCCTATTGTGGTCTAAGTTGTTTGGTCAAAGATTTTTGAAAGGCTGTGAGGAGCATCTGGTCTTGTAATTATCACAGCTCCATTTCCAGGACTTGATAAAGGAGAAGAGCCTACCGTGTTTGTTTG
>Ga0315908_10001957_pt1 | contig 15296 bp, 11 predicted proteins | sample LakEriMetagenome_12_FD_203520 | JGI IMG/M metagenome (GOLD analysis project Ga0315908, IMG submission 203520) | Freshwater fungal communities from buoy surface, Lake Erie, Ohio, United States - Buoy 4 MA124 | ecosystem: Environmental > Aquatic > Freshwater > Lake > Lake biofilm | place: USA... | reverse complement strand
AACATCAGTATCTGTTTTTCCGATTTTTGATTGGAAGAAAGAAAGAAAGATGAAGCACTTGAAATTCTTTTATAAGAATCCAATAAACTTCAAAAAGAACTTTAAGACAATATTTTTAAGAAACAAAAATAAATTAACGAAGAAATGCGATTCATATTAATAGACTGGCTTTTTGAAGTTAGCAGTGATTTTTAATTAACCAAAAGTTGTTTGTACAATGCTGTGAATATTTTAGATATTTATATTAAAATGGCGAGCAATATTAGTAAATAGAGATTTTAATTGATTGGTATATAGGCTTTGTGGATTGCTACAAAATTAGATGAAGTTTAGATAGTACGTTTAAGGGATTTCTGCTAGGTATGTGATAATTTATTTACTTAAGAGGAACATTAGATGTAGGAGTATTAAATATTAATTATGTTGGATTATCGTCTTAAGTTTCCTTCCATATTTGAGATCATGTAAACTGTATTTGTCAAGTGGCAAACTTTTCTCTAAAGTTATTAGCAGTATAATCATTTATATCTCATTTAATTTCTTTAGTGTCATCATCATTCTTATCACTCTTTCAGGGCTGTTAATCTTATTATTGATATTATCATTCGCATTTATCAAGTATAATTTAAATACATTATAATATTATTATTGTAAAATAAAATTATTATATCATATAAGATTATTATTAAATTATTATCATATAATTATTTTAAAATAGTTTAGATAATATAACAGTTTAAATTTGTGTCTAAATATAGTGTTTTAATATATATAAAACTGTATAAAAAGAGAAGAAATATAAGGTTTGGACCAAGACGTGTTTTAAGTGCTATTCAGTTAATTTCTTTCTCTGGAATTCAAAGTAGATATAGAGACAATATAAGATAGCGATTAATTTATTAGAGAATTTATAAATAACAACATATAAGTAGAATATCCTCAGATAACCCAAAGCAAAAAAAAGATTAATGTAAATATAAATAATGAATGAATATAGATAAACTATTTCGAACTGCTGGAATAGACAATTTACAATAGTGAGATAAAAGAAAATTACATAAATTACTGGAGAAGATAGAGTAAAATTAATAAATAATGATCATTTTTTGACCATTAAACCTTTGGCTTTTGGAATTATGTCTTCTTACTTCTTGGCTGATGGTTTGCGAATAGCAGTTTCTTTTCTGGCTGAGGATTTACGTTACTCCTTTTTGGTTTCTTATTGTTTTTTCTACTTGTTTTTTTTTGGAGCTACTTCCTCCTCACGGATCAGTCCGTCTTCTGAGTATACGAAATACACATTTGGATGTTCGTTAAGCTCCTTGATGTCCTATTCATTTTCTTACTCATAAATATCCATGTCCAGCATTTCATTACCCTTTATATATTAATAAATCAAATTTAGACATATATGTGTTTTCTTTTATCAAATTATAATATTATAATATTATCATATTATCATATTATCATATTATCATATTATAATATTATCATATTACATATCATCATATTATCATATCATCATATTATCATATCATCATATTATCATATTATCATATTATCATATTATTTAATTAAAATATATCATTGTTTTATTAACATTTTGAAGTATATTATTAATTACCTCTGCTTTCTATTCCAATAACTACTACTAGAACTCCTTATTATTCTTAATCATATTTCCAGACAGCTCTAAATTAGGCAACATCCATTCCGACTCTTCATTCTAAACTCCTAAGTACTCTAATCTTTGCAATTCCTTCTCAGGAATGAAATTTTAAATTATCAGATTCTTCAATTTAAATTCGTTTAACAAATCTCTTCTCCTGTTTTATAGTTCGTCTATCTCTTGACAATAAAATTCATCAAGCTCTTTATTTTCTGTTTCAGCTTGTTTTAACTTCTACCAAATCAGTTTTATTTTTTTAGTTTTATCATCCACTTCTTCTTTCTAACTATTATACTTCTTCTCTAATTCTCTTGTAAATATTTCTTTAGCTAATAATTCTTCCTCCATTTCTTGTTCTCTTTTTGCCTTCAATTCAATCTATTCTTTAGCTTTCATTAGTTCTCTTTCTTAATTCAAATGTTATTATTTAATCTCATGACCTTATATTAGTTTTTCTTCCATTTTCTAAATTTTTTTCATCAGTTTTTTTTATTTTTCAATAGCTTATTACTTTTTTTACTCCTAATCCTCTAAAGCTTTTAACAATTTAATTTTTTAATCCTCAGCAAGATTTTTTTATTCTTCAATTTTTTTTCTTTCAGCTTCTGCTTTCTTTTGTATTTCAATTTTTTCTTATTCTATTTTTTTTTCTATTTCTTCTACTTTTTATTTATTAGGAACAGTGATGACTTTCTGAACTGACTTGATTTTTTGATTGGTTACATTATTTGAATCGAGATCACCTGAAGCACTATTTAATTAATTCCTCAACTTTTATATCTCTTCTTGAAACTGCCTTAACATAGCATCCTTAGGATCTTCATTGATTTTTGGTTTATTCTAAATGCTTTTGGCTCTATTAGCATATCTAAGAGTAGATAAGGTCTCATCATAATTATAATCAACAGGCCCTATATTAGCAACCATTACAGTTTTAGTATTTCCTCCTAATGAATCCTACAATAATCTAGTTAATTTACTATCCCTATATGGAATATGACTACTCTTAGGATCAACTAATGCACTAATAACATTTCCTAAAGTACTAAGACTCTAATTAATATTAATAGCTTCCTTTAATCTATCTCCCTAAGCTCCAGTTTTGCTCTACTTTTCACTTCCAGCTAGATCGACTAAATTCAACTTACCAGCCCTGAATCTTTATTGTCCATCAATCACTTCACTCATCTCCACCGTAATAGTCATTATACTATGAGACCTACTACTGTCTCTATTCATATGTGTCTCCCCAACATGTCTATTGTCTCTCCCTTAAGCTAATTTTATATTTAGTTCCTAAGCATCATGTACCAAGTATGAAGATAAGTCTTTTACATAGATTCCTGTGTCTGACCTTTCCTTGATTTCTAATTTCTTACTATTCTTGCTGAACAAATCTCGAATTTCCTCATTGTAAAGCTCTAAATAACTGGCCCTTACCAGAAACTATTTATCAGCTGAATTACTCTCTATTATTTTGAAGATGTGTTCAAATGCTCTTGGCATAATTCCTTTTAACTCATCAGGAGAAGTCTTGCCCTCCATAGTAAATGTCTTCCCAGTTCCAGTCTGACCATAGGCAAAAACAGTTCCATTATATCCTTCCAACACTGACTCCACAATTGGAAAAGCTGTGTTTTTGTAAACTAAAACTTAAGTACTTGTTGAATCATATACTTGGTCAAATGTAAACATTTTATTATCTTCTTATTGTTTAGGATTTGTTACATATAGTTCTCCCTTCTACTCGTCCACTTTCACTATTCTCATCCTCTTGTCTTCATTCTCTTTTTCACTAAATGGACGAAGTCTAATTACTACCTTTACACTTTCTGAACCTCCTTTCTTATGCATAAATTTATTTAAATACAATAATATTATTATTTATAATATAATGAAGTTAATAATAGCAATAACTTTATTAATTTGTATTATACTAGTAAAAAATTCTAAGCTACATAGTCATATTTAATCTTAATTGGTGACTTTCATGTAAACGAATGAAGGGGAATAATTAAAAAGTAAAAAAACGAGATTAACACTGGACGGACGTAAATGTGCAAGTAAGTTTGTTTAGAATGGGAAAGTATATACCGATTGTACTGATGTAGCGGATCCTGCAGGGAAGAACAATAAAAAAGAATGGTGCTATGTAAATCCCAGTGAAGGAGGCAGTACCAATTGGGATTACTGTGCTCCTTTACTCGATTATGATACTGTTAGGGAAAAAGCCAATCAAATTTCAGCTACTTTCTTACCAGAAATACGTAAAGCAATAACATTGGTCCAGAGTCAATAGAAACCAACTTAAGAATGTGGAGGAGCTTATCAGGAAGTTCAAAAGTAATAGTTAATACTCGATAAAGAAACTAATATCATTTTAAACTAACTCACAGCTCTCACTACTGTTCAAGATTAACTAACTAAAATGTAATCTTAATGGGAGGAATGGGAAACCAAAATAGAGGAAGTTATAGGTGAAATAGAAGCATTAGAAAGTGAAATATAGGATGTTTAATATTTAGAGAATTGCGAAGGAATTTTGGGATATGAGAAGGATAATCCTGGTGACGGAATGAAAGGAGAATATTACAATAATGAAGATTTCCTTGGGAATCCTTTAATAAAAGAAGATTCAGGAGTGGATTTTGACTGGAACGGTTAATCTCCAGTGGAAGGAATTTATCCTGACAATTTCAGTGTGAGATGGACTACTTTTTTGAAAATCCCAATTAGTGGTAAGTATTAGTTTAAAACTATGAGTGATGATGGATGTGCACTTTATATAAATGACTAGTTGATTGTTAGTCATTTCATGGGCAATACTGATGGACCTAAGGATTCAGAATAACAGGATGAAGGAGAAGAAATAAATATGGACAATATATAGCTCAGCAGCAAAAGTCATTTAGAAAATAATATCAATAACTTTGAGGAGGGAAAGTAAGTTATGCCTCAACGTAAGTCTAGCAGTTGGAGCAAATAGATCACATTGTCGAGTGACAGTTTATTCAAAATGCAGATACTCTATTATCATAGTATACACTCAAAATACAAGGAAGACGATCGTAACTACTTTAAATTGTTTTGGAGGAGTGATAAATTCACGGAAGTGGAAATTCACCAAGATTATTTATATCTCAACAACAAACAACCTCCTCTTAAGTTGATGGAATATAACAGTTCCTGGCTCTAATAGTTTCCTATGAAGAATAATGAAAATGCCTTCATCGACCAGCCTCTCTACAAAATTACAGACATTCCTCCTCATTTCTTAGGACTCATCCAGTTAAGATTGCCTTTCTCTTATCTTTCCAAATCAATCAATTTCTTTGCAAATAGTCCTATCATTCTCTACATAGCTATAAACTAATGGGATTATAATCCTTTACCTCTAGACTTTACTGATACCACTCAATACCTCACAATGTTGAGGATCAATAAATTTGGAGAAATCAAGAATGGAAAGATGAAGGCAGCAGAGAGTTTAGGGATGAAAATATACAAGAAAAATTTCATGAATGGACCAATAGACGTGGTTTTTGTAAAAAAAGAAGATGAAGAGGAGGAAAATTAAGAGAAAGATAAAGGAAAGGGTAGCAAACACGGACATTAATTTATTATGTGGTATTCGATTGATCCTAATGCAGCAAAGTTATTGTCTTGTGGAGGACTCGAATTGTAAATCAGTAAGAATGATAGTCCGAGCTTCAAAGAGTGTAAATCTAGTAGTAATATTCATGAATAATATGGCTGTATTTATGCTTTCACTGGAGATATGATAGACAGCCCATTCAAAATGTGGGCATCTGACGGAGAGGGGGTTGGTTCATGGATTGAAATCAAATTCTAGGAAGAATACAAAGTTACTTATATCGTCTACAAAAATAGAGATAATATTGGAGAGAGGAATAAAAAAATTGAAATCTAGTTTAGTAATGGAATTCTTGAACAATTTGAAGTAAAAAATACAGATCAGCCTTAAATCATCAAGTTTAAACCTTAAATTGTAACCAGTATTAAGTTTTTAATTAAGGATGTTTATACTGCTAATAATAATGGAGGAGCTTTTCAGATTTTCGGAATGGCCTGTTCTGAAATGTCTAATAAGAAAAAAAAGAAAAAAAGCGATAAGAAGGATGAAAAGAAGTAAGAGGAAGAAGAAGATAATTTAGAAGATATAAAAATACTTTAACTCGAATGCAAGGATACAATGGATAATAACGAATATTTAAAAAAGAAGAATTACAAAGCAGGGGATTAATTTGAAGCAATATGTAAAGAATAATGTCATAATAATAAAAATGTAAAAGTATATGGAAACAGAGTGTATAGTGAAGATAGTAGTATTTGCAAAGCAAGTGAACATATGGGAGTGAATTTGAAAGGAATGAGATTCAAAGTAATTGTGTAAAGGTTCAGAAATATGTATGAGTCATCAATTGGAAACACTATTCAATCTGAATACAAGATCACCAACACTGGAAGTAAGAGTATGTCATTTGAAGTTATTAAAGATGACTCTTTAGTGGAATTAGACAGTATAAAAGTTGGTCAGAAGTTAGATCTGTACAATACTAAGAAATAGAAATGGGTACCTGCTTATGTTAGGTCTCTAGATCGAAGGAAATTAAGAATGTTATTTTTATAAGTAGCCATGGATGGATTTTCATCTGAATTCGATGAAAGTATACAGTTCCCTAACCCAAATAGATTAGATTACTGCGGCTAGAAATTATCAGATAGAGAAGACTGTGATTAATCATCATCATCACCATCATCATTATCTTCTTCATCATCACCATCATTAGGAGACAAAAAGAAAGAAAGGAATAGCATTAAGATCTGCTTCACTCACTCATAATCATGTGGAGAAGATTACAAGGATATGATGGTTGACAATGGAATGATGAAGCGTAAGAACGATAAGGGTTATAGATATGGATGGGAATTAGATGCATCTAACAATTTACGTACTAGAGGTAGAATTGAAGATGCTCTTTTAGATAATTTGATCTTATTCCCTCCTGATAAGAAAAGTTAATGGTGTTCTGGATAGATGTTAGGCAAAGTGTCATGTCTGCCCTTGAAATGGACAATAGAAGTTCCCAATGGAGAATATAATGTTAAAGTCACTGTAGGAGATCCATCCTTCTCTTCAGCAGTTAGTATTAATATCAATGGAATGATACTTATAGATGCTTAGATTCTTAAGAGGAATTAATATTTTACTAAAGATATAACTGTCTTGGTATCTAATGGACTTATTACAATGGATGGATAATGTATGAGTAAGGATTGTAATAATGTCTGGTCAAGGGTTAATTATATTGAAATTAGTAATCATGTTAAACCTAAACCAATTCCTTATTAACCTGCTAAAAAGTTAGGATGTGGAAATGCTTTTAGTGAAGGAGCGTGTTTTAGTGGAGCATAGGTTGAAGATTGTGTTTTTAATACTCTTACTTAGTAGGGGGTCAATAATTGTGCTTAGCTTTATAAATTAGTCAGAATACCTAGTTATTATGATTGTAAGGAATAAAGATTGCAATATAAGTGTATCAAATTAAATTACAAGGATGATAATGAATGTAAAAAGAGTTGTCCTGGAGGAAAGTGTCTTAATAATTAATGTTAAATTAAACCTATATTTTGATTTATTATATATTTTTTTCATCATCATTTATTTGTTATGTAATATCTTTTATTTTATTGTTATATATTATTTTTTATATTAATAATTTATTAAAAAATTAATATAGCTTAATTTTTCATTAAATGTTATAAGTGCCTATATGATTAGTATTTGTAACAGAACAATTGTTATTAAAGATGACTTTATATTATTATTTGCAATGCTTACATATATCCTCCTTGTGTAACATTAAGACTTCTTTGATCTTCTCTTCATTTAATTTATATTGATTTTAATAATAAGCAAAAGATTCTGCTCCAATAACTTGTATATTATATAATTATTCTATTTCTTAATAAGTTTTAAACCTAATTACCATACTGTCAATTATGAAAATAGGTTTACTTATTTACTTCATACATTATTCAATATTCCCATATTATTTTCTATATAAATTCACATTGTCTTTAGGATCCAATGAACACTAAGCATATTTTGCTATTTCTGACATTGTCACTTACATTCTTGTTCCACCATTGTCACATATGAATTTCAACACAAATTCCTAAAATTGTCTATCAGAACTTTACATTTTATTTATTATTTATTATGTTTATTTATAAAAGAATTAATGTTTTATAAAAGAATTTATAAACATATTTATTATAAAAGATATTATTCTATGGAGACTCAAAATAATAATTGGAAACAACCATAATCTCATTAAGGTTAAATTTTAACTGGTTTGAAAGTAAGAAATACTCTTTTATAGGAACATTAATTGGTAAAAAATATAATTAAAAATCAATAATAATAATTAAAAAATAATTCTGATAAATAATTATAATAATAAAAATTAACTCTAAAAACAATAAAAACAAAATAAAAATTAGGTTGATTTCATTCCTTAAAAGGATAAAACAGTAAAGTGGTACATGTGTGGACCGACAGTTTATGATTAATCTCACATGGGTCATGCAAGAACTTATATTTGTTTTGATTATTTAAAAAAAATAATGAGGGAATATTTTGGATATAATGTAATTCTGCAAATGAATATAACAGATATTGATGATAAAATAATAAAAAGAGCAAATGAGTCAAACCAGAAATTTGAAGAGTTTTCTCGAAAGAATGAAAATTCTTTTTGGAAAGATATGAATGAATTAAATGTAGAATATCCTGAAATATTAACAAGAGTAAGTGAATTTGTACCTGAAATAATAGAATTTATAGAGAAATTAATAGAAAATGGATTTGCTTATGAATCAAATGGCAGTGTCTATTTTGATGTGCCTAAATTTTAAACAGCTGGTAAATATCATTATGGATGTTTGGAACCAACTGCAATTAATAATGCTGAATTATTGGCAGAGGGAGAAGGAGTATTGAATAATTAATCGGCCAATGAAAAAAAAAGTGATAAAGATTTTGCATTGTGGAAAAAAAGTAAAGAGGGAGAACCTTTTTGGCAAAGTAAGTTTGGAAACGGTAGACCAGGATGGCATATTGAGTGTTCTGCTATGGCTGCTTCATGTTTTGATCATCCTCTTGATATTCATTCAGGAGGTATTTATTAATATTTTTTATTTATCATTAATTATTATTATTTATATTATTTTTGTCATGTTATTCATTTTGTTATTATTTTTATTATTATTATTGTTATTATTGTTTTAATTCTGATTTTACATGTTATTATTATTTTTATTTTTGTTAGTTTATTATTTTTATCTTGTTATTATTATTTTTATATTTTATTTATATTTACATATTTATCATTATATACATAAAAATAACAAAATTGTAAGGAGTTGACTTAAAATTCCCTCACCACACAAATGAAATAGCTCAATCTGAAGCGTATTACTAGAAAGCTTAATGGGTTAATTATTTTTTACATACTGGTCATCTTCATATAGATGGACTAAAAATGTCAAAATCTTTAAAAAACTTTATAAGTATACAAGAATTGCTAAAATCTTATAACTCTAGATAAATAAGAATATTATTCCTATTACATAAATATGATAGTCTTATGAATTACAATGAAAACTCGTTGAAGGAAGCAGTAGAAAAGGAAAAGAAGTACAAAGATTTTGTAGCAAACATGAAGATTGAAATGAAACAAAAAGGAATGGAAATGGATTAAAAATGGGGAGAAAAAGAGAAGAAATTGCATTAGAAATTAGAAGAAATTAAGAGCAAAGTGCATTAACATTTATGCAATAACTTTAACACTCCTGATGTTTTATTGGAATTAGACTCTCTTATTAATGCTACTTATGTATATCTTAAAGAAACAATCTCTAAATTTAATTTAGTTTTAAGCGTTCTTAATTATGTTAACCACATTTTCAAATGTTTAGGATTGGATTATAATATTCATTCTGATACAGATTCCACTTATGATTATTCTAAATTAGCATAAGCATTTACTGATTTTAGGTCTTCTATTAGAAATAATGCCAAAGATAAAGATTTTATTAAGATACTTGAGTCTTGTGATTAAATTAGAGATGATATATTACCATTTTTAGGTGTAAGAATTGGTAATAATTTTATTCTCCTTTTATTTATCATTATTATTTTATTTTTATATAATTATAATAGAGGACATTGCTAATACTAATTAATCAATATGGAAATTAGACGACCCATAAAATTTAATAAAGGCAAGAGAATTAAAAAGAAAATAATAAGAATAAAAATAATTAGAAATTTAAGAAATGTAACGAAAAAAATAATAAGCTAAGGAAGAAAAAGAAGCTAAAAGTAAAATTAATCCTAAAGAAATGTTTCTTAGTTAGACTGATAAGTATTCTAAGTTTAATGAAGATGGAATTCCAATTTTAGATAAAGATGGAAACGAATTGTCAAAAGTAATTTAAAACTTTGTATTTTTAGAAATCGAGTAAAAATTTACAAAAAGAATAGGAGAAACAGAGAGAATTATTTGAAAAATATTTGGAAAGTTTAAAGAAAGAGGAAAATAATTAGTGATATAATATATAAAAAATAATCAATTTTTTAATTAGAATAATATTATTTATAAGTAAGAATAAATTAAATTTACTTAATAATTAATTTTTTTATTGGAATCAAATAATAAATAGTGATAATAAATAAAAGATAAATTCATTTTTTTTTAATTCTAGGTCCTCCGAAAATGGATTTTTTAAATGAAGACTATTTTTTATTGTTGTTAAGTGTTTAAGACTATTAGTTGAACTGATTGTTAGTATTTTCAAAAGGATCTTAAACAACTTATTTGAAATTATTTAAACACTTATCTATTATTTATTATAAATAATTTACTATTAAACTATTCAGCCAATTTTTTTATCTATTCATGTGAAAAACTTTTTTCCTCTTGAAAAGTATTTTTCCTAACTTCTTCGATCACTTGTTACTTTATTTTCTTTTATTATTTCTAACTAATCACTTTTTTATCTATTATTTATTATTGTTAATCATTAAATGGCTTTATAAAACTACTCTCCACTAATATAATTTATTAAAATTTTTATTACTTTTATCTTATAGTTTTATAAATTCTTCTCTCTCTATTTCTTACAATTAATTATTATATTTATTTTAATCTATTATTTAAACATTATTTTTCTCTTTCTATTTTAATTCTTACAATTATTAATCTCTGAATATATCCACTATTTTAGGATTCAAATATTTAAGAAAATCTGTTTCGTTTTTAAAATTTAAACTTTAATCCAATTTCTTTTATAGATCATTCTTATTATTCAGATTAGCCTTGCTAAATTACAAGTTTTAATTATATAATTAATCCTTCTAAATTTCTAAATGAAAAGGTGTTTTAATAGGCAATATAGTAAATGACTATAATTCTTCTTCAATAATATTTTCTTTATTTGAATACAAAATTTTAACAATTTTGACTTATTTTTTTGGTATATTAATATATTATTATTCCTAAACAGCAGTATAAATTTATTAATTTTCTTAATCCAATTCATCTTAAGGATTCAAAATATTTATCAATTCTTCAATATTATTAATAAGAACATAAGATAAATTCTTAAAATGTTAAATGAGAGTACTCTTATTAGGATGATTAAGACTCAACAACTAAAATAGTAATGAATTATTCATAACAAAAGGTACACTCTCATCATAATCCCTAGCCTTATCATCTCTAAATCTCAATAACTACTTAAATATCTTGAATTTCTTATTTGAAAGAATAGCTTTTTGCTTATTAATGATAAAATAATAATTTTGATTCTTAAAATTTGGCTTATGATAGACTTATAAGGATACTTATTGTGATAGTTTGTAGATGTTGAGAAGATTGGATTGGAAATGGAGAGGGTCGAGAGATTGTAATGAGGATTTAAGGGAATGATAGATGAAGAGAAGGTAGTGAGTGTCTTATCTTGCATAATCTATCATGTCATTGCTAAGGGGACGGATTCTCCAATCTGCTAGTTGCAGTCTTTTGTCTACTAGGATTTTACAATATTTCTCTAAAAGGTGTTTGAGAGAGTGTTACCCTAGGTTTAGTATTTTACACGCCTATAAATATAATTAATAATCATTTTTATCTAATTAATATCTCTATAACAATCATATTAAATATAATTCATATTTATATAGTAATAATTAATATCAACCTAATTAATATAAATATTATAATATGGTAAATGTATAGTACGTGGAAAGTATCAAAAATATTAACAACATAGATTCCAAAATCCTTCTGCAACCATACTATATCACTCTCTGCTCCATGAAATATCTTTACTATATTAGGATCGCAAAACACTATATTTAGAATTCCTAAACTTTCCCTTACCTCTGGCACTAGAGTATCAATCAAATAGTCTTTATCTTTAGTACTAATCTACATCAAACATGTAAATCCTTAAAATGACCTAAGACTATGATGTTCTAAATCCACCGCAATTTCCTTTTATTTTTTCAATTCTTCTAGCATTTGTATTACATTTTCTTCACTATCCACCATCTTCAAATCATCTTTGCCCATTCCTTTAAACATTTCTATACTTTAAACTTGCATTTAAATTTCACTTAATTCTAAGTTCTCTATTTCTTATTTGTAAGGGTGCTCAAATGAAAAATCTGTTAAGTCTTTTTTATCAAATCCAGAAAAGTAGATTTCTTAAAGTTATTAAGCTTTTATTATTTCATTATTTAATTCAATTTTTTTATGGACTTTTTCTTTTAATTTTGGGATAAAAGGTTATGAGCTGTTGTTTATTTGGTCTTTGAATTTTTTCTGGGGTTTTGTTATATTATCTTTTTTATTTTTATTTAAATAAGCTTCGTTCTCTATTTACATTTACTCTATTTCTTATTTTTCTTATCCTATATTCTAATATTTTTAATATGTTTATTACTGATATTCAGTCAAGACAAACATCAACATTTTCAAGCAAATTATCAGTTATATCTATTATACTGGTGTATTTTATAAGTTACTATTTTTTTTCAAATTAGTTTTCAATTTATACAAAATTAATTATATTTTCTAAAACATTTCTTATGTTTTCATTTACCTTTTTAAATTGATCCTAAAATCCTGGCATTTTTTAATAATATTTAATATCTGTGCTATTTTAAGGAAACTTTAATTAATTAATTAAAATACTTTATTAGATATTTAATTTGTTTGTGCTGATATTCCAAGTAAATCTTTGATGAAATTAGGATGATTAACTAAATCCACTAAATCTTTTTTATTATCTTCTTCTAACATTATAAGAATCTAAATTAATATAAATAATAATTTATTATAATTTTTAAGCTATTTTAACAACATTATAAAATTTTAATATATAAAAAGTATTATGTTTAATAATATATTTTAATATCATAATAAATTTATTTTTAATTCATAATATTTGTTATTTCAATTGATATTGTTAATCCTTTAAATATTAGAATCATTTTTAATTTATTACTAATTTATTTCACAGTTTGTATCAAATGAATTACAAATTAATGATTTTTTATCATTATTTAATTAATAAACACTTAATTAATCTTCATCCTATTGATCAAAAGAGTTTTTTAATTAATCTTATTAACTTTAAAAATTATTATTTTTAATAATAATTTTTTTAGGATTATTAAAAAAGCTTTTAAATTTTATATTTTTTTTTTATTTTTCTTATAAATTTAAAATAAAAAAACTATTATTTTCAAATTAACTATCTTTATTTATTGAGTTATTTATATTTTCATCATTTTAAGTTTTAATATTTTTTTTTATAATACTAAATTATTTTTTATTTGTATTTTAATTTAACATTATTAATTTTGTTTTAATAGATTTTTAGGATTATTAATTATCAAACTATTTATTTTAGTTTTTTTATTTTCTATCAGTAAAAAGTTTTCTTAAAGAGTTAGTATCAGATTGTTCTGTTTAAAAATAAAATTTTTATTTATTTTAGTTAGAAACCTCTTTATATTTGGTTTAAATATTTTATTCAAAGGTTTTAAACATTTAAAATCATATTTTTTAATTTAAATTATCTATATTTGATTAAATTGACTTGCTTTTATTATTTTAATTTTTATGATATTTATTATTTTATTATATTTATTAATTATTTTCAATTGAATAATCTGTTTTACTTCCAAAGTTATTTTACTTAATATTTGATAGTTTTAATTTTCTTTTAAATTTATATTGAGATTTTGAAAGTCTCATTAATTAAATTTTATTTTTAAATAACTAATTAATTTTTTTGTCGAATAAATTTTAAATTTATTACTAATTTATTAAATTCATTTAATTTATCTACAAATTATAATTTTCAGCAATATTTTACTTATTTTATGTATTAATTAAATTACTATATTAAAATTTATTTATTTATTATTAATTTGTACTATCTTAAAAATCTATATTATTAATTTATTATAATTATTAAATAGTTAAATATTCTAAAGATTATAATTAATTAACAAATAATTTATTATTGATTGATTTTTATTATTCAAATTATTATTCTTCTTACTATTTTATAATTAATTAATTTTCTAATAATTTTTTTTATTCATTTTAATAATTATATTAATAAAATAATTAATCATATGACTTTCTTAATTTTTAATATTCTTTTAAAATTTAATCTTATTATATTTATTATAAATTATTATTCTATTAATCTTACAGTAATTATTAAAAATTTGTTTTTGATTTTTCAAGATTTGAATCTTAAATTATTATTTTATTTTGATTTATTTATAATTTTTAAATTTATTATATTATGAATTTTATAAATTTATCTTATCTTATAAAATATTTATCTATAATAAATCTTTTTATAATAATTAATAAGTTTATTATTTTTATAATAATTTTTATTAAAATTATTATTATTATTATTCTATATTTATTTATTCTTATAATAACAATTATTATTATTTTTCTATATTCATTCTTATAATTATTATTATTTTTATTATATATTTATTTATACTTATAATAATAATAATTATTATTATTATTTTATATTTATTCTAATAATTATTATTATTTATTTTATTTATTTTCATTCTATTAGTATAGTAATTTTATTATTATTTTTTATTTTATTATAATAATTAATCTTATTATTTACATTCCTCTTAATTTTATAATGCTATTTAATTTTATTATATTTAATTTTATCTTTTATTTATTAATTTTTATTATTCATAATAATATTTTTCATCATTTAATTATTAATATTTAAACTACTATTATTCTCTATTTTCTTGAATTTATTTTTATTCAATATATTATTAATAAGATAACTTTTATTATTTATTTTCATGCTATTATTATTTTGAGCTTAATTATGTTTCTTTATATAATTATAATTTATTATATTATTATTATTATTCTGAAATATTAATATTCTTAATATTTTAATTTTTTATAAAATTTTATTAATCATCTTTTTATAATATAATGCTATTTAGTTATATTTATTTATT
>Ga0315908_10001955_pt1 | contig 15302 bp, 14 predicted proteins | sample LakEriMetagenome_12_FD_203520 | JGI IMG/M metagenome (GOLD analysis project Ga0315908, IMG submission 203520) | Freshwater fungal communities from buoy surface, Lake Erie, Ohio, United States - Buoy 4 MA124 | ecosystem: Environmental > Aquatic > Freshwater > Lake > Lake biofilm | place: USA... | reverse complement strand
TGGCCGAACGATGTGATGGTAAAAGATCGAAAAATTTGCGGCATTCTGGTGGAGGCTTTTGATGATGCCGTTATTGTGGGCGTGGGCATCAATGTTAACGAAGCGATTTTTCCGGAGCCGATTGCTCCCATCGCAACCTCGATGCGGGCAGAATCTGGAAGAAACTTCGTGTTATCAGATTTGTTAGAAAATTGTATCGATGAATTGCTTCATCACGCCAGTTTGGTGGAGCTGGATTTCTCATTTCTTGCCGAGGCAATGCGCGAACGTTGTGCGCTAACTGGCCGAAGAGTAAGAATTCTTTCCGCCGGCGCTTCGATTGACGGCACTGTTCTTGGCATTAGCAATCAGGGCGAACTACAATTGGAGAGCGAGGGCAGGCTCCTCTCGTTTCTGCAAGTCGACAAAGTCAGGCTGATTTGATGGAAAATATCAGCCATTCGCAGGTTATTGTTGCCGTGCTTTGTGATGCTTGAAAATTTCCAAGCAGCGCAGACGTTCTGTGTCGTGATTAAGGATGGGCAGTGGGTAGTCCGGTGCGAGAGGCCGATTGCTTGGTGGTGAGCAAAACGAGCGGGCATCAACTTTTGCAAGCTCTGGAATCCAGCGTTTGATATAAATACCATCAGGATCATAGCGCGCCGTTTGCGTCCACGGATTTTGAATTCGGAAATACGGAGCCGCATCGGCCCCGGTTCCTGCCGACCACTGCCAACCGCCGTTGTTAGAAGCGATTTCTCCATCCAACAGGTGCTGCATGAACCATGATTCGCCGATGCGCCAGTCGTAGTGGAGATCCTTGGTGAAAAACATCGAAGTAATCATCCTTACCCGGTTGTGCATAAAACCTGTGGCGAGAAGCTCGCGCATGCCGGCATCAACGATCGGGAATCCAGTAGTTCCGGATTGCCACGCCAGTAATTTTTCATCGGGCTCATCCCATGGCAGTCCTCTCCATTGCGGTGCAAACTCTTCATGAAGCACCTCGGGAAAGTGCCAGAGAATAGCAAAATAAAAATCCCGCCATGCGAGTTCCTTGAGAAAAGTGTGGATGCCGGTTTTTTCCGCAGGCGAAGCGTTTTTCATCGCATCAGAAAGTCTTACTGCGATGCTGCGCAGGGAAATAAGTCCGAAACGCAGATCTTGGCTGATCCGCGACGTGCCGGTTACTGCGGGAATGTCGCGAAAATCATGGTATTGGCCGATTCGTTCTTGCAATGCGATCTCGAATCGATGTTGTGACGCATTTTCTCCGGCGGCAATTTGTAGTCGGTTCTCGAATGACAATCCCCACGTCGCCAAGGTCGGCAAATCCTCTGATGCGATGTCTGGTGGTGTTCGCAAAGAAGCAATCGTCGGCACTGGTTTGGATTTTTCCCTAGCCAGCCAGTTTTTAGAAAAAGGCGTGTAGACGCGATACGGCTTGTTTTCCGCCGTGAGCACTTCATCCGGGTCGAGCAGGCATACATCTTGGAACGAATGGACCTTCACTCCCATAGCCGCGCACATGGTTGTTATATCGGCCTCCACCTTGCGGCCGTGAGGGTCAAGGGCTTTTTGTAAAAACAGGATTTCTGCACGGGATTCAATGATTAAGGTGCGGATGGCATCGAGCGCTGAACCTGAGCGAATGATTAAGCGACCACCCAACTCCCTCAAACCCGCTGAGAGAGAGGCCAAGCAATCGCAAAGAAACTGCTGCCTTTTTGATCCGGTCCAATTATGGTGTTGGTTCCACTTGGACAAAATATACACGGGCAAAACCGCATCGCATAATTGCGAGGCAGAAGCCAGTCCCAAATGATCGGCAATACGGAGATCCCTTTGATACCAAATGATGCCTGTCACAATAGGTTCAGAGATGATTTGATCACCAATACGAATTTTTTTATTCTGTTAAAAACGATTTTCGAACCTCAGTTCTTGATTGCCTTCAGACCTTTTTTGACGGTGGTTTCGGAGAGGGTTCCGTTAACAAGCCGGGCTTTGCTCAGAATCGTTTTCAATTCCTTCAAGGCGGCTTCAGCAGAGGCGAGTGACTGCTTGGGGCCGCCGTATTGTTTGTCAGAAAAATACTTCACGAATGATTTGTTCTTGCTGGTTACGCATAGTCTCCAACCCAAGAAAGCGGAGTTTTCGTAAGTGAAACGAGTTAGATTTTTTTTCGATAAGTAGTTGCTCATATGTTTTCTTTGTTACTACTTTAAATATAGCATATCTGATGTTAATCGCCAATGTTTTTTTCGTTTAGATGGGGGGAATCAAAAAAACGCTCCATTTTCCGCTGTTTTTTTGAAAAAATTGATTGCCAAAGCCTTGGGGATGATCTTAATTCACCGCCCCGCGAGTCGTTTACTGCCGTAGGTCCTCTTAGTCGCACTCATTTTTGAAGGCGTCCTTGCTCGCAAAGAGGGTAACCCGGCCACCGAAACATACTATGACAACTGCTACTGAAGAAACAAATAAGGTGACCCAGCTGGGTCGATTTGAATTGCCGAACCGTCTCGTCAAGTCAGAAGATACTGCGTCCGACGTTTATGCCCAGTTTGTGGCGGAGCCTTTCGAGCGAGGCTACGGGCACACCTTGGGAAATACCTTGCGCCGCGTCCTGCTTGGATCGCTTGAGGGTGCATCGATCACTTCCGTCCGCATCGCCGGCGTGCAACACGAATTCTCCAGCCTGCCGGGCATCGTCGAAGATGTCACTGACATTATTCTGAACCTGAAGAAGGTCAAATTCATCCATCACGACAAGGAGCCGAGGGTGTTGAAAATCAATGTCGAGCGCAGCGGTCCAATCACTGCCGGTGACATCATCGACGACAATATCTACGAGGTGGTCAACAAAGACCAGCTCATCTGCACCCTTGACTGCAAGGTGAAGTTTGACTGCGAGTTTGAAGTTCGCGTCGGGCGCGGTTTCTCTACCGGTGAGGAAAATAAACGCAAGGACCAGGCCATCGGGGTGATCGCGATCGACTCGATTTTCTCGCCAGTGACTCGCGTCAAGTATACCGTCGATACCACCCGAGTTGGCCAGATGACCGATTACGACAAGCTGGTCCTCGATATCTGGACAGATGGTCGCATTACGCCCCAGGACGCATTGCTCCAGGCTTCCGCAATTCTCCGTCACCACCTCGATGTTTTCGTAAATTACGACGACAATTTGGTGGCATTCGACCAGGCGCCGGCTGAGTCTACCGAGGAAAATGCAGCTCTTAAGAAGATGCTCAGCATGAGCGTAAACGAGATCGAACTCTCAGTTCGTGCGGCCAATTGCCTAAACAACGCCAATATCACCACCGTTGGCCAACTGGCCACCAAGACCGAAGCCGAGATGCTCAAGTATCGCAACTTTGGAAAAAAATCGCTCAACGAGATCAAGGACAAGCTGGTCGAGCTTGGTCTTTCCCTTGGCATGTCGATCGATCCTTCCCTTTATTCGGGAGCGTCCGCGGCATTCCGTGCGCCGCGTCTCGGCGGAGAAGATGAATCCCAGGTGGGACTCGCCGACCTGATCGCACAAAATCTTGACGACTGAATTATTTAACAACCATCCGCCAACCATAAAGAACATTTCCGATGAGACATCGAAGCAGTAAATCAAAGTTAAAGCGCACCGCAGCGCATCGCCGTTCCCTTTTATCCAACCTCGCTGGCAGTTTGATCGAGCACGGTCGCATCAAAACCACACTGGGCAAAGCCAAGGCGCTGCGTCCTGTGGTGGAGAAGCTCGTCACTCTTGGTAAGAGCGGCGACCTGCACGCCCGCCGCCAGGCCCTCGCATTCCTGCGTCATAAGGAAGTTGTGCAGAAGTTGTTTGGCGTTGTGGCTCCTTCAGCCGCTGCCCGCGCCGGTGGCTATTGCCGCATTACCAAACTGGGTGCGCGTATGACCGACTCCGCACCGATGGCCTACATCGAATTTTGCGATGTGCCTGTTAACACGACTACCACTGTCGAGGAGCCACTCGCCGCACCGACCGCGAGCTGATTCTCTCGCGATCGATGGTAAACCTTGCAATGCCGACTGGAAACAGTCGGCATTTTTTATGCTAGAGTCTTGTGGGAACCGTCACAGAACGGCGGATTTTTGGTGTGCTTGCATTGGCAGAAATACACGGTTTTCTTTTCCAATAATTCGAGTTTGACAGGTTGCAAGCCGCTTCCTTTGTGGGAACCGTCGCAAAACGGTTGATTGGAGGATTTGCCGCAGGAACACCACCAATGGGCGCCGGGTTCTATTTCCAAAGCAAGTGGTTTAGTATCGCAAATAATCGGTTCGTCAGCCATGCGCGAAGCATAAACCGCAATTCCACCTTGTCACGGAAAATTCAATCGGTTTCAGGTTTCGGATCACGGGAAAGTAAATCGCGCAGTGCCAGTGCGGCGGGTCGCCTTTGATAGAGGATGCTGTGGACTGCATCAACAATCGGAGTTTTAACGCCAATGCTCTGGGCTACTTCATAAATCGACAAGGTGTTAGGCACGCCTTCTGCAACCATGCCGATGCTGCCAACTGCCTCATCGAGAGTCCGACCCTGACCCAAGGCTAGACCCACGCGGTGATTACGAGAATGGCAGGAGAAGCAGGTTGCAATCAGGTCGCCGATACCTGAGAGTCCGTTGAATGTTTCAGTTTGGCCGCCCAAGGCAATACCGAGTCGTTTCATTTCACCGAGTGCCCTAGTGATCAACGCTGCGATGGCGTTGTCACCCAATCCCAGTCCGGAGGCGATGCCGGCGGCGATGGCGTAGACGTTCTTGATCGCTCCCCCAAGTTCGATTCCAGCGATGTCGGTGCTGGTATAGGTTCGGAAATGCGGCAGGGTGAACAATTTCTGCAGTTCCGCCGCCAGCTTGGTGTCGTGCGATCCGATGACAGCACAAGTCGCCATTGACGCTGCAATTTCTTCCGCGTGATTGGGTCCGGAAATCACGGCGAGCGGGTTGGAGGGAAAAATTTCGCGAAGTATTTGACTCATCCGGTCGCCGGTGGCTCGCTCCATGCCTTTGGCGCTGGACACCAATGATGCATGGGTGCCAATTTTTGCTACTGCTTCAGCGGTTGTCCTTGTTGCGGAAGTCGGCACTGTAAAGATCAGCAGGTCATGACCAGCGATTTCTTCCATTGCCACCGAAGCGCAAACGTTGTCTGCAAGCCTTGCTTTGCTGACATAGCGGGGATTATGGTGGGTGGCATTGATCTGATCCGCCACTATGGGGTCGCGCCCGATGAGGGTGATCCTCTCTACTTTCGGGCCTAACAAAAAAGCGAGTGCAGTGCCGAAGGAGCCGGTACCAACGATGGCGATGGAGGAAAACGAAGAAGTAGGGATAGCGGGCATTTGCAATGGTCGTCAGGAAGTTTTTTTCGGGAAGCGGTTTTCAGTGCCATTGCGCAGCCGTTTTATATTGCTACGGTGTTTGTAGACGGCCAATGCGGCGATAAAAATCGAGAATACCAACAACGGTTTATTCCAGGTTCCGTTGGTGAATTTCCCGTGAAAATAGGCGCCCCAGATATTCAGCAGGGGCACTGATACTGCAGCACAGATGCTGGCAAAGGAGACATAGCGGCTCAGCCAGAAAACCACGGCCCAGATAACGACCAGCAAAAGAGCCACGGCAGGCATCAGTGCGATGAGGACTCCTCCGGAGGTAGCAATGCCCTTACCACCGCGAAAGCGAACCAACGGTGAGTAGTTATGACCAAGAATGGCGCACAGTCCGGTCATTACCTGAAAGATCTGTGCCGTGAGCATGGGATGGATTTCTGCATGCCCGTCGAGCGACGCCAATGTCATCAGATTTTTCATCCCCGCATAGCGGATCAGTGACAGACCGATAATGGCGGGAATCAAGCCCTTGAGCACATCGAGCAGTAGACAAGAGATGCCGAGTGGTTTTCCCAGCACGCGCAACACGTTGGTGGCTCCGATGTTGCCGGAGCCATGTTCGCGGATATCGATGCCGCGGGCTTTTCCAAAAAGAAGTCCGAAGGGCACCGAGCCGCAGAGAAAGGCGATGAGCGGGCAGAGCCAGAGATTCATGTTAGATTTCGGGGTTGGGTTCCGCCTTGCGAACGCGAATGTTGACCAGTTCGACGATAAACGAGAAAGCCATGGCGAAGTAAATGTAGCCCTTGGGCACATGGAAGCCGACGCCTTCGGAAAGCAGGGTGGTGCCGATAAGGATCAGGAAGGACAGAGCGAGAATTTTTACGGAGGGATGCCGGGACACAAAGTCGCTGATTGCACCGGCTGCAAGCATCATCACTGCAATCGAGATGATCACGGCTGTCATCATCAGCGAAACCCGGGTTGGGTCGTTGACCATACCTACGGCAGTAATAACGGAATCGAGTGAGAACACGATGTCGATTATAATGATTTGGATCAGCACCGCCCCGAGCGAAACCACGGCATTGCGGACATGAGAGTCGGTTTCGTTTGCGTTTTCGACCTTGTGATGAATTTCCTTGGTCGATTTCCAGATCAGGAAAAATCCGCCCAGAATCAAAATGATGTCTTTTATAGACATGCCCATGATGCCTTGCGCATTTACCAGTGCGTGGGCTGCGTCATGATGGTTTTCATCCTGCAGCATGCCCACGAGCACGGGGTGAATCGGGATGGAGAATACATCATTTTTCAAACTCATGATCCAAGTGATCGACGCTAGTAAAACCAGTCTTGCGACCATTGCCAGTGCCAGGCCGACGAGTCGACCGGTCTTCCGTTCGTGTAGGGCAAGCCGGTCGACGAGGATCGAAATGAAGATGATGTTGTCGATGCCCAGCACGATTTCCAGCAGGGTCAGGGTCAACAAAGCGCCCCAGGCATCTGGTTGGGAGAACCAGGAAAAATTCATCATTGAAGCGGTAAATAATAGATCAGTCATTTTTATGAATTCTGGTTAGGTGAGCTGAAAGCGAGTGCACGTTGTTTCATTTGGGTTGCCATCAGGGAGAGGGCGTTGGCCCGGGTGGGGGCGAGATGTTCCTTTAGGCCGGTTTTTTCAATAAACGTCATGTCCGCCTGCAGGATGTCGTCGGGGCGCTGATGGTTGAGGACATGCACAAACAATGCAATCATGCCCTTGGTGATCAGTGAATCAGAGTCGGCGTGAAATTCAATCCGCCCATCGATGCATGTCGCGTTTAGCCAAACTTGCGACTGGCAGCCCTTGATCAAATGTTCAGCATCGCGCGCTGCATCGGGTAGAGGGGCGAGTCTTTTTCCTAGCGCAATCACATATTCGTAGCGATCCTGCCAATCGTGAAAAAACGAGAGTTCTTCGAGTAATTGAGCCTGTTTCTCCGCGATCGTCATGAACAGCGCGCACTCTAGCGGAGATGCTACGAAGGGGCAATCGAAAATTGAAGAATACGCCCCGGAAAAAATACGGGATTGGCAATTTGCAGTCCCGTGCTAGGAAGATACATGCACAAGTCGATTATCGCAGCGATAGGATTAACGCAATTGACACGGGGTGAAGAAATCGCTGGAGGACATGCCCGGGTTGCCCTTCTTGTCTCATCGTCGACTTATCAGTCGGGCAAAATGTTGCAGGCAGCGGTCAGCATCGAGTATGAACCAGGCTGGCATGGTTACTGGGTAAACCCCGGCGAAGGCGGCATGAAAACTGAAGTGAAGTGGGCTCTGCCGCCAGGCTGGACCGCTGGGCCACTGGAGTTTCCAGTGCCTCATCGCGAAATGACCGGCGGGCTATCCTGTTATGGTTATGCGGGAAAAATTATCGTTCCTGTTTATTTTAGTTCTTCCGCTGATGCCCATGGTGACGTCGAGATTCAAGGCAAGTTATCCTGGTTGGCCTGCAGCGATAAAGGCTGTGTGCCAGGTGACGCAGAGCTAAAGGTGAAGCTGGGCAAGGGGGCTGAACTGCCAGGGGCCGATGCCGAGCTTATTCATAAAGCCTGCGAGGCGCTTCCGGCGTCCGATAAAAAGGTCTTAGTCACAGTGTCGGAAAAAGATGGCCAAGTGAAGATAGGCCTTACAGGTGTGGGACATTTGAATCTTGAGGGCGCAGAAATTTTCCCCATCACCGAACAGGCTCTCGACTCTGGCGCACCTATCCTGTTGAAAAAATCGGTCGATGGTTTTGAAGCCAGCGTGAAAAAAAACGAATACGCGAAGAGCCGCATCGAAGTGCTGGAATTAATCATAGCTGGTCCTGGATTGAAAAAAGCCCTGCTGGTGTACTGGAATCAGAAGGGATAAAAATAGGATTGGACAGCGGTAAATAATGCGCTAAGTTTACATTATTCATTGCATTGGCAATACATCAATTTAACCTCAAATAAAAAATTACGATGATGACTGCAAAAAACATGTTCACGGCGCTTGTGAGCGCCGTATCGATCTCTATTACTGCCAATGCGGCGGATGTGGGTAAACCTGCTCCTGACTTCTCTGCTAAGGATGCCAGGGGGGCTGCTGTTTCTCTGGCGGACCTGAAAGGAAAAATTGTTGTGCTCGAATGGATTAACCATGGTTGTCCGTTTGTTGCGAAGCATTATAGTTCCAAAAACATGCAAAAACTCCAGGAAACCTACACAGCAAAAGGTGTGGTGTGGATATCCATCAATTCAGGCTCCAAGGCGAGTGGCAGTTTCACGGATAACGAGGCTTTCCTAAAAATTTCTTTGGAAAAATTTAGCAAGGCCAGTCACTTGATCGCCGATGAAAGCGGCCTGATCGGCAAAGCCTACGGGGCGAAAACCACGCCGCACATGTTTGTGATCAACAAGGATGGCGTGCTGGCTTACAATGGCGCCATCGACTCCAAGAAAACAACTGAGCCAGCGGACATAGCGACTTCAGATAATTATGTGGCCAGGGCACTCGATGCTGTTTTGGATGGCAATGCAGTGGTAACGGCCAAAACAGAGCCCTATGGTTGCAGTGTGAAATATTAACGATAATCCAAAATCGCAGCAAGTGCGGGTCGTCATGGCCCGCGCTTTTTTATTCGGGCGACTTGGTTTTTTCCTGCTGGACGGTGCGTTGTCAGGTTGCGGCAGGCTCCCGGTCGGGTAGTGTCATAGCTGCTAGGGCGGGTATTGCTTCGCCATGTCTACTTGTAAATAGGGTGGCTAGGCTGCTGCTGTTAACAGGGGCAGTAATAGGTCTCCAGGCCTCGTAAATACTGCGGAGTGATATTCTGATGACATCTTGCAAGGATTCGTTTGCCTAGAATTTCGATTGTACCGCTAAGGCGCCAAGTTCAATGAGCTTGTTTTTGACTCTTATTAACACGAGGTGAAAGAGGGCTGCAGCTCGCACTTGATGTGCTTGATCAAGTCGAGAGTGTGATCTTTTCCTATTGCCCGGTCTAGCGGCTGATAGAACTGACGTTTTTTTCGCCTTGATCAATATCGAGAATTAGCGGTGTAAAAGCGTGGTGGCTTGGATAATGTCCTCGGTAGTGATTGCCCGTCGATACTAAGCGCGTTGTAATGGATGAGGAATTGAACAAAGCCTGCCTGCCATAGCGGCAAGTGATGATTATCTGTTAATAATATCCCTGAGATGGGGGCATATTGATGGACGGCATAATGAGAATTAACTCGAAGCAATAAACGCAAAAAAAGGCATGCGCCGGAGCGCATGCCTTCGATTAGCTAAATTTCGATTAAATCAGAAGTTATAGCGTGCGCCAACTTCCCATGAGAATTTGTCGTCAAGCTCAATGCCTACGTTGTTATCGAACTCGAGACTCGAGAGATGCGACCAGCGACCGCCTGCAAAAACCTCGAACTGAGCGTTCACGTTGTACAACAAACCAGCGGATGCCTGAGCGTAAAAGCCGCCATCGCCGAGGGATTGCTCTCCGCTTACTTCCAGGTTGTTGAAAGCATAGCCCAAACCACCGGTCAGGTAGCCATTTACCGAGCCGTAGATTGGACGCTCGAGCTTGAGGTTGAGGGTGATTGGAACGATCACAACTTCAAAATCGTAGCTATTACTAGGACCAGGACCTTGGTTGGAAAAATAAGCAGTTTGCTCGCCTGACAAGTAACCTACTTCAACATAGGCAGCAACATCGCAGCCCATCACTTGGGTGCCCAGGTCGCGTCCGAAATGGAGTGTGTAAACATCGAGGTCGATATCGCCGACGTTGGCATCGACGTTGCCTTGGGTGAACTCAGAAATAAAGCTTTCTGCGTTGTGGCTGGCTTCAAGCTGGCCGTAGGATCCACCGAAGAACCAACCAGCAAGGGTAGGCGCTGAAGATGGAGCGGAAGCGATGACGGGGCTGGTGCCTGCAAAAGCAGCAGCGGTCATTGCGATGACAGTAGTGGTGTATGTTATTAATTTCATAGCGCCCTAATTATAAGTAATTCTTAAACATTTCGCAATATTAAAATCATTTTTTATTCCATAAAATAAGTATTCTTTCGAACAGTAGCTAAATTGCGATGGCGAACAACAGGGCGATGGATTGCGGGAATTAGTTCAATTAGTGCGAGGGGTGAGAAATAATGATCATCGCCCATGCCGACGTGTGCAGCAGCGTCATAGCCGAAATGGGATGTTTGCCGAATTACAATGCGCTGGTCAGACTGCTGAGATACCAAGCGCTGATGATTTGAAACAAGCCCGAGCCGAATCGATCGTTGTGGAGGCGGCTTTGTTGTCGCCCAACCCGGGCAGCACTCCGCTGTTGCTGCCTAGTGTAGATAGGATGGTCTAGTAACAGCCCGAATGGTGAGCAACGCCAGCTAGGCCAAACTACGCATCGGTTACCCAGCGTTTCTCATTGATATTATAACTCCCCCAGTTGACTAATACTGAGTTCACCGGAACGTCTGGATTTATCCCTACACGCCAGCCAACCAAGCTTGTTGGGGCAATCTGTTCGTTGCTGTCTCCGTAAAAATCCTCCGCGCCCACTGTCGGATTACTAGTGAGTTTGAAGATTTTTATGTCCACGTTGGGGGCTACTTGCTGCGGTATCATACTTAAGTCACAGTTGTAAAGCTTTCTACCATCGAAGGTTACAAAGGGAATTATGTAAAAGTGATTCGAGGTTAGCATGTAACCTCCACCCAAATTTACGGCTGACCTCATAGCGCTGCCCCTTCCACAATCGGTGGCCAATCCCAACGTGTAAAAAGGCCCCCTGGTCCCCGACGCGCGCGGTTGCTGCTGCTATTCAGGCTCAATAAAATGGTCGCCCGTGCGGGCGCTGCGAGAGACATTAGTCCATCAATGATGATAGAATTATCTTTGATAGCTGCTTTTTCATTAGCCTAGGTGAGTCTAATCCTGCCGGGATGACAATCATTTTTTTCTCGCTGGATTATTGCAAAGAAACCGTCGGTAGACTTTCCTCTAACCAAGCATCGATGCCGCCGGTGAGGTTGGTAACATCGTTGAAACCGTGCGCGAAAAGCAATTGTGCTGCTTTTGCCGAGCGGCCGCCGGCTTTGCAGTGAACGACGATCGGGGAGACTGTGGGGATTTCGGCGAGGCGTGACGGTAGCGTGCCCAGAGGAATCAAGAGGCTGCCAGCGATGGCGGCTTGTGCGTGTTCCTCCGGTTCGCGAACATCAATCAGGATGATGTCGGTCGCAGAGTTGAGTCGTTGATACAGGTCGCGGGCATTGATGACGGGATGCAAGTTCATTTCGCAGGCTGGGTCTTGGATGGTTTCGGGATTGGCGATGTCAAAAATCGACGGATTTCGTCCGCACAACTTGCAGTCTGGGTCGGGGCGTAAGGTGAGCGAACGAAAGTTGCTGAGCAGGGCGTCGTAGCAGATCAGTTTCCCGATGGCCGGTCGTCCCATCCCGGCTATGCATTTCAATGCCTCCATCGCCTGCAGGCTGCCGACGATTCCTGGTAAGGCTCCGATCACCCCTGCTTCCGCGCAGCTAGGTATAGTTCCGGGGGCTGGCAGGGAAGGCAACAGGCAGCGGTAACAGGGGCCGCTCAGGTGCGGAGCGAAAACGGTCATTTGCCCTTCGAAGCGATGGATCGCGCCGTGAATCAGTGGGATGCGACGAAAAAATGCAGTGTCGTTGGTGAGAAAACGGGTGGGGAAGTTGTCGGAGCCATCGACGATCACGTCGCAGCCTAATGAGAGTTCCATGCCATTTTCCGGAGTGAAAAGCTGAGAATGAAGCTCCAATTCAAGCTGCGGATTGAGATCTAGCAGTCGCGCCCGTGCCGAGTCGGTTTTGGACTGGCCGATGGATGATTCACCGTGGAGAATTTGTCGTTGAAGGTTGCTACTTTCAACAAAATCCGGATCGGCGATAACCAGTTTACCAACTCCTGCCGCAGCGAGATACATCGTCGCCGGGGAACCGAGGGCGCCGGTGCCGATGCAAAGCACCGTGGCTTCGGCAAGCCGTTGTTGTCCGGCTTCGCCGAGTTCCGCCAATATGGTTTGTCGTGACCAGCGGTTCATGATGTTACGGGGACGGGGCCGTCAAATGTCATGATGTTTTCGACATGGCGGGTGTGGGGGAACAAATCGAAGGGTTGCACGAATTTCAACGTAAATCCGGCCTGAGTCAGGATGGCGAGGTCGCGCACTTGCGTGGCAGGATCGCAGGAAACATAGACAATTCGCCGCGGTCCGAAAGCGATCAATTGCTCTAGGAACTCGGGAGTGCAGCCTTTGCGCGGAGGATCGATGACAACTGTGGTTTTGCCGGCGGGGAAGGGGATGTCCTGGAAGATCGCTTCCGCGGAGGCAGCAAGAAATGTGGCGTTGGATATGTTGTTTTTTTCGGCATTCTTGCGGGCCCACTCGACCGCGGCCTCGGAAACTTCAACACCGGCAACTCGCTCGAATTGAGAAGCGAGGCACAGGGCGAATAGACCAGAGCCGCAGTAGGCATCGATTAAATAATCGGTTTCGGGCAGTCGGGCTTGGGATGCGACAAAGGCGACGAATTCCTCGAGAATAAAGGGATTGTTTTGAAAAAACTCACCCGCCAGAAAGTCGAAGCGGATCGAACCACATTGCTCGCTGACCACCGCGCGGTGATCGGTTTCGATGCGACGTTGGTTCTGTTCATCGACCGTGGCTCGAATCAGCAGGGTCGCACCTTTTTTCCCAGGGTGAGCCGACGATTTTTCCCGGATCGCTGGCAGCGCATCGTTTATTTCCTGCATCGCAATCAGGCAATGCGGCACATCGATTATTTGAGATCGCCGACCTTGCGCGAGGAAGCCAATCGCAAGCGGGTCGCCCACATGGCGGGGAGCTTGGTAATGAGGGGTGATCTTTGAGCGGTAGCCCCAAAGTTGCGGCGAGGGGTGGCAGGGATTGACGTGAAAACTCAGTCCCGCCATGTGTTTCATAAGCTCCTCCACCTGCCGGGTTTTCCAAGCGAGCTGGGCCGGATAAGACAGGTGCTGGTATTGGCAGCCGCCGCACTCGGTGAACAAGGGACAAAGCGGCTCCACACGGTCGAGCGACTTTTCGACGACCTCTAATAAATCTGCCTGCGAGTAGCTTTTTTCATTGCGATAAACCCTGGCGTTGACCAGCTCACCAGGCAGGCAATGGGGGACGAACACCACCCAGCCATCGACACGGGCCACGCCAAGGCCCAGATTGGTCAGCGACTCGATCCGGAGGGTCAGCTCATGATGGTAGGGAAATGGCTCGGGCCGAAACTTTTTTGGTGGTCGCACAGCCGGAGTAAGACGCCGCAACCCAGAAGAGAAAAGAGCAAAATGCTTCCTGCGCGGATTTGTGACTTCAGAGCCGGCAGATACCAATGTGGTATTGGCGATGGCAGTAAACTTAGGATCCCCTGTTTCGCAATTTTAACCCGCTCCGTTTCCTCGATGGAGAAGGCGGTTTAGGCCGCGTAAATGGGGCAATCTGCAAGCATGAAAAAGTTAACAGCACAAAATCGAACGAGCAAGTAGGGTGAGAGAATCGTAGCTGCACATTTACAAAATCCAGAACACAAGCCTGCCCCATTAACAAATGACAAAAATCTAACACGTCACTATGCGTGGTCAGATCCGAATGGTGCTAACTTCAGGAAATTTCTAAGAAAATCAATGATTTGCAGCCCGCATCCAAAACCGGTGAGAGGACAGCGTTAAACCTGAGTAGGAAAATAGAAACCACGCATTGCATGGATAATGAATGAGTTATGAATATCATGGCATGCACCAGTTGGGCGAGCCTGAGATTTGATAGATCAGGCCCATTTTATCCGTAAAATCTTCATCAATCCGTGAAATCCGTAGTAAAAAACGGCATTGCTACCCTTTCCATTTTCCCTTCTAGGTTAAAGCCTCTATTCCACAGGTTTTATCGACACCAGACCAGCTCACCAGTGTAATCAGTAGGAAACCCTTAAATCATCTCAAACAGCTCTTAAGTTCGGGCCATTCTGGTCAGATCCATAAAATATAATTTAGTAACTCAAGACACATTCAGTAACTGTCGCCTGAGATCAGAGTCGATAACAGCTCCGAGTTCATTTCGGCCAAACTTCAAGCTGGTTCGATACCTACCACATCAAGCTCTAGTTGATCCAGGCCGTCCACGCAGAACAGTTGCGTCGAACGCTTCAATGGTAGCTTTCAAAAAAATCCTCAATGCCTATTCATTTGGCTCACTCGACGAACTCCGTTATATTTCAGACGACTGGATGATATGCTATGTTTTTAATCGCCTCACGGCGACCTTAACTGCAGCCCGCAAGCTCTCTAAAGAGAGCAAATCAAACAACAAACTTAAACAGACACACAAACCAAATCCCCAACACCCTTCAGTCCTCTAATTTAGATCTGCGCTGTTTTTGGGGAGGCTGACAGAGACGTGATTTTTTTTAAAACAAGTTCTCTTTGCGTTTGGTATTTATTGCCACAAAACTTAACGCATGCTTGTGATTTATTTCACAAACTTCTTGAGAATTGGCGCAAAACGGTGCATCTTAACTCCGCCCCTGAGTCAATTATGGAAACCAATTTATTAGAAACGCATGCCGCATACGATTCGAAGATCGAGGGCAATATCATTTTCACTCGGGTCGATGCCGCGATGAACTGGATGCGTAAGAATTCGTTGTGGCCCATGCCGATGGGGCTTGCTTGTTGCGCGATTGAATTGATGGCCACTGCATCGAGTCGCTTTGACATCTCGCGCTTTGGCATGGAAGTGATGCGGTTTTCGCCGCGTCAGAGCGACGTGATGATTGTTGCCGGAACTGTGACCTACAAAATGGCCCTGGCGGTAAAGCGGGTGTGGGATCAAATGCCCGAGCCTAAATGGTGCATCGCGATGGGAGCTTGT
>Ga0315908_10001954_pt1 | contig 15326 bp, 7 predicted proteins | sample LakEriMetagenome_12_FD_203520 | JGI IMG/M metagenome (GOLD analysis project Ga0315908, IMG submission 203520) | Freshwater fungal communities from buoy surface, Lake Erie, Ohio, United States - Buoy 4 MA124 | ecosystem: Environmental > Aquatic > Freshwater > Lake > Lake biofilm | place: USA... | reverse complement strand
TCACGTTATGAGAGTAAGATCAGCTTGGGATGTTGAATTGGCAGGTATTAATGTTACCCCATGTGGAACACAAAACTATGGTGAGGTTGAGGATTATTTAATTACAATTGCACCAGCGCCAACATGTCCTGCGCCAGGCCAATTATCTTTGGTATCTACTACAACCACTACAGCAAATTTAACATGGAACATGGGTTGTTCATCAGCAACAAATTTTGACTTTGAATATGGTCCGACTGGTTTTGTTCAAGGAACAGGAACGTTGGTTTCAAATGTTTCTGCTACAATAAACGCCGGAGTTGGATCGTATACATTAACTGGCTTGACTCCAAACACAGCGTATTCAATTTATTTCCGCGCAAACTGTGGTAGTGGAGATGTAAGTCCATGGTCAATTTCTCAAAATGCATTAACTAATTGTAATCCAATTAACTTAAATAATCCTGGAAACCAAACAGTATGTGATACATATACATTACCAGCGATTACCGAAGTTTCGCCATCTGGTAATGCAGGATTAGTTTTACAATATCGCACCCAACCTAATGGAGGAGGGGTTTTAATCACCTCCCCTACAGTAACAACCACACAGACTATTTATATATATGGTAATGCAGGTTCTTGTTCATCTAATCAAAGTTTTGTAGTTACCGTGAATCAAACACCTCTTGTCGCAGGAGGAGCTACTAATTCAACATTATGTCTTGGAGACTCAACGAATTTTAGTTTGACTGCTGGAGGTCCTGCTACTTTTACATTTGTTGAAAATGGAAATACAATAGGTACAGCATCTAATCCGTTAAGTTTTTATGCAACCCCTGCTGCATCTACTATTATCGGTGTATATTCTACGGCGAATGGATGTTCTTCTGATACTTTGGACATAGCAATAACAGTTAATTCTCTATCATCAAGTTCTGAAACTCAAACTGTTTGTGGATCTTATCAGTGGAATGGCCAAACTTACACCTCTTCTGGAGTTTATACATATACTACTCAAAACTCAGTGGGTTGCGATTCAACTGTAACTCTTAACCTAACAGTGAATTTAGAACCTACTATTTTTGGAGGTTCTTCTCAAACAATTTGCTCTGGAGATACAGTGCAATTATCTGTAACCGATGGAGTTGGTGGTCAAATATCTTGGTTGGTAAATGGTTCTACTATTTCTACAGGTAATTCGATTCAAGTAAATCCAACCATTACCACAACTTATGATGTAGTATCCGTTTTAAACAATTGTATTTCTGACACAGCTTCTTTTACAGTTACTGTTAATAACCCATCTACCGTTAATGAAACAGTAAGCACATGTGATACTGCTTACATTTGGAATAATCAAATATTTACTCAATCTGGGACTTATCTCTTTAATGGTCAAGGAGTAAATGGTTGTGACTCTACTGTTATTCTTGATCTAACCTTTAATGATCCAATTTCAGTTTCATTCGCAGATACCGCTTGTAATTCTTACTCGTGGAATGGGCAAACTTATACTGAAACAGGTGTTTATACTTTTAATGGTCAAACAACAACTGGATGTGACTCTACAGTAACACTTTACCTCGTTATTCAATCAGGAGGTGGAAGTTACGAACTAGTTGAAACATGTGTATTCCCATATACGTGGTCACTTAATGGCCAAACATACAATGAACCTGGTTTGTATTTCGAGTATAGTGTTAACCAGTTCGGATGCGATGTATACGATAGCTTAAACTTGGTTCAACTTAGTGCTCCATCAGTAACGGCCTCTGAAAATACGGGAATTTTAAGTGTTAATCAGACTGGCGTATCTTATCAGTGGATTCTTTGTTCAAATGGAACAACACTTGCAACCACTTCAACATTCACTCCTTCTGAAACTGGTGACTATGCTTGTATTGTGACTTTTGCAAGTGGATGTGTAGATACTTCCAATTGTGTTACAGTAGATCTTGGATCTTTAAATGAATTAGGCTTTAATTTGTCTATAAATCCAAATCCATCGAACGGTTTGTTTAATCTTACATTCAGTAAAGAAGTAAATACCAACTATGTAATTACGGATAGTTATGGAAAATTAGTTAGTCTTGGTGAAATAAAAGGTTCAAATGGAATCATTGATTTATCAACACAAGTAACTGGAGTTTACTTTGTTACAATAAACTCAAATAGTAATTCAAAAGTTTTCAGAATAATCAAAAATTAATTTCTATTTAATCAAAGGGAGGGCTAGATACCCTCCCTTTTTATTTATAAGTATTATGAAAAAAATTATACTTTCCTGCATTTTAGCACTATCCTCTGTTCAAGTTATAGCTCAATCTGTAACAATCGGGGTTGGGACGGCCACAAGTTATTTTTATGGCCCTTACTATAGAAGCTCGGCTACTTCAACGTTTAATTTCTCAAAGTATTCGTATATATATACTCCGGATGAGCTGACAGGTATCCCACCAGGATCATTAATTACCATGGTAGAATGGGAAAAAGCGGCTGGTACTATAACAGCACCAAATACTTTTCAAATTTTTTTGGAAAACAATTCTGCTACAACATTAACAACTGGCACAACCTGGGGAACAGTAACTGGTACATCAACAAATGTATATAATAATACCTCACAAGGATTTACAGTAACAGCTCCTGGATGGGAAGCTTTTACATTAACTTCTCCCTTTATCTATACAGGAGGTACACTTCAAATCTCCACAGATCATGTGAAACAAGGTACAGCAAGTGGAGCGAATAACTACTACTACACTTCAGTTCCAGGAAAAGCAATAGGTTGGGCGGCAGGTGCCGCTGGTTCTGCTTCTACTTTATTAAATACCGCTACATACGGAAACAACCGTCCTAATATTCGAATTACATATATCCCTGGAACTAATTGTTCAGGAACACCAAGTGCGGGAACAACCGTTAGTAGCTCCAGTGCTGTTTGTCCATCTGTGAACTTTAGCTTAACTCTCAATGGGGCAACATTAGCTTCTGGCCTTACCTATCAATGGCAATCTTCAACGGATGGGATTTTATACACTAATATCACTGGCGCTATTAATTCAGCGTACTCAACCTCACAAACTACTAATACTTATTATCAATGTGTTGTTACATGTACAGCGAGTGGACAGCAAAGCATTTCAACGCCTTTACAAGTAACAACCAATTCATTTGTTAATTGTTATTGTCCTAGTAATGCTACTAGCGCTGCTGACGAAGAAATTTTAAATGTTTCATTGGGGACTTTAAATAATACCTCTACTTGTTCTACAACTGGTGGGCCCGGCTCGATATTAAGTCAATATTCGGATTATACTACAATAGTTAATCCCCCGGTCTTAGCAGCAAGTGCTAACTATACATTAGGAATTCAAATTGGAACATGTGGTGGGAATTTTGGAAATATGACTAAAGCTTTTATCGATTTTAATCAAAATGGTCAATTCACAGATCCGGGAGAAGAAATTTATGTTTCCCCCAACTTCATAACAGGACCAAATACTATATCGTCATCCATTTTAATTCCAGCAAATGCAACTCCTGGACTTACAAGGATGAGAATCGTGAATGTGGAAACAACAGTTGCTACAGGAGTTAATGCATGTGGAACCTATACATGGGGAGAAACAGAAGATTATTTGGTAAATATTGTACCTCCACCAACATGTCCTCAACCTACCAACTTATCATTAGCGACTTCAGACCTTACGAGTGCAACTGTTCAATGGAATGCTGGAGGAACAGAAACTCAATGGCAAATTGAATACGGACCAACAGGATTTACCCCAGGAACAGGAACTTTCCTTTTAACGACAACTAACCCAACAACTATTAGTGGATTAACATCAAATTCATTCTACCAAGCTTATGTGAGAGGGATTTGTACACCTGGTGATAGTTCTTATTGGGCAGGTACTATTTCTTGGAATACATTCGATCAAGGTCAATACATGGATTGGGATTCAGAGTGTCCTACAACTGGGTTCATTGATATTTCTTCAACTGGAACACCAATAAATACAACAGATGATTCTGAATTTGGTATCACATTACCTTTCCCTGTTTTATACCAAGGGGCACTTTATACTACGTGTACAATTGGAAATAATGGAGGTATTGTATTTGGTTCAACTACTGCTAATGTTGGATACAATATGGTTGCAGGAAATGGATTATATCCATTTGTACAAGATTTAAATACAGCCAATGCAGGTGGAGGAGTTTATTATGAAGCTATTGGTAATGCTCCAAATAGAAAATTCATCGTTTCTTGGGTAGACCTACCACACTTTGGAGGCGTTGCAACGGATGGAGCAACTTTCCAACTTATCATCGAAGAGGCTACCATGGAAATTTACTTCGTATATGAAGATGTTCAAATGTCAAATGCAACCTGGGATAACGGAGCTGATGCAGAAATAGGAATTAGAGGAACTGTTCAAAATATTGATGTTTCACTTAACAACGCTACCTATCTGCAAAATAATTCTTGTGTTCATTTTAGCTATACTGATTGTCCGAAGCCTAAAAATTTCACAATGCTTTTTACAGGACCAATTGCAGCAAATTTCTCTTGGACTCCAAGTATTGCAAATGAAACAAATTGGACCATTATTTACGGACCACAAGGATTTGATCCAACCACATCTGGTACTACAATTACATCAACAACACCGTCTTTATTGGTGAGCAATTTAACACAATTAACCAATTATGATGTTTATATTTACTCTGATTGTAGTGTTGGTATCCAAAGTGACGCGCTAATTGGTACTTTTTTCACACCTCCTTTTTGTTCTAATCCTACAAATTTAGTTGCAACCTCAGAAATTGACTCCATAATAACAAACTGGAACTGGGCACTATCAGCACCTCAATTTCCTATTACATCATTTAATATTCAATATGGTCAAACAGGATTTGATTTATATAGTAATGGCACAACAGAACAATTAGATAATAATTTAAACGATACTTTATTCAATGCTAACTTTATGGCAGGAGGTGTTTATGATGTATACGTTCAGGCCGTATGTGGTACTGATACTTCACAATTTGTAGGACCTATTTCTGTTGTAATGCCTCTAACAAATAACGATGTGTGTGGAGCAGAAACCATTCCTGTTGATGGTCAAAATTATATTTTTAATAATACCGGCGCAACTGTTGATCCAAATGATTTAGGCATCGTTCCACCAGCAACAGGTGCTAATACAACTGATGGCTGGATAAATTCCACATTAAACTTAACTACTTGGTTTAAATTTACTGCGCCAAATTCAGGAGATGTTAGAATTAATTGTACTGACATCAATTACAACGGTCAAGTGGCTGTATATAATAATAGTAATTGCCAAACCATGAATTTGAGCCAGTTAGTTGGTGCTAATGACAATGAGATTGGTGGAAATAGTGTTGCACCAAACTTCACAATTTGTAATCTAATTCCAGGAAACTCGTATTTCATTCTTTTTGACGGATTCAATTCAACAACTGGTAATTATTCAATTTCAATTTCTGAAATTATTCTCAATGCAGGATCTACAGGCACACAATTGGATGTTTGTTATGGAGATACGGTTAATTTATTTGATGGTATCACTGGATATGATGCAGGCGGGGTTTGGACGCAGCAAATTCCAACATTAGGTTTACAGGACAGTTTATTTATCACAAATGGTCTTGCGAGTGTTGTGTTTAATTTTATATACACATTAACCGACGGATGTTCAAATGATAATGTGAATGCAACAGTTAAAGTTTTTAGCCCGTCAAGTGCTGGAAATGATGGTACCATAACAGTTTGTAAAAATGAGCCGTTTTCTTTATTGAATGGATTAACTGGAAATGTTGATATTGGTGGAACTTGGTATAATCCGCAGAATCAAGCTTTAGCGTCAAATATTGACACTGCAAGTAATTTCCCTGGTCAATTTAACTATGATTATATTGTATCAAATGGAATTTGTCCAGCAGATACTTCTAATATACTAGTGGTTGTTGACCCAAGCTGTGATTATTTGGCAGGTATAGAGGAATTGAGTAGTTCTATATTAGTTTATCCTAATCCGACCTCTAACGTGATAACTTTAGATTTCGGAACTGCCATTTCTGATGTAGATTTTGAATTATTTGACATTCAAGGTAAAGCTATTTTAGGAGAAAAGAATATTTCTCTGGTAAATGGAAAACATCAAGTAAATACTTCAATTCTCGTTCCTGGAGTGTATATGCTTCATATTAATTCTTCAGAGAAGCAATATATTTATAGAATTATAAAGGATTAATTTTCCTAAATGCCGTATTTTTGTTCTGATGTAGAATTCAAACTATGAATAACGAAAATACGGCATTATCTAATCAAGAACAAACAAGATCTAAAAAACCAAAATGGCTTCGTGTTAAGCTTCCTATTGGTGAGAATTATAAAAAAGTTCGTTCACTAGTAGATGAGCATAAACTCCATACGATTTGTGAAAGTGGAAGTTGTCCGAACATGGGTGAATGTTGGGGAGAAGGAACTGCTACATTCATGATTCTTGGAAATATTTGTACGCGTTCTTGTGGATTTTGCGCAGTTCAAACAGGAAGACCAGATCCTGTAGATGAATTTGAGCCAGGAAGAGTTGCGAATAGCGTAAAATTGATGGGTGTGAAGCACGCTGTTATTACATCCGTTGATCGTGACGATTTGAAAGATGGAGGAGCCGACATTTGGGCACAGACGGTTCGAGCAATTCGCCATCAATCACCTGGAACCACTTTAGAAACCTTAATACCTGATTTTGCAGGTAAATGGGAAAACTTACAAGTTATTATTGACGTTGCCCCAGAAATTGTTTCACATAATTTAGAAACAGTAAGACGTCTTACTAAGCAAGTTCGCATTCAAGCCAAATACGATAGGAGTTTAGAAGTTCTATTCAGATTAAAAAAAGGCAATATGCGAACGAAATCAGGAGTTATGCTCGGTTTAGGAGAATCAGAGGAAGAAATTATAGAAACAATGACAGATCTTCGAAGTGTTGGTGTGGATATTTTAACTTTAGGTCAGTATCTTCAACCAACTCCAAAACATTTGCCAGTACAAGAGTTTATTACTCCCGAGCGATTTGATAAATATGGTCAATTAGGTAGAGAAATGGGATTTAGATACGTGGAAAGTGGTCCGTTGGTGCGTTCATCCTACCATGCTGAAAAACATATTTTTTAATTCTTTTTTCATGAGAACTTTTCTCACTTTAACCTTTATTTGTCTTCTTAATTTCTGCTTTTCAGCAGAATACGGCATTTGCATAAAAAACTGTGTCAGTGTTCATAAAGTAGCTAATAAGAACAGTGAACAAGTTACTCAGTTAATTTTTGGTGACACTTATACCATTCTTTCAAAATCAAAAGATAAAAAATGGTTATTTATTGAAAATCAATTTGATAATTATCAAGGGTGGATTGCACTTTCAAATTATCGGTTTCTCAGTGAAAAAATATTCTTAGATATGAAGGCAGATACATTTCCTGTTTGTGCCGACTTAAAAGGAAAGATTGAATTTGAAGGAATAACATTTGAAATATCACTGGGAAGTACTCTCCCCTTTTATGAGAATGGGATGATTCAAATTGATGATAAAAAGGCGAAATTTATTGGCAAAGCAACGTTTATTCCTGAAGAATTTAGTCAGGAAAAATTACTGTCAACATCCAAATTATGTTTGGAGATTCTGTATTTGTGGGGTGGAAAAAATGCATATGGGTATGACTGTTCTGGATTTGTTCAAACTGTTTATAAAACGTTTGGAATTAATTTACCTCGCGATTCCGGTCAGCAAGTAAAACTTGGAACGGAAATTAACTTAGTTGATGCTCAAGTAGGTGACTTAGCTTTTTTTCATGATAATGGTAAAATTGTACACGTGGGTATGATTATAGAGGGAAATAAAATTATTCATGCTTCAAAAAAAGTTAAAATCAATAAATTGGACAAAACAGGTATATGGGTGGATGAAACACAGTCATACACTCACTATTTAAAATGTGTTAGACGAATTGTTCAATAAATATTATGTTTTTGTAACATTAATTTAACTCAATCGTATTTGCACTCTTGGGCAGAAAAATGTAATTTTGCACCCGCAAATTTTATTTTTATAATTTAAATGTTAAATATGGAATCAATGATGATTTATCTACCTATAATAATGGCCGTTATAGGATTGCTTTTTATGGCAATGAAAAGGGCTTGGGTCTTAAAACAAGATGCTGGAGATGGAAAAATGAAAGAGATTTCTGATTACATCTATGAAGGAGCCCTTGCATTTTTAAAGGCAGAGTATAAATTATTAACCATTTTTGTTTTAATATCAAGTGTGGTTTTAGCTGGAATCTCCTTTATTGTTCCAACTACACACATTTTAATAGTTGTAGCTTTTATTTTTGGAGCTTTCTTTTCGGCCTTGGCTGGAAATATGGGTATGAAAATAGCAACAAAAACAAATGTTCGCACAACCCAGGCAGCTCGCACAAGTTTACCTCAAGCATTGAAAGTTTCATTTGGAGGTGGAACGGTAATGGGATTGGGTGTTGCCGGATTAGCTGTACTTGGTTTAACTGCATTCTTTATTTTCTTCTTTCATTACTTCATGGGAGGTGTTTGGCAATCAGCTATGTTTGATGGTGAAATGAAAACTCCTTCCGAATTGATGACCATTGTACTTGAAACCTTAGCTGGATTTTCATTAGGTGCAGAATCAATCGCTTTGTTTGCACGTGTTGGTGGTGGTATTTATACTAAAGCAGCGGATGTTGGTGCTGACCTTGTTGGAAAAGTTGAAGCTGGAATTCCTGAAGATGATCCTCGTAATCCCGCTACAATTGCGGATAATGTTGGTGACAATGTTGGTGATGTTGCTGGTATGGGAGCGGATTTATTTGGGTCTTATGTTGCAACAGTATTGGCGGCAATGGTTCTTGGAAACTATGTAATCGGCGACATGAACGGCGATATTGTTAAGGAAGGTTTTGGTGGTATAGGTCCAATTTTGCTACCGATGGCTATTGCTGGGTTTGGTATCTTATTCTCTATTATAGGAACAATGCTTGTTAAAATTTCAAGCAATGACGCCAAAGAAAAACAAGTTCAAGGTGCCTTAAATTTAGGTAACTGGATTTCTATTGGATTAACTGCTATCGCTTGTTATGGTTTGGTGACTTGGATGTTACCAGCTACTATGAAAATGAATTTCTTTGGTGAAGGGATTAAAGATATATCTTCTTTACGAGTTTTCTTTGCTGCAATAGTTGGATTAGTGGTTGGCGGTGTTATTTCTTCAGTGACTGAATATTATACTGGTCTAGGAACTCCTCCGGTATTAAAAATCGTGCAAAAATCTGCTACAGGAGCAGGAACTAACGTTATTGCTGGTCTAGCAACAGGTATGATTTCAACTTTCCCTACAGTATTACTTTTTGCAGGTGCAATTTGGGGATCATATGCTCTAGCTGGTTTTTATGGTGTTGCTCTTGCTGCTTCTGCTATGATGGCTACTACAGCAATGCAATTAGCAATTGATGCTTTTGGTCCAATTTCAGATAATGCAGGTGGAATCGCTGAAATGAGCGAGTTGCCAAAAGAAGTTCGTCAACGTACTGATATTTTAGATTCAGTGGGCAATACTACTGCAGCTACAGGTAAGGGCTTTGCTATTGCATCGGCCGCATTGACTTCATTGGCTCTATTTGCAGCCTATGTAACTTTCACAGGGATAGATGGAATTAACATTTTCAAGGCCCCTGTTTTAGCAATGCTTTTTGTTGGAGGAATGATTCCGGTAGTTTTCTCTGCATTAGCAATGAATTCTGTTGGAAAAGCTGCAATGGATATGGTGTATGAGGTACGTCGTCAGTTTAGAGAAATTCCAGGAATTATGGAGGGAACAGGAAAACCTGAGTATGGTAAATGTGTGGAGATTTCTACAAAAGCTGCACTGCGTGAAATGATGTTACCCGGAGTACTTACTATTGGCTTTCCAATTGTTATTGCAACATTACCAATGCTTTTAGGTTATGACAACCAACTAATCGCTGAAATGTTAGGCGGTTACATGGCTGGAGTTACTGTTTCAGGAGTTCTTTGGGCTGTTTTTCAAAACAATGCTGGTGGAGCCTGGGATAATGCAAAAAAATCATTTGAAGCAGGTGTTGAAATTAATGGCGAAATGACTTTTAAAGGTTCGGATGCTCATAAAGCAGCTGTAACTGGAGATACTGTTGGGGATCCATTCAAAGATACTTCAGGCCCATCAATGAATATCTTAATTAAATTAACTTGTTTGATTGGTTTGGTAATCGCACCTATTTTAGGCAATGGTCATGGAGACGATAAAAATGTCGGGCAAGCTGGAACAAAAATGGAAGCTTGTTGCAAGAAAGATGGCGCAAAGGAATGTCACAAGGATATGAAAATGAAATGTGATATGTCGAAATGTGCTAAAATGACTAAAGAAGAATGTGCTAAAATGTGTGACGAAAAAGGATGCTCAAAAGAAGAAAAGGCAATTTGCATGTCTCACTATGACGAAAATGGAAAATGGATTGGTGGCGATGCTAAGTCGTGTAAATCAGATAAAAAAGAATGCTGCTCAAAAGATAAGGGCCAACATTAATCTGAATATTGAAATTTGAAAAGCTGTTCGCAAGGGCAGCTTTTTCTTTTTATAGTTCTACTTAATGAATAAGGCAAAGTATTTGTTTCAAGAATAATTGTAAATTAGTAAAAAACAGGAATTATGAAAGCTCTATGGATTTTGGGAATACTTACATTAATTTCGTGCTCTGCACAAAAACAAACATTGGTATTTTTTAAACATACTCCTTATTGTGGAGGAGCGAAACCGACACCAGAAATGGCGAAGGGAACAGTCGTAATGGCTTCAAAATCAAAATTTGCTATTACTAAAAAAGGAGAGAAAAAGGTTGAAAAATGGATTGTTACAGATACTTCAGGAACATGGAAAGGTAAACTTAATGCAGGTTCTTATGATATTTATCGTGCAGAAAAGTTTCTATCAAATCAAGAATTAATAGCACAATTTAAATTAGCTGATTCTGAATTTTATAAGTTTAACGGAGAAAAATGCTTGGAAACATGGAAATCGCAACCTGATTTTTCGTTTGAAGCAAATAATACCGGATCAATTCATATTGAATTGAAAGGCAAATGCTTTGTTGGGTTCAGTCCATGTTTAGATTATATTGGTCCAAAAGTGCAATAAGATGGAATTTCTACCCAAAGAAATAGATGATTACGTATTGAGGCATACGCCGAAAGAATCTGAAATCCTTTCCCAAATCAATCGTGAAACGCATTTAAAGGTAATGCAGCCACGCATGTTGAGTGGGCATTTTCAGGGGCAATTACTCAAGTTTTTAGTTGAAATGATTGAACCTAAAACTATTTTAGAGATTGGAACTTATACCGGTTATTCAGCGATTGCCATGGCAGAAGGTCTTCCGGAAAATGGAATTCTCACAACCATTGATACAAACGTAGAGCTGGAAAAAATGATTGATTCATTTGTTTGTAAGGCCGAATTAAAAAATAAAATTGTTCAACTAACTGGGAATGCTCTAGAAATTATTCCAACGTTGAATCAATCTTTCGACCTTGTTTTTATTGATGCTGATAAACGGAACTATAAAAATTATCTAGATTTAGTCATTGATAAAGTAAATTCCGGTGGATACATTTTAACAGACAACGTACTTTGGTCAGGAAAAGTAACTTTACCAGAAGATAAAATGGATTTAGACACCAAATTAATTGATGAATATAACGACTATGTTCAGTCACATCCAAAACTGAAATCTATTTTACTTCCAGTTCGAGATGGATTGTATTTGTCTAGAAAAATCTAACGAATTATTCTTATAAATTTGGCATTTCACGCGTGAATGAAGGAATTCCTGTTACATCCATTCCTGTAATTAACAAGTGTATATCATGCGTTCCTTCATACGTTACAACAGATTCTAGATTAGCCATGTGACGCATCATCGAATACTCACTTGTGATTCCCATTCCGCCATGAATTTGACGAGCCTCACGAGCAATATTCAACGCAATCTCTACATTATTTCGTTTTGCCATTGAAATTTGAGCACTTGTAGCGCGACCGTCATTTCTTAACTGACCTAAGCGGAATGTCAATAATTGAGCCTTCGTAATTTCAGTAATCATTTCTGCTAATTTCTTTTGAATTAACTGAAAAGCACCAATTGGAACGTTAAATTGAGTTCTTTCTTTTGAATATCTCAGTGCTTGATCGTAACAATCCATTGCGGCACCTAAAGCTCCCCAAGCAATACCATAGCGAGCTGAATCTAAACAGCTTAACGGAGCTCCTAAACCAGACCTTCCAGGAAGAATATTAGATTTAGGCACTTTTACATTATCAAAAATCAACTCCCCTGTTGACGAAGCTCTCAAAGATAATTTTCCGTGCATTTCTGGCGTAGAGAAACCTTCCATTCCACGTTCTACCAAAATTCCGTGAATTCTTCCACTTTCATCTTTCGCCCAAACAACTGCAACGTCTGCAAAAGGAGCATTTGAAATCCACATTTTAGCACCGTTCAATATTACGTGATCACCAGCATCTTTGAAATTAGTAATCATACCACCTGGATTTGACCCGTGATCAGGTTCAGTCAATCCAAAACAACCCATCATTTCTCCACTTGCCAATTTTGGTAAAAACTTTTGACGGTGCTCCTCAGATCCATATTTCCAAATTGGATACATAACTAAGGAAGATTGTACAGAGGCAGTAGATCGCAAACCAGAGTCACAACGCTCCAATTCTTGCATAATCAATCCATAAGAAATTTGATCTAACCCCGCACCCCCATACTGTTCTGGAATATAAGGACCAAAAGCACCAATTTCTCCAAGACCTGGTAAAAGATGATTTGGGAATGTCGCATTTTCGTAATGCTCATCAATAATTGGAGACACTTCTTTTTTCACCCATGCACGTGCAGCATCTCTTACTAATTTATGCTCATCCGATAATAAATCATCCATTCCATAATAATCAGGATGTACGTATTGATCACTTTTCATTTTAATAATTTTTTGGTGTACAAAATTAAGTAATATTTACTTAGTCAAGGTTAAACAAGAAAAAAATAGGGTTGTTCAACATAAAAGAAACTAAAGTTCCAAACTAATCCAAATATTCGTTTTTTTCTAGGCGGTCTTGCACCAGCAGAATATTTTTTTCCTTAGTTTTTTGCCTTGATTCTATGGATGTTTTTGTAAAGTACTTATGCTGATTCAGAAATGAAATCTGAATCTCATCCCATTTTCTATCGCTTGAAATAATTCCTCTCTCTTTTAACTCACGTCTCAGTTTATCGGCAATCTCCTCAAAATCATTTCGACCAAGGTAATCTAAGTCAGCATCACAAATAATTTCCTGAAGTTTATTAGTTGGTTTATGTGGAATCTGAGTAACAAAAATTAATTCTTTTATCGTTTGAATGTGATCTTGGGTGTACCCATATTGTGGCAAAATTTCTTCAGCCATACGTGCACCAATAGGCTCGTTATGACTGTAGCTTTCCAAAAATCCGGCATCGTGGAAAATTGCAGCTGTTTTCAATAAAAATAATCCTTCATCTGTTACCCCTTCAAGCAAGGCCAATCGTTCTACTGCTTTGACAACATCTTTTGTGTGATTAATACTGTGATAATAAAGGTTAGATTCTAGACCGCTCTCCAGCATTTTCAAAACATGATGTTCTGTTTTGTAATATTTTATTGTACTAAAATGGTGAAGATTAACTATTTGAAGGAATCGATCATTTGGATAAAGTCCTTCGTTATTTTTGGATAATTCTGGCTTGACCCTAAGTACAACATACATATCCATTAATCCCTTTCCTTTTGTTTGAACTTTTCCCTTAAATTCACACTCAAAATAGGGTTCTATATATGAGAACGTAGATCCTGAAACCATTACTTTTCCGGGTTCGCCTAACATTTCCATGCGCTGGGCCTCATTAACAGTAGAACCCCAAATATCATATGCCAAACGTTGAGTTCCAATAACCCCAGCGGTAACATTTCCGGTATTAATTCCCAATCGTATTTCCCAATAATCTTCATGATTAGCAATGGCATCGTATTTCAATTTTGCCATGTAATCTTGAATTTGAAGAGCAGCCAAGCAAGTGTCAATAGGATTCGTTGAGTTTTTTTCAGGGACACCTCCCGCACACATGTAAGCGTCTCCAATTGTTTTGATTTTCTCTAATCTATTGAATACTATAATTTCATCAAATTTACGGAACATCACATCCAGCTTATTGACCAAACGACTTGGATCCATATTTTCAGAAATCTTAGTGAATCCAACCACATCAGTAAACATAACCGTTACGATACTAAATGCCTTAGCTTTTACCTTGCCCTTCGATTTTAACTCTTTCACGGAAGACTCGGGCAAGATATTCAATAAAATACTCTCGCTTTTATCCTTTTCAAGTTGTAACAATTTTTGTTGCTCCTCTACTTTATCTTTCTCAGATTGAATTTGTTCATTCTGGATTTCAATCTGTTTTTTTTGCTCTCTGATTTCTCGAGTTCTTTCGGTTATTTTTATTTCTAATTTCACTTGTTCTCTTCTCCCCTGCTCTATTCTTCGTCTCACATAAACATATGAAATTATACTCAATACAATTGCCATTAAACTCCAAAACCACCATGTATTCCAAAATGGAGCTTGAATGCTTATTTCAAGAATTGCAGGCGTACTTGACCACGGACCAAGACCTGTTCTGGCATATACTTTCAATACATAATCTCCTGAAGATAAGGCATTGAAGTTGATTTCATTATCATTTTGTATCAGGATTTCTCCTTCATCGCCACCTTCCAGAATATATTTGTAATTCACTAAATTAGCATTACTTAGTTCTGATGGTTGAAAGCGAATTGTAAAACTCCTTTGTCGATATGAGAGTGAAATCTTTTTAGTATTTGCTAAGGCGCTACTCAATAAATTATTTTTCGCACCAGGTTCCACCCATTCACCATTCACTTTTATTTTCGTATAAATTACTTTAATATCTTTTGATATATGCTGTAAATCTTTTGGATTAAAGTAATTAAATCCATAAATACCACCGAAATACATTGTATTTGATGCTGATTTAAAGAAAGCACCGAGATTAAACTCATTGCTCATTAGTCCATCTATCTCTCGATAATTTATCGCTTTTTTTGATTCAGGATCGAATTTAGTTAATCCCTTATTAGAACTCAGCCATAAAAAACCGTCCTC
>Ga0315908_10001953_pt1 | contig 15326 bp, 17 predicted proteins | sample LakEriMetagenome_12_FD_203520 | JGI IMG/M metagenome (GOLD analysis project Ga0315908, IMG submission 203520) | Freshwater fungal communities from buoy surface, Lake Erie, Ohio, United States - Buoy 4 MA124 | ecosystem: Environmental > Aquatic > Freshwater > Lake > Lake biofilm | place: USA... | reverse complement strand
ACAAACCCTCGCTACGGGCAAATGCGGCGACATCAACGCGATTGGCAATAAATGGCAGCGACAATCGGGCGCTGAGTTTTCTAACGAAATTTTCATCCTTATCAGATTCCCGACCCCTCAATTGGTGATTCAGATGACAGACGACAAGTTTCCCGCATCCGGCATCGCGCAAAAGATGCAGCAACGCCACGGAGTCGGCCCCGCCCGATACGCCGACGAGAAATTTTTTTCTACCCGGGCAGAGAAAGCGAATGGCATCAACTGGATTCATGGTCACCCGCTGAGCATATCGCATTGCATTTTCCCGGCAATAATCAATTATCTGTCAGACCATGATCGACGGATTTTTACTGCATGAACGCCTCGCTTCCGGCACCTCTGACCTTGGTTGCCACGGGATCTGCCGCGTGTTGCTAAAAAACCAGTCTCACTACCCGTGGCTTTTGCTGGTGCCGATGGTGACGGCGGAAATCACCGAACTGCATCATTTGTCCGCCGCGCAATATGCGGCAGTCACCGACAGCGTCAGGGTCTTTTCCCAATGGATGGAACACGCCATGCGCGCTGAAAAAGTCAACGTTGCGGCGATCGGCAACCAAGTCAGGCAATTGCACATCCACATTGTCGGACGCAACAGCCAGGACATCGCCTGGCCTGGTGTGGTCTGGTCGTGTCCGGAAAAAATGCTCTATGCTGACGCAGAGCACGAACGAATTAAAGAACTGCTGCGAGTGGTGATCAATGGCCAAGGATAATCAATAATCGGCGGCTTAGACGAAAACTCGGGACTTTCAAATCTTAGGACCACAAGAATCACTTATAACACTAACATTTTTAGTTCCCTAGGTTTTTAGATCAGGCTGTCCAACCTTGTATGGCCCAACCATTGACCGCTCAGTAAGTCAGGAAATTTTCCGCCGCGTAGAACTATCTCTTGATATTTAGCGAGAACATGCAACGATATATCTCGTGACGACAAATTTCGTTTTAATTGCCAGTGCCCTTGCCGACGAGACTCGTTGGCGGATTGTGCGTCTGGTGATGAACGATGCGTTGTGTGTCTGTGAGCTGGCGGAAATTTTCAAGATGCCACAGTCCTCGGTTTCCAGCCATGTGCAGGTGATTCGCAAGGCGGGACTTCTGGTGGATGAAAAATGCGAGAAGTGGACCTATTTCCGCATTGCTCCCGCGCACCGAAAAATGATTGGATCATTGGTGAACTACTTTCAGGACGAAAAACGCGGTCAATTTTCCCGTGATCTGACACGCACCAAAGCACGTCTAGCACAGCGTGAAAATAGTTGCTGCCCCGGCCCAAGAATTCTCGCCCAAACCTCCAAATGATGACTCTTCACGAACTCAAATCTCTTCTCAAGGCGAACTCCCAGCGGGCTTTCCGCATTCAATTGCCAGATGGTCAGGGGGTACCACTCTCATTTCACGTCACCGAAGTATGTCGGTTACACAAAACATTTCTTGATTGCGGTGGAAAGATGCGTGAATTATTGACGTGCCAGCTGCAAATATGGGTGGGGCAGGATGATGAGCATCGCATCGAAACCGGAAAAATGGCTTTGATTCTCGAAAAAGCCCGAAGCTACCTGCCCGATGAGGACATACCCGTGGAAATCGAATACGAGGAACGAGTGATTTCTCAGTATGCGATCAATGGTCATGAGATCACTGCCGACGCGGTGATCCTGCGGCTGGCGCACAAACATACGGAATGTCTCGCCCCGGAATTGTGTGGACTGCCATCGATCCAGCTCTTGCCACCTCTCAAATCTCCCCCACCCTGCTGCGGTCCTTCGGGCTGCTAACGATACACCATGAACAAAATCCTAGCCGAATTCCTGGGCACATTCATCCTCGTTTTTGCGGGAACCGGGGCGATGGTCATCGACCAACTCAGCGGAGGCACAATCGGTCACATCGGCATTGCCCTGACCTTCGGCTTGGTGGTGATGGCGATGATTCATACCTTTGGCGATGTCAGTGGCGCGCATCTTAATCCCGCCGTCAGTATCGCATTTGCCGTAGCAGGTCGCTTCCCAAAAAAGGAACTTATGGGATATGTCATTGCCCAGCTTAGTGGCGCGCTGACAGCCAGTGCCACGCTGAAATTTTTGTTCCCGTCCGCCAACAATCTGGGCATGACTCTCCCCCGGGATGGCATCATGCAGAGTTTCGTGTTGGAGACCATTCTCACTGCGATATTGATGCTCTGCATTTTCAGCGTTTCCTCAGGAAGCAAAGATAAAGGGATCACCGCAGGCATCACCATCGGCGGAGTGATCGCGCTGATGGCTCTATTTGCCGGACCGATCAGCGGAGCTTCAATGAATCCCGCTCGCTCGCTGGCACCGGCGATCATGAGCGGAAACATCCACCATCTCTGGCTCTACCCAGTGGCCACGATTGTCGGAGCCTTGCTCGCCATCCCGCTGTGCCGGGCCACCCGCGGAACTCAATGCTGCAGCGAAAACCAAGTCTAACAAGTATATGAAACCACCAACGATTTTGATTCTTTGCACCGGTAACTCCTGTCGATCCCACCTCGCGGAAGGCATCTTGCGCAATACCCTGGACGGATCATTCCGGGTGGAGAGCGCCGGCTCGAAACCCGCTGGATTTGTTCATCCCCTTGCGATCAAGGTGATGCGCGAAATTAGCATCGATATCAGTGCGCACCATTCGAAACACCTCGACCAATTTTTGGATGGTCACGTCGAGACCGTTATCACCGTGTGTGGCAATGCCGACCAAGCCTGCCCGATATTTCCCGGACAAGTCAACCGGCACCATTGGGGATTTGATGATCCCGCTCACGCCACCGGCAGCGAGGATGAACAACTCGCTGTGTTCCGTCGTGTGCGCGATGAAATCCGCCGCGTGTTCGAAGCCTATGCCGCGGGCAGATTGGACGCCTTGCGATGATTGTGGTAGAAAGATATCGCCAATCATTGCGCATATTTTGCTAATCACTTGCACCCCGATTTGACCCCGTTTAAGTTTAATATTATTTTGAAGTGCATGCGATACATAGCCCATTGGCTGCTGATCGGGACAATTTTTTTGTCCTTCGGCGGTGGTTTGGCTGTGCTTCAGACATTCGCCTGGGGCAAAATGTTGGTGGGATACTCCGCTACGAGTTCCCTGCAGGAGGCGGTGAAAAAGACCTTTGACGGCGAGCACCCATGTTCACTGTGCAAAGTAGTCAACGAGAACAAAAAAGAGGAAGAGAAAAAACCGCTGTTCAAAGCGGAGTCAAAAAAGGAAGCGCCACTCACGGCTGTAATCCGGTTGAAAAATCCGCTCGGAGTTCCCGCAGTGATTTTCCTGCCCGGTTATTTAGGTCATAATGTTCAAGTGATTATCGGCGTCCCCTTGCGGCCGCCGCGGTCCGTTTGATGAATTCTAGTCGGCGACGCAATCAAGGCGGTTTTCCCATAGTATGGGGAATTTTAGCCCGATGCCTCAAACCAACGGATGCTCAACTGCCCTTCTGCGGTGAGCTAAACCGACCAGGAAGCGCATTGTCATCCCACGGTGGTATGACTTATCCGCAAATCCGGTGTCGGCAATCATCGAAAGCCTTTCACCATCTCCTAGATTGAAAATTCATATACGCAAAAGCGGGTTCACACTGGTAGAACTCCTCATCGTCGTCGCCATCATTCTCGCACTAACAGCCATTGCCCTCCCTATTTACCGCTCGCTGTTGACGAGGAGTCATGCCGTCAAATGCTTCAATAATCTGCGCCAGATCGGCCTAGCAACGATGATGTATGCAGGCGACAACAATATGACACTGCCCGTCACCAGCCACCAGCGGCGCGCGGGCGGAGTGTCGTGGACTATATCACTCCAGCCGTATGCTTCCGGAACGATCGCCTTCAAATGCGCCCAGGATGAGGATGCTGTGCGACCCTACACCTATCTCATCAACGATTACCTGACGCCGAACCCCTCGGGGGCACCGCAGCTCGATTTCTCACGCCTCGCGAAGATCGAACGACCGTCGGCAACATTGCTCTTTGCGGAAGCTTCGGCAAGTTACAAAAACACCGACCATTTCCACTTCTCGCCTTATCACGGCGGAGTTGTGCCTTTCTCCGAATTCGCAAGCCAAGTCGCTATTGAATGTCATGGCGACAAAGCCAACTACCTCTTCACTGACGGCCACGTCGAAAGCCTTACAAAAAAAGAAGTGCAAAGCCTACTTGAGTCGCCAGGGAGCCGTTTCCTTGACCCCTCTGATCCCGAAACAACAACTGAATGAATTTATGAAATTACTGCCCATCCTACTTGCCACGGCCTTGCAAGCCGCAATTCTTCCTGCCGTTGGTCACGATCATTTTGCCGTTGGTATCATTGATGCAAACAACAACGGCAAGGCCGACGCAGGAGAACAACTGCAACTCACCGGCACCAACTGGTCAAACCGCACCTTTTTCCTGCTGCCGCGACCGCTCGGCCAACGCTGTGGCGGTTATTATAATCTCTCGGAAGCCGTGCGCACCCTTTCGCCAGAATCATTTTCCCTCATTGCGCTGTCCGATGGGCAGTATGATCTCGCCAGCACTAACCACGCCCATACCGGTGCCTGGATTTGGGCCGAAATCGTTAGTGTCGCCGGACCTGCAGGTGCACATTTTGGGTTCTGGGAGGAGGGCTCCACGGTGGTGACCCACTCGCTGGCAACCAACCAGCTGACCGGCAATCCACGTTTCGTCATCAGCGAGGGCATCGATGATGTGAACGATGACCCCTTTGGCCATATTCACGGTCGCGCGTGGACGGCGAACAAACCAGGGGAATACCTCGTCGGCATTCGCTTCATCGATCTCAGCACCACTCGTCCTAGTGGTGGCTCGTGGCACACTCCCAGCCAGACCTACATTTTTAAATTCCAGGCGGGACCAAACTTCCAACCCTCGATGACGCGCAACACCAATGGCTCCATTACCCTGACCTGGCCAAGTCAAATGGGTATTTGGAATGGATTCCAAACTGGGATACCCTTCACCATCCAGCGCAGCACTACAATGGCCGCGACCAACTGGCAGAACCTCGGCACCGTCACCGGCACCATCGCCAACATCGCCACTTTCACCGACACCTCTCCGCCAGCGGGCAAGGCATTCTACCGACTTACTTATAGCTGGTTCACTCCTTGAACGAAGACTTTGTAAAACAAACACAAATGAAAACACCAATGTATTCCATCCGAGTGGTTGCATCGATCGCCCTTGCTTGCGTGACACCCAGTCATGCCCACCTCACCTATACGGGCCGTGATTTCGGCATACTCGATCCGGGCGGCGAAACTAGATCGGAGACGAGAGCAGGCAGCATCTCCAGTAACTTCGGTTGGGCGTACTCGACAGACTACGACCTCGGCGATAGCCATCGCAACCGAGCTTTTAGTCTAACTCTTGCCAGCGCCGGGGAGATAACCGTCTCCGTTCAGCGGGGGAGCAATCTCCTGCTACCCGCGTTCTCCATTTACTCGGGTCTTGCGCATGGAACGCCCTATGATCATGACAGCAGTGCGATCACACAGGCCTACCTCGCCGGCGTGTTCGCTGGCTCCGATATTGCGCAAGGTGCGTTCAATGCCTTAGGAGATTGGAAAATTGGCACGGACGCCAGCGTGGCAGATGGCACAACAGGGTTCTATGACTTCGATGAACTGAGCACGTTTGTTTATCGTGGCAATGGGGCCGACGGCAGTTCCGCGAATTATGGTTTGGCCGCCGGTATCAATGGCGACGGATTGGCAGACGGCTTCGTCAGTCGCACATTCTCCCTTGCCGCAGGCAACTACACCCTGATGGTTGGAGGAGCCAACACCACGATCCCCTCTGAATCACCGTACACAAGTTACGCGTCAACCGTGACGGTCAGCGTCGTGCCCGAAACCTCGATACCGCTACTGACGGCGCTCTCGGGTTTGGTCGTCGCCTTAATGCGTCGGCGCGCCTAATCTTTGCAGCCATTTGATCGATGAACCAATCAACCTTTTCCCCGCCAGTTTTTTCCGGCAGGCGGGGAATTGTGATTGAATCTCCGGGATCGATGACCTAGAAAGAGCTTGTCGCCTGATCGAAGATTCCTTGCAACTATTTAGCTTCCCATAAAATCATGTCCCCAATCTGCGCCAATCATTTCCGCTGCCGTTCTCTGTTGATTCTCGGATCAGTGCTTGCCGTTTTTTCCGGACTAACCTCCTGCAATAAAAATGACGGCAACACTATTGTCGTCGGCGAATTTGCCTCGCTGACCGGCAAAGAAGCGAGCTTCGGCATCTCCTCTCACGAAGGCACGCTCATGGCAATTGAGGAAATCAATGCGAACGGCGGAGTGCTCGGCAAGCAGTTGGAATTGAAAACCGAGGACAATCTCTCCAAACCCGGCGAATCCGCAAACATCGTCAATAAGCTGATTGCAAAGGACAAGGTGGTAGCGATTCTTGGCGAAGTTGCCTCTAGTCGATCATTGGAAGCGGCGCCGATCTGCCAGCAAAGTGGCATCCCGATGATCTCTCCGGCATCAACCAATCCGAAGGTGACCGAGACCGGTGATTATGTTTTCCGCGTTTGTTTCATTGATCCCTTCCAAGGCACCGTGATGGCGAATTTCGCCGAAAAAACCCTGAAGGTCTCCAAGGTTGCTATTTTCACCGATGTAAAGAGCGACTACAGCAAAGGCCTCGCGAAGTTCTTCAAGGAGTCGTTCGCAAAAAACGGCCAGCTCACTAGCGAGCTTGACTACAGCGGCGGCGACAAAGATTTCAAGGCGCAGTTGACCACGATCAAGAACAGCAACCCGCAGGCGGTGTTTGTTCCGGGCTACTACACAGACGTTGCCCTGATCCGCATCCAAGCGCGGCAACTCGGGCTTGATGTCCCCTTCTTCGGCGGCGACGGATGGGAGGGTGCCGACCTTCTTGCTATCGGTAAAGAGGCAGTAGAAGGCGATTATTTTTCCACCCACTATTCCCCCGAGGCCGGATCACCCAAGGGCAAAGCGTTTGTGGAGGCCTACAAAAAACGCTACAACGGCAAAGTGCCCGATGCCATGGCGGCGCTCGGTTACGACTCCGCAATGATCCTCGCCGACGCCATCAAAAGTTCCGGCAGCACTGAGGGTACCAAAATCAAGGAAGCCTTGACGAAGGTGAAGGACTATGATGCCGTCACTGGAAACATCACTATCAATAAGGAACGCAATGCTGACAAGTCCGCCGTGATCCTGCAGGTCAAAGGAGGGGCGTTTCACTACCTGGAAACCGTCGGACCGTAATCCGTTTGCGCCGGGAGCTACGGACGGTTACCCATGTTATTTACTCACTAGCATATCCCTTGGATTCTTTCTTCCAGCAACTCGTCAATGGCCTCGCGCTGGGATCGATCTACGCACTGATCGCTCTGGGCTACACGATGGTTTACGGCGTGCTACGCTTCATTAACTTTGCCCACAGCGATGTACTGATGCTCGGCGCATTTTCGGCATTCTACATGGCTCCCGCAGTTGAAAAAATCGTACCGCTGCCAGGCATTGGCGGGGCGCTGATCGTAATCCTTCTCGCAGCGATGATTTGTGCGGGTATCGGCATGCTGATCGAATTACTCGCCTACCGACCGCTGCGCAACCGCCCGAAACTCACGGTGCTGATCACCGCGATCGGGGTTTCGCTGTTCATTGAATTCACCTGCCAGCACAAAGCTATTTTCGGTGCTGCCACCCGACCGTTTCCAACCCTGCTGCCCGCCAGTAACATGCATCTGCTGGGCCTAACGATCAGCAGCAACGATGTGGTAGTTGTGATCATCACCGCGCTGCTGCTCGCGGCGATGTGGTTCATCGTACAAAAAACCCGGATCGGCACTGCGATGCGCGCGGTGTCGTTCAACCAACAGGCCGCAGCATTGATGGGGATCAACATCAACCGCATCATTTCGTTCACCTTCGGTCTCGGCTCGGCGCTCGCCGCAGTGGCTGGCATTTTGTATGCGCTGAAAGCACCGGGAATCGAACCGCTTATGGGCATCAATCCGGGCCTGCGCGCGTTCATCGCAGCAGTACTCGGCGGCATCGGCAATCTTCCCGGCGCAGCACTCGGTGGACTTCTGCTCGGCATCATGGAGATTTTTGCGGGCGGCATTCCGGGGCTTTCAAATTACCGCGATGCCATCGCCTTCGCCATCTTGATTCTGATCCTTCTCTTCAAACCCGCCGGGCTTCTCGGCAAGTCATCTGTGGAAAAAGTATGAATCTATCCGGCGCAAAACGATGGCTTCTGTTAGGGCTAGTCCTGGCCTTCGGAGCTTCCTATTTTTCCGGTTTGATCAACAACTATGATCGCGGCGTGTGGATCGACTGCGGCATCAACATCATTCTTGCTGTAAGCCTGAATTTGATTCTCGGACACACCGGACAATTCAGTCTCGGACACGCAGGATTCATGTCGGTCGGCGGCTATACGGCGGCGAAAATTTCGCTGGTATTTAGTCCAGGCGTTCCGGAACCGATGCGACCGCTGTTATTGCTCTCGGCACTGCTGTCCGGCGGCCTGCTGGCAGCTGCGGCAGGACTGGTGGTAGGGGTGCCGTCGCTGCGCCTGAAGGGAGATTACCTCGCCATCGTCACGCTAGGATTTGCAGAAATCATCCGCGTGATTTTGCAAAATACCGAAGCTGTTGGCGGCGCCAGTGGACTCAGCGGGATTCCGAAGTTCACCACCCTCGGCTGGTCATTTGGATTTGCGATCATCACAATTTACGTCGTTTCTGCCCTTGTGAATTCAACCTACGGCAGGGGGTTTCTCGCAGTCAGCGACGACGAAGTGGCTGCCGGCTCGATGGGCATCAATCCGGTACGCTACAAGGTCACGGCTTTTGTCATCGGCGCGTTTTTTGCGGGTATCGCCGGTGGTCTTTACGCCCACCATAAACAAACGCTGGTGCCGACGGGATTCGATTGGTTGAAATCAATCGACATCGTGGTGATGGTTATTCTCGGCGGCATGGGCCGCACACCGGGAGTGATTGTCGCCGCCATTGTGCTGACCTGGCTGCCCGAGCACTTGCGCGTTTTTGCGGACTACCGCATGATCATTTACGCTCTGATGATCATTACCTTGATGATTCTGCGGCCGCAGGGATTGTTCTCCTTTCAATTCAAAAAGAAAGGAGCCGGAGTCAAGTCATGAGCGCGGGTCCGTCACTACTCAAAATGGATCACGCAACAATCCGCTTTGGCGGACTGACGGCGGTATCCAAACTTAATCTAACAATTTTAACTAACGAGTTAGTCGGTTTGATTGGACCCAACGGCGCGGGTAAAACCACAGCGTTCAACATGATCACCGGCGTCTATCAACCGAGCGAGGGCGGTATCGAATTTGCCGGATGCACGACCGCAGGATTGAAGCCGCACGAAATAACCAAGCGGGGCATTGCCCGCACGTTCCAGAACATCCGGTTATTCAAATCGTTGAGCGTCTTCGACAACGTGCGCGCCGCAACTCAATTGCACCGGAGCCACGGCGTAATCAATGCGCTCTGGCGCGGCAAGGCATTTCACGAATCGGAGGCCGAAGTCACCACGCTGGTGAGGGACTTGCTCGATATTTTTCATCTCGACGATCTCCGCGACGACATGGCTTCCAGCCTGCCCTATGGTCACCAACGGCGTTTGGAAATCGTCCGTGCACTGGCCACCAAACCAAAACTTCTTTTGCTCGATGAACCGGCCGCTGGTATGAATCCTACGGAAAAGGAGGAATTGATGGGCCTGATTCATTTCATCCAAAAGAAATTCCAAATCAGTATCTTACTCGTCGAACACGACATGAAAGTAGTCATGGGTGTCTGCCAGCGCATCGCGGTGCTCGAATACGGCGTAAAAATCGCCGAGGGAACGCCCGAGGAAATCCAGCGCAACCCGGAAGTGATCAAGGCCTATCTGGGAACCGAAGAAGAGGAAAAGGAGGTCGCCGATGCTTGAAGTTTCCGGTCTGAAAGTGACCTACGGCGCGATCAACGCACTGCACGACGTAAGTTTGCAGGTGCCGCAAAAATCCATCGTCACCCTTATCGGTGCGAATGGAGCTGGAAAATCCACCACTTTGCGGGCGATTTCGGGACTGGTGAAATGCGCCGGTGGCACCGTGAAGTACGACGGCGAGGACATCACGGGCCTGGCAGCGCACCGGATCGTCGCGCGTGGACTCTGCCACGTGCCGGAAGGCCGCATGGTTTTCGCTAACCTCACCATATCGGAAAACCTGCGGATGGGTGCTTTTCTCCGCAGGGATTACGCGGCCATCGCGGCTGATATGGATTATTGTTTCCACGTTTTCCCCCGACTGAAAGAGCGCTTTCACCAACTTGCGGGAACCCTGAGCGGCGGGGAACAACAAATGCTTGCCATCGCCCGCGCACTGATGAGCAAGCCGCGCTGCCTGATGCTCGATGAGCCATCGCTGGGCATTGCACCGATTTTGGTTCGCAGCATTTTCAATCAAATCGTCGCTATCAACAAGGAGCGCGACATCACCATTCTGCTGGTCGAACAAAACGCCAATCTCGCTCTGAAGGTTTCCTCGTATGGCTACGTGCTGGAAACCGGAAAAATCCTCTGCGCCGACAGCGCCGAGGCACTGCGGAAAAATCCGCAGGTACGGGCGGCGTATCTGGGCGAGTAAGGCGACACTGACAGATCGGGGAATGACCGAAATTGCTGATTTTACGTGCATTTCCCCCGTATCGTGCTAGATATGCCTAGCCCTTCTCCACTACATAATTTCATGAAAACAGAGGAAAAAGATTTTTTATTCGATTTGCTCAAAACCCCCAGTCCAACGGGATTTGAAATGCCAGGACAGCGGGTGTGGGCATCGTATCTCAAAAAATTTGCAGACGAAATCCACTGCGATAGTTACGGATCGACATGGGCGGTTTTGAATGGATCAAGCAAACGCACCGTGATGCTGGAAGCGCATGCCGACGAGATCGGCTACATGATCAAGCACATCGATGAGTCCGGATTTCTTCGCATCGACCGCGTGGGTGGCAGCGATGCCGCGACTGGTCGTGGTCGCCGTCTGCGAATTCTTGGCGATAAAGGCGAAGTCTGTGGAGTCATTGGCAACACTGCGATACACCTGCGTCGCGATGACTTGGGCGCCGAAAAATCCCCCGCCGTCCACGAACTCTGGGTGGATGTCGGTGCGGCAAATGCCAAAGAAGTCGCCGCACTGGGACTGCGCGTCGGCCATGTGGCTGTCTATCAGGACGAACCGTTCGAACTCGCGCACAAACGATTGGTCGGTCGCGCCCTCGACAACCGCATCGGTGGATACATCATCGCCCAAGTGATGAAAAAAATTGCCGCGCAGAAAAAACGACCCGACTTCACCTTGATCTGCCTGAACGCTGTGCAGGAGGAAATCGGGGGCAACGGCGCAATGATGGCGACACATCGGTTGATGCCCGATGTCTGCGCGTGTCTCGACGTTACCCACGCCACCGACACGCCCGGAATCGACTGCAACCGCTTTGGTAAAGTCACCCTCGGTGGCGGACCTACTGTGAGTCATGGCACGGCCAACCATCCCTTAGTGGTGGAGAAAATCATGAAAGTGGCGAAAGCCGGGAAAATTCCCCTGCAACACGAAGCAAGCAGTCGCTTCACCGGAACCGACACCGACAAAATCTTCCACACGCGCGAAGGCGTTCCGAGCGCCTTGGTCTCCCTGCCCCTGCGCAGCATGCACTCGGTGGTGGAAACAGCCCACCTTGACGACATAGCCGCAACCATCGAATTGCTTGCAGGATTTGTCACGTCGCTAAAAGCAAAAGACTCCTTTTACCACAAACTTTGATGCGCACGCTTTTTTGGTTGCTGATTGTGCTACCGATGGCCGGACGCGCCAGCGAGAGCCCCGAACAAGCAGCACTTCATTTTGCTGAAGGCCTTCGCGATGCACTGAATAAGGAACAACTGACCCTGCGCTGTTCACTCAATCCCGACACCGGCGACAGAAAAAAAGACGTGATTCAGGAAGCATGGCGAGGAATAGCAAAAAAAATGCTACCGCTACCCTTCCAAGTCGCCGACAAAAAAACGGATGGCAACGATGCCGCAGTAGTGCTGCTCCAGTTTGATCCCGAACGTGGCAAACTTTCGAACATTGTCTCATTTGCCATTGTCAAACGCGACGAAAAATGGCTGGCAGCCCCGGTCATTTCCTCCTTCCAAAACAGCTTGGTTACCTACGATCAAACCCTGCTCGACAAGCGCAGGAACTTGGAAAACTGGATGTTAGGCCGCGAGATCACTATCCGAGAGGAAACCAGTAAGAAAGCTGACAAATACCTGTTCGAGATGATGCAGAAAAACATCAGCCCCGAAAACCTGAAATCCGCCAAACCCGACGAGTTGTTGCGCGACCTCCTCCAGGCTTGCAGACAACAAAATCAGGCGGCTGTGCTGGCGCGATTGGGCGGATACTCTGTCAACAGCATTCCCACCTGGGATGGCATCTCGCGTAAAGTTTCCGAAGTCTTCACCAGCGATTCCTTGAATTCCTGGCCATGGAATTTGCTGTGCGATCCACGCACCCTCAGCGCGTCAGGTGAGACGCTCGACCTTGTGGGGGAGCAAAGTATCGATATAGCTTTTCTTCATCCAGATTCGATCACCGAGGAGCCTCAGCGCCATACTTTCACCCTGGTGCGCGATGAACAGGGCCTGCTGAGAGTGGAACTACCCGAAGCATTCCTGACCAGTGGCATCGAAGAAGCGGACGGTTCCACATTGCTGGATTTCGAGGACACAGGTAACCTAGCGTTGTATGAAAAATTGCGCACGCAAGCGCGGTCGTCGGTCGGTAGCATCAACCCTAACAAATCGGAATCCATTGCCGGGGTTATTGAAAAAAGTTTGAAATTGAATAATTTTGCCAGCTTCTGGGGGATTGCGGCTCGGTCGGGTGCGAATGCCAGGGCCAATGGCATGATTTCTCTCGTTTCCCTATGGCAGGAATTGCAGGAAAAAAACGGCTCCAGCTTGTTTGGCAAGGTCGGGTTCCTGGAAGGAGAAAACCAAGCCTTGCTGGTGATGCAATCCTACTCGCCACGCAATGCCGATGGCGCACTACTGCAAAAAATCTGGCTCCAGCGCGAGAACGGACAATGGACAATGCAGGCCGAGTCTCCCGAAGATCCAGAAGCAGCGTTGGACAAATGGTTTGAAGATCACAGCCAGAAATGGGAAAAGGACTGGGCTCAAGCTCTGATAGGCGATGCGGCTCGCATCGAGAACGCGAACGAACTGGGCAAACATGTGCCGGAGTCAGCGCAGATCCGCGAGACTTTTGACAAGTGGAAGCAAGCTTTACATGAGAAATGCCTAGCAAAAGTCATCAGTCATTGCGCTACCTTCGATGACAATTCCTCGATTATCAAAATGCTGCGCACGCTATCGGGCGAACTTATCTTCGGGTCGGGCAGCTACGAAGTGCTGAACGTTGATGTCGCAGGCCGCTGGGGTGGGATCAGCATCAAGCAAATTCCCGACAAGCCAAATTCCACACCGCAGTATCCGCTCTTCGTTTTCGTCGGCACCGAAAATGGCCCACGGCTGCTCTCCCAAGTTGATCTGAAACTCACCACGACGGGCAACCGCAGTCGCGAATTCCTCAATGAGATCGCATTCAAGGACCTTTCCAAAAGGCTACCCGATGACGCCATCGGCGAACTGCGTTCACTCTACGAAAAACACTGCGACCTGGTTCGCAAAAAGGATGTCACCAAACAGTAATCCACTCATGCCATTCGATCAAGCCTATGCCATAGCGCAGCGACTGCAAACCAGTGTGGAATCCGTCATCCGTGGACAATCGCAGGCCATTCGCAACATTCTCGCCTGCATGGCTTCGGGGGGGCATGTACTGCTGGAGGATGTGCCAGGAACTGGCAAAACGACGCTGGCAAAAGCCTTGGCCAACGCCATCCACGGGGCAACTTTCAAAAGAGTTCAGTTCACCCCGGACCTGTTGCCATCGGACATCCTCGGTCTGTCGATTTTCGATCCTTCCACTTCCTGCTTCCGTTTCCAAGAGGGGCCGGTGTTCACCGACATCCTACTCGCTGATGAAATCAATCGCGCCTCGCCGCGAGTGCAGAGTGCCCTGTTAGAATCGATGGCCGAACGCCAGGCGACAATCGATGGGGAAATCCACGATCTGGGCGACATTTTTTTTGTGATTGCGACGCAGAACCCGGTGGAGTTCCGCGGCACCTATCCGCTGCCTGAGGCGCAAATGGATCGCTTCAGCATGCGCTGCGGGCTGGGCTATGTCAGCGAGCAGGAGGAAGTTGGCATTCTGGCCGACCAACTCCACGCACACCCTGTCGATATGATGAAAGCCGTTGCCAGTCGGCAGGAGATTCTGTCGCTCATGGCTGCGGTGAAAAAAGTCCGCTTCAGCCCCGAGTTGCAGCATTATGCCGTGCAACTTGTCGCCGCGACCCGCGAGCGCACTGACCTGCAACTGGCCGCCAGCCCGAGGGCTTCGCTGGCACTAATGAAATCCGCACAGGCCATTTCGATTTTTGAAGGACGCGATTTCGTGGTACCCGAAACGATACAAGCAATTGCAGCCGATGTAATTGCCCACCGTCTGGTGCTGGGGCCGGATGCCCGCTATTCCGGGGTCACGGGCAAAAGCATTGTCGCAGAAATCCTCGAACAAGTGACTGTGCCGGTTTAAAGATATTTCATGAATCAAACCGGTGGATATCCGGTCCGATTTCTATCTAATCTCGTCGCCAACCTCACAAAAAAAATGCGTAAATATCTGGTGTTAGTAGGCCGGGTGACATTTGCCGCTGCAATCTAACGCAATGAAAATAAAGTTTTCCAAGCGGTTCAATTCGTCGCGCCGGTCGCACTAGGTCAACCGCCTGCGGAAGTTCAGGTAAAGCGCAATTGATCAAAACAAATTGTCGTATTTTCTGGCTGTTTCCTATACTTCCTCTTTGACACAATTTTTTTTCTCCCACAATTTCGCCTGCAAACTTCACATCCCATGAATCTTTACCAAATCATCGGCCAGGATCGCATTCCACAGTCCGGAATGCTGGTTATACCAGGCCGGGTGTCCAGCCACGAAATCGCCGTTTTTAAAAAACTCTTCGCTCCCCGTCCGATCACTTGGCTGATCGAGGAAAACGCGATTCTCAGTGAAGAAATCAAGTCTCTGATTCAAAACGAAGCGGGTCTGATGTTTTCTGCCGACGACACAGCTCCCG
>Ga0315908_10001951_pt1 | contig 15335 bp, 10 predicted proteins | sample LakEriMetagenome_12_FD_203520 | JGI IMG/M metagenome (GOLD analysis project Ga0315908, IMG submission 203520) | Freshwater fungal communities from buoy surface, Lake Erie, Ohio, United States - Buoy 4 MA124 | ecosystem: Environmental > Aquatic > Freshwater > Lake > Lake biofilm | place: USA... | reverse complement strand
AATGATAAAAATAATGATAATGATAATAATAATAATAATAATAATATAGATGATAATGATTTTAAAGAGGTAGGTGGATTAGTTGAAGCGAAAGAAGAAATAAAGAAAACAATAAACATTTGCCGTAACTTTCCTAGCATCTTCAACAAACTAATAGAACCTAGAAATGGAATGCTTATGTATGGTCCACCAGGTTGTGGCAAGACTCTTTTAGCAAAATCAATAGCATCTGAACTACAAATGGAATTTATCTCAATAAAAGGCCCAGAACTACTCAATATGTATATTGGGGAATCGGAAAAAAACATCCGGCAAATATTCCTTAAAGCAAAATAAAAAAGACCTTGCATAATATTTATGGATGAGTTTGATTCTCTAGCTCCATCTCGTAACCAATCTAATGACAGCAACAATGTAATGGATAGAGTTGTTTCATAATTAACCAACGAAATAGATCGTATGAATGAGAATAGTAATGTATTTGAGAGAATCTATGTGTTAGCTGCTACAAATAGACCTGATATGATTGATGATAGTTTAATTAGGAGTGGAAGGTTAGCTACATTGGTTTATTTGGGAGTCTAAGAGAGAGAGAAGGATAGAAGAGATATTATGAATGTTTTATTAAAAAGTCTTTAAGGCAATTTGTAGCAGGATATAGACGATATTATTAATAAAATTGAACCTATTGTGCCTAGTGGTTTTACTGGAGCTGATTGGTAGGCAATGGTGCAAAAGGCTATTCTTATTGCTGTTGATTAACATATATAGTAGATTCATCATTTATCTAAAAAATAGTAAACAGAAACCATTTTTTAAATTACTTATCAACATTTTTAACTTGCTGTTTAGTAAACTTAGCCTTCTTTAACTCAAAAAGATCTATAGGCTTATCATTAACTTTATTTAAAATATAATTCATGATTTTTTATATTATATATTCATTTCATTTTATCTTGCAATAAATTTTTGTAGATGTGATTTCCTTTTATTATTCTTTACATTTGTTATGAGTTATTCATTCTTTTTCTATTTGGAGATATATCTTCAACCCAAAAGGTGCATTCCTTCTTGTAAATACTGTTTGGAGAAGTTAATAATTTACTTTTTATTAATAATAGATTTGCATTAATATATATTAATTTTTATCTTTAAATATTTTTTACTTCATCTTGTAGTAGTGATAATAGTCTTTGTTTATATTTTAGCGTGATTCAATATAATTTCCTAAATGGGGAAGCTCACCTATTTTAATATTAATATAATTACAATAAGTGTTTCTCATTTAGTTTAATGTTTTTTCAAAATATTTAGGCTGTTTAATATTTTAATATTTGTTTTAATATTATAATGTTGTTTCATTACTTATTTCATTTTCTTTTTTATCTTTTGGAATATTTTTTTATTATCTAATTTTTTTATCTATTAACATTGTTTAGTTTTGGATTTAATTCAATTATTATTGGCTTTAATACTATTATTCTTATTCTTATTATTATTATATTTATTATTATTATTATTTTTTATTATTTTACTCTTAATAGTCTTATTTATATAATAAATCTTATTATTCATTTATTTATTATTATAATTTTTTAAATTATTATTAAGAATTTTACTGACATTTTAATTAATCTTATTATTATTAACAAATTTATTATTATAATTATTAAAATTTTTACTAATAATTTTACAGTTATTAATCTTAATTATTTAATTAATCTTATTATTATTTATACAAACTTTAATACTATAATTAAGCTTATTATTTTTCACAATATTTTTTTTACTTTTATTATTTTTGTTATTCTTATATTTTTTTAGTATTTTCTGAGTTTTAGGGGGATTATTTCTTGATATTTTAAGACTAACTTAAATTATTATTTTATTCATAAATTTATTTTAAATATTTTTAAGAATATTTTGAGGTGTTTTAAGGATAATCATTTTATTTTTTTAAATATTATTAATACATTTTTTCTTATTCTTAATTATTAATTAATTAAATTCTTTTCTTTTAATCTTCTTTATTTTATTAAGAAACTTATTTAAAATCAATATTAGATTAGTTTAGATTATTTAATTTATTAGGGCATTTGAAAGTATTCTTAGAATATAATAAATTATTATTTGGTATTTACTACTACTATTATTATTAAGCTTAATTATCCTAATAAGGTATTTAATAATTTTAATTAAGATTTTATTGCTGAATTAAACAAGGTTTTTACTCAAATTAGTTTTGTACTGAGTTTATAAGAGGATATTGTTATTAATCAGAAAAAAAATGATTTTAAGAATTCTAAATATAAAAATCAGATTAATTTTAAAACTGATTTGAAATATTATTATAATATTAACTTATTAAATTAAATTGATTTTATAGCTCTTAATTTTTATTGATTTAAATTCTAAGCATTTCCTAAACAAATTAAATAAACTATTTCAAAATTTAGCTGTATCTATTATCATTTAAAGCTTGTAAAAATTCAGTCACATTCATAAAGTTTTTTCGAAACATTTCAAATAAATACTCATCATTTTCAATTATTTTTAATAATTAAAAGGCTTGATTTTTTAAAAAATTATTCTCATTTTAATTATGATTCTCAATCTTTTATTTTTAATTTTTTTAATCTTTCAATTTATTAAACTTTTTGAAAGTATTTTCAAAATCAGCCTAAGATTTTTTTATTTCTTTATCAGATTCATATTTTAATGTGACTTCATTATCATCATTTGAGCTAATACTTTATTTGAACTTTTATTTTATTTTCTATTTTTTTATTGAATTAGAATTGTTTAATTTATTAATTTAAGATTATAATTATTGATTTTAATGATGAAGTTTTTTAAATTTCTTAATGAAGATATCAGATTAACTTTAATTTTATATTGATAAATGACAAAATTAAGGACAACATTAAGATTCATAACGAGAAGAATAACTGTTATACATACAGTCTATCAAGTATAATAAATAATATTAAATTAATATAAAGTATTTAAATAATAATAAAAATAAATTATATTATATATATTTTAGATGTGGACATAACTATGGAGTGCTTAATTACCTTAAGCTTTTAAAATAAGTTTCGTAAAGGGAAAAAGGCATGGTGCTTAAATTTCAGGAAGATATAAAGGATTATTAAAAAAAGAATTCAGAACTTAAGGATTGCCATGGTTATTTGAAGATCCTGTCGTATTATTTAAAATAAAATTATTAAAAGGATCATAGTAAAAACCCAAGACATAAAAAACCTAAAGAACAGAAATATCTAAAAATTAATTAGAATAGATATGATTTAATAAAAAGAAAGTTGCAGTTAAATGAAGAAGCTGAACTTAAATATAGATAAGAAAGGCTTGATGGAAAGAAATTATCAGGAATCGATTTGATGTTTCAAAAAACATTGCCAGGATGGCTTAAAAAAGGAGGAGCAAGGGATGATGATAATGGTTATGTTAATCTTGATAATGATTCTGAATGATCTTATATTTTCATATAAACTATTAAATTATTTATTAAATAATTATTTTTTTATAGTTAATTAAATATTTATAATAAAATAATACTTAATTACATTTATTATTTTTATTTTTTTAATATAAAGATTATTTAATCATTTATTTTAATAATATAATTTTTAAAAACAAAATATATAATATGAAATTTTTCTCATAATATTCATAATAATTTTTTATTAAAAATTATAATTTTCTAAATTATTAATTTAAATTATATGTTTTTTATTTAATTCAAAATATTTAAATTATTTCAAATTAAAATTGTAATATGTAAATAATATAAATTTTAATAAAATATTATATTATATTTAAAAATAAATAATTAAAAAATAAATAGTAATAATTTTTTAATAAAAATTATAACTTAAAATAAATATAAAATTAAAAATGATAATCATAAAGTATCTACAAATCCTTGATCTTCACTTTATAATTCACAATCTTTAGAATCAGGATTAACCTTTTAATAAGGCTAAGGCATATTTTAGATTGTGATCCCTTACCAAATAATAAGAAGATGAGAACGATGATAAGCAGTTTTAGCAATTAGAATAAGAGTGACTGGCACAATATATAAAAGAGCAGGTTATGGATGGTTAGTAAGAATTAATGTTACACAACATAGAATCAGACTCACTATATATCCTATTATGAATTATTTATAATAGAGGGATGAAGTATTTTTCCATTGATCCAATCTATTACAGAAACATCCTAACAAACCTGGTAGTACTATATCTCCTAGACCTACCATTGAACATCCTCTTATTATTCCTATGCTGCTAGGCCATACTAGTTTTATAGGAAGATTTATTTCACTTGCTACTTTGCTCATCACCTATCAATTTATATTAATAATGCATATTTATTTATATATATTCTGATTATTATATTATATTATTTTATTATAATTATACTATATGTAATTACTGAATGCTTAAAGATGAGTTAAGAGCCAAATACCCAAAAAATATCATAAATAAAAGCGAATCCCAATAAAATAGTGGCAACTTTAAAACTAGGAATTTCAATTATTTTAAGTGATGCCATACAAATGCATATAGCAATAATATTATTAGAAATCCAATCTCGATAATAAATATAATAGATTAACAAAACAGTAGAAATAATATACCCGATAAACTCTGATATCTTAAGCTTTCCAATGAATTTAATGGTAACTAAATGCAACTTAGTAAACGAATAATAATTCTCAGAAATCTCTGAAAAGAGGAAAGAAACAAAGGTATAACTTGCAAGAAGGACCAATAGAAATAAAAGAGTTTGTAGGTAATCAATAAATAGATAGAAAGTAAGTAATGATAATGAACTAGCTAGAAGGAAGAGACATGCATGCTTAATAGACAACTATTACATTTATGACATATTATCTTCGACTTAAACCAGAGTCTGCTTGCTACCTACTGCTACTACCAAAATTGTCAACAACATTAGACTCAATAGAGCTTTGTCTCTCCATAGCCATTCCCATTGAGGAATAGATATGCATTCTTTATAGATTTATATGTCATTTTATAGTAAACCCATCTCCCATACTTTTATTTATAGTTCTTTAAATATCTATTAATCTTTGCATTAAAAAGGATAAACAAGTTATATTTCTCTTTCTGTCCGCTTTATTTCAAACACCTTACTTTCACTGCCTTCTGAGTTTATACCTAATATTATACTTGTATCGTTTTTCATCTATTTAATGTTTGTGTTATTCAATCTCAGTATCAGAAATTTTTATTCTTCTTTAATCATGTATTAATGTCTAGATTCACATCTATTTTTATTTTACTCTATTTTTTTGAATGTCTCTAATGTATTTGAGTTTTTCACCAAATTTATTTGACTGTATTATTTTGTTGAGTTTTCTATCATATACATATCATATTCATAAGTTTGCTTAAAAAATAAACTTAAAAATACAAATATTATTATTTCAAAATTAAAATTTTTCATTTACAAAGGAACTAATTATTATTTTTATTATGTTAAATATAAAGCTTAATAATAATTTATTATTTATTATATTCATTATATTATTATTTAATATATTTATTAGAATATTATTTTAAATTTCATTATATTTATAATTTTAATTATTTATCAAATTTATTAAAGATTTTATAATTTATTATATTAATAAATATTATTGTTCATAAAATTTTATTATTACATGTAAAAATAAATTAATTAAATCAATAGTTATAATTAAAAATATTGATTAAACCTTAAACTCCTGCCATTGCTAACATCTATTTTTGATTGCTAAAAACACAACTGAAGATTCCCTAACAATTAAATACTTTTGAAACAGGAATGAATTCCAAAGAATTTTATTGTTTCTATTAGAAAATCTTCATTTCATTGTCATCTTAATTTTATCCACATACTCCAGCCACAAAAGTGTGAAGCTTATTTGAGAAATTTTAGTTTTTATTGAATGAAGTACTTATTATATAAGCATTATTTGATTCAAATTATTCATCCTCATTATTTCCAAACCAATTTATATCTTTTATCTTTTAACACATCTTTATATCCCACAACTCAAGCTATTTATTATTTCTGTTGCTTCCTGTTAACAATTTTCCGTCCTAATTTATGGATAATAATGATAATAATGATAATAATAATGATAATAATGATAATAATGATAATAATAATGATAATAATGATAATAATAATAATAATGATAATAATAATGATTATAAATATAATAACATTAATAATAAATATAAGGATAATAATAATTACAATAAAATCAATAGCTTCACCCTATATATTTGGTCCATAAATAGTGAAGATTGGTTGTGCCTGCCTGATATCCCAAAGGTTAACATTCCTATCCCAACTGGCTGATACTATTACATTCTAAAACTAAAAAGGAAAAAAAGCACTTTAACTAGACGGCAAGAACCTAACATAAAAAATCTAATTAGTATGTCCCTAGTGAATCTAAGTGCCAGCCCCAAATACTTAACTTATCTATTACTTTTCTTAATCAACAATAGTGATTTAATGTGCTTTACCAGCCACACAAACATATCAATCATCATTACTAATATCCATAGCCAATAAATTATCTCCATCAATCTTTATTTTGCCAATTAGATTAGATGAACTAGTATGGATAGTACTGATTGTTCCATCATAATTGGCTGCAACCAGAATATTACTCTTCATTTCTTATGATTATTTGTATCGAACCACTGTGGTAGGTTCATATTTATCACTAATTATAATCTCATGTATTAGTTCTTCGTTCTTTGAATTGTAAACCCTTACGCTACCATCTTCACAACCTACACATAATTCTTCATCATCTTTGCTGAATGCCAGACAATTGTAAAATTATGATTGGCTGCCTACTGACCCTTTGTATTCTAGTTTCATTCAATTTGCATCTAATTTATTTATCTTAATTACTTTATCTTTGCTTACTTTTATCTCCTCAAAGGAGAAATTATTCTCCATATATTTTTATTTCTTATATTATAAAATTATAATATTCTATATTCATTTTTATATTTTATTAATTATCATCTTCCATTTACTGCATATATACTATTTTTTGAATTACATATTAAACATTCTGGAACTTTTTTTGAACCTTTAGTTAAAAAACATTTCTACATTCATTTTTTATATTTAAATACTTCATGAAATTTGTGAAGACAAGCTAAAACTGTAGTTTTAAATTCATTAAGTGGTTTTTCACATATTTAACAATCTTTTATAACGTATTTACTTCTATTTAATTCATTTCTTTTTTGAATTTTTTCTTTTAACTTTTTAGCTCCATTATTTAATTTTTAGTTTAAATTATCATCTATTTTTTCTAATATTACTGGTTATAAATCTACTATTTCTTTCTTTTATAATTATAAAATATGATTTAAATCTTATTAATTGGTATTTTCGTTTATCTAATTTTAATTATTACAAATTTAAATTTCCTTAACTTTTTCATTATTTATTTCATTTAAATTTTCATTGATTTAATTTTTATTTTTTGATTAAATTAACGATTCAAATTATCTATTTAATCTTTCAGAAATTTGACTAAAATAACCTTTAAATAAATAAATTAAATTACCTTTTGAATTAGAAGATTTTTGAATTTAAATATTTTATTCTTAATCATTTAATTATTTTTATTATGTAAATATTTGAATTTATGATGAATTCTGTTAATTTTCAATAATTTAAGACATTTAAAGTGCAAGTAAATTATTTTAAATTTGAATTTATATTTTATAAATTGAATTATTGAATAATAGATAATAATTAAAATAATTAAAAAATGATTAATTTATAAATGGAATTTAAATAAAATTATTGTTATTATTAAATATGTGAAAAACTAGATGATAATTATAAAGGATATAATAAAAGATTATTATTTTTAAATAATAAAGAACTTCTATACTATTCAAGCTTCAATAAGGCTGCTCTATAATAAAGATGTAATAAAGAAATTATTGAAGACAAGTTTAATAATATATAAAATTTAGGATCTGAAAAATATAAAGTTAAAGTAGCTAATATCAAATAAATATTAACAGAAGATTAGATAATTATAAATAAAAAAACATTGAAAAATCATTTAGGAATAAAATTTCTTTTTGAAGATTTAGAAACTATTTTTGATGATAAGAAATAAATTTTAAAATAAAAATTGAAAAAAAAATTCAATAAGTACATGAATTCTGAATAATTAGAATAGAGTGATTTATATATTATATGGTTTTTCAGATTCTAAGATGAATCAATTAATCAGTGGATTTAATTATTCAAATCAATGTAAGAATGTTTAAATATTTAAAACCCCAATTCTATTATATATGATTTCGATTCAGATAAAAAATAAAATTATTTAACAGTTAGTTAAAAAAAAAATAAAGAATATAAAACTGCTGTTACTTATCATCAAGAAGAATAAAAAGAAGAAAATCAATCAGAAACTTTGAATAAAAAATAAAAGAGTTTTAGTTAAAGTAGAACATTTAGTTCAAATTAAAAAAAATCTAAATAATCAATTTAAAAATAATAATTAGGTAATTAAGAAATTAAAGATAAAAAATAAGACAATAATAAAAAAGAATTTGGAATAGATACAAAAATTAAATGGCTAAAATAATAAAACAATAATTTGAATGAAAATATGTAGCTAAATAACATAAGTATTTTATTATTATTTTTATTTATAAAGTTTTAAAAAAACTTAAGTAAATAAAATTATATGAAACAAACATTGAATTAAGATTTTAATATTTGATAAGTTCTATATTCAAATAAAATTTTTAATACAATTAACAAAATTAAATGAATTAAAATTAAATTTAAACTTAAAAAATCAAATTTTGTATAAAAATTAATCATCTAGTCAAATAATTTTAAAATATCTGCTATTAAAATATAGATGATATATTTCAATTTATTATAAACATTTAAACAAATAAAAATAATTTTTTGAATAATAAATTTAAAATGATATAAAAGGGTATTACCTAAAATATTATAATTAATATTAGATTTAGAAAAGGGATAGATTTAATTTTTTTTCTAAGATTCTGGCTTAGAATTAATTGTGAGTTGTGCTTGGCCATACTGTTTTTAAATAAATGAAGAAAATAAGGAAATTTTAATTGTTGATTGTCACTTAAAAAAATTAAAAAACAGTAATTTTATTAAAAATTTAAACATATTAATTGATTTATTATATGAATTATTTTTATGTGCTATTAATTATACGATGAATAAATTATTTTAAAAATAAATTAACTAAATCAAAATAATAAATTAATATTATTATAATTTTTATAATTTTATAAAAATTAGAATTTAGAAATAATCAATATCTTATTTAATAATTAATTCTTGAACAACTTGATTAAAAAATATAATATTAAAATATGCACTCAATTCCATTGTGCTGTTTGATTAATTAGTATGGATTTCTATTTTATTTTGAATATGATATTTAAAAATAAAATAATAACGATAAACAAAAAAATATTTATTATTATACATCTTATTAAATTTAAGGATTAATTAAAGAATCTAATGAATACATTTTTGATATATAATCCCAATCAATTTTAGAAAAATTATCTTAGAAACTTTATTTGTAAGTAATATTTATATTATTAATTTTATAAATAGTCTCATTAGTTTTATTTCAAAAATTAGCTTATGCATAACTAATTATTTTTATCTCATAATATAGAAATTTATGAATCGACATACTATTTTTAGTAGCCTTTTTAGATTAAGTATCTTTTGAAAACTCAAGATTTATTTCCAATTAATTTTGACATAACATCTTAGAAATTTTAAAGCAATAATATCAAATTAAGAAAAGAGTTTATAGCCCATTATTATCAAAAATTTTAAATTTAACTCAATTGTAATTCTTTTTAACTTATTGGAAATTATATAAATTAGGATGAAATTTAACTTGCTCAAGCTAATCAATATTATTGAAAATAATTTTTAGAATATCTATAAAATTAATTTGAATAAATATATTATGATAAATTAAATTTTTTTGATAGTTATACAATAAATCATTATTCTCACAAATTCGGTTTAAATATATGATCGTTAGGATTATTTTGTAAATAGATATAAAAATCATAAATGCTTATTTTTTTTTAAATTGAAATTATTTGTTGAGCTATTAAAAATATATGGAATTTAAAATTTTCATCAATATTAATGGAATTAGATCTAGATAATTCATAATAAAAAGATGTTTTTTCATTTAATAAAATTTTAAAAAATTAATATATAAAATACTTTTTATAATTTTTAAATAATCTTTTTGGATTTTGCTAAATTTAAAGATATTAAAAAAAAGTTTTAGAAGAATAATAATTATTAAAAAGTTTTATTAATGATTATATAATAAAAAAATTTGATTATGTCATTTCAGATGAAATAATATAAAATTTTACAAAATATGGTGTATTTTTAGATAGTTTATGCTATAATTTAAAATTTTAAATTGTAGGTGATAATAAAGAAGATTTGAGAAAAAATGAAAATTTTTATTTTTAAGAGAAAAATGTTTTTTTTTATAAAAAAAATAAAAATTATGATTTTATCAGTAAAAATTATTTTGATAATATACTTGGGAAAAAAAAACTAAAAAATTATTATTCAGAAATTCAATAAAATAAATTATTATTATAACTAATAAACTAGTAAGATTAAAACAAATCTTTAGAAAATAGATATACATAAATAAGATATTTAAGAAAAATAAGCAATATATTATTTAAAACAAATGAATTTGATGAAGCTTTATCCAATATAAATAAATGTTATTTATTTACAGATTAGTGGGATGGTAATTAAAATGATAGTTTTTTAATATAAAATTTATACACACAATTTATAATTATATAAATGTAATTAAATTAAATAAAAAAAAAATAATAAATAACCTCTAAAGAAATTAAAAAATCAATTTAATTTAAAAACAGTTTATAATAGGAATTCAAAATAATAAAATAAAATCAACAATATTTTAAAGAAAAATTAGATAAAATATATAATTAAGAAATATTTGAAAGATTAAAATATATAAGATATTATAAATTTTAAATAAAAATATTAAAATATGAAAAAGTTTTAGACAGTGAAAATATAATTGACTTTATTAAAATTAAAGTTGAAATAAAAAAATCTTAATAATAATGCTATTAAATTTCTTATTTTACATTAAACTAAAATTTAAAATTGGCTAATTATCTCTATGAATATGAATAAAAATATTAACATCTTAATTAATAAAATAATTAAATAAATTTTAATTCAGCCTTAGATGAAATAACTCAAATTTATTCTCATTTATAAACATAATATTATCAAAAAAATAAAACAAATATTTCATTTAAATTTTAAAAAATGATTTTATTAATAAATTTCAAATTTGCTATATTATCTTATAATAAAGGGTTTTATCAATAAACCATTAATACTTTTTTTGAATTTTAAGATTTTTTTTATTAATTTTAATAATTTGATAATAAGTGTTTATACACAAATATTTAAAAACTTTTTTTGTATTCTTAACTAATAATAATTGCTTAAAAAAGTTTTAAAGAATATTAATTTACAGATAAAAGAATGGATGAACTGGTTGATTAAAAATAACCATATAATTGCATTTCTTTATAATAAAAATATTAAATTGTTTTATTATAATTATTATGGAGTAATATTAAAGAGAAGTCTTAAATAAAACTAGATTAAAAAAAACATAATCTTAACATAATATATTTTTTTAATTCATAGCTAATTTATTTAATTAGAAATGTAACTAAATAAGTTATTAATAGAATTAGTTTTAATAAGATATAAATCTTATAATAAATTTTGATGTAAAAATATAAGGATAAATAATTCTAATCAAAAGTTAATATATAGATTTTAACAGAAAACATAATAAAAGATTATATTTCTTTATATTTTATAAAAACTGAAAATAAAAATTTATAAAGTACATCCATATTTGAAAGTGAAGATATTTCTATTTAAATTGAAGAAAATTTAAACTATATGATTGATTAATATTATCATTAAAATTTTACAAAAATTGGAATTTTATATGAAGAGCAACAAAAAATACATATTGAAGAAAAATAAGATTATATAATCAACAATTTTTTTTTAAAAAATAATAAGTTAGCTCAAAAAAAATTAAAATCTATAAATTTAAAAAGTTTTCAAAAATCAAATTAAGAAATTCAGCAATAGTAAAAAGAAAATTTTTTATTAGAATAATAATAATTTAATATTTAATATAATGATTAGTTATTTGAGGCTTTAATTATATTAATTGGATTTGAAAAATTTTAATAAATATTAAATAATTAATTCTGATGAATTATTTTTATAAAAAATTTAAAATTATTTATAGTTATAAAATTATATTTAAATTAAAATTAAATCAAAATTAATTATGGTTATAATTATTAAAGTTTTGATTTTAAAACATATTTTAATAATTTATCTAATTTGATTATTGGTAATGATTGTGTTATTAAAATGCATTTTAATTTTATTAATTTTAGTTATAATTATATTTTAATTACTAATTGTTATTATTATATTGTTAATCTTGATAATTTTATAATAATTATTATTATAAATTAGGATGAAATTATACAGGCATTTAGTTTTATTATTATTATTATAAATTAGGATAATATTAAGGAGAAATTATTTAATTTAAATATTGTTGTTATTGTAAATTAGGATTATATTAAAAAGCAATTTAATTTTATTATTAAAAATTAATCATTTCATTGCATTTATTATTTTAATTTAAGTTATAAAAATTATTATTTTATTAATCTAAAATAAATGATAAATAAAATTACTGTAAAAATTTTAAAATTTTAAGTTATTTTAATTTTAATATTATTAATTTATCATATTTTAAGAATTATTAGAATTTTATTAATTATTATTTATAAATTAAGTGCTATTTATATAATTATTTTACTATTAGTTTTCATAGTTTTATTAATATTTTATTAGATTAAAGTTCATATTTTTATTTTAATAAATATCATCATCATTTGTTAAATATTATATTAAATTAATTTAATTTTAATAATACTCATTCTAAAAAATTTTGTTTTATTTCTTAAATTAATACCATTCCTTATAAGCTTTCCTTTTAGTAATTGGATTTTCTCTATCATATTCAGAATTAAAATGTTCTCTTGCTTTATCATACTTAGCTTTATTATCTTCGCTAGATTCATTTATTTAAAATAAAATTTGATTGATTTTATAAGGATGAAGTAAAAGGAAATTAACTAAAGTAATAATCAAAATAATAATGTCTAAAGTATCGACACAATTTAATATATGAGAAATATTTAATTCAAAATAATCTTAATTTTATTATTATTCTTATTTTAATAAATATTTAAAAACTAAACCTCCAATAGCAAGACAGACAGGAATAGCATCCAAATAATGAGAAAGCTTTTAATTAATATAAGGAGAAAGTTATTCAGGGTCTTTGTGTCTTCTTAAAATCAAATATTTATCAATCCAATAGTTTACAATAAATCCCATAAAAGAAATTGGAACGATAAGAGGAACTAAAGGAGCATAAAAAGCAGTCAAACACATCGTTTTTATGTAATAAACATATTTAAACTCCATGCTTAATACAGGATCACTAAACCAAGTTTAAGCTTCTTTTTAGTTAAATGTTTTCTTGTTTTCATTAATGGACTTTATAATTTATTTTCTTTTGTAAAGTCTTTAGAGATACCAAATATCTAAATACTTAGCTACAGGAGTACTAAAAGCATTAGATAAAAACAAAGTAATCGAAGAATAAACAAAGGCAACTTCTAACCTCTGTTTTTTGATAAAGATCTCAACAATTATCACTATAATTGCAGTATTTAGAAATTAACTAATTGCTAGTTTTTATGCAATTGATTGAGACACATGAGTTGCAGTTGGCAATTTTTCTTTGTTTACTAATTCTTAAATCAACATCATTAGAACAGTGTTTATGAATATTATAAAAAAAGAACCTACAAAAGAAACACCGTATTTGGCTAATTGATTTAATTAATCTTTACCCATAAAATAATTTTTAATAATGTATTCTTGAAGATTTATTATTTCGTAATTTAAAAATATGCAAATTCCTAACACTATTAAAGTTATAAAATTTGTTTAAAATCTTAATTTCATCAATTCTTTACCCCTAACTCCCATATTTTTCCATAAAATATCAGTTGGTTCAGGTGCTCTTTCTATTTTTAAAAATTAACCTTTGTAATAAAACTAACTTTATTTCATTTTTTATATACTTTATTCAAAGCAATAGCTGAATAAACTACAAAATTAAAAATACATTTTAAACATAAATTCTTAATTTTCAATTTTACTTAAAATAAAATTTGTTGTATTTTGTTGTTCAAAACTTACAAATGCAACTCCTGCAGTTTTACTAATATCTCCTTCATTTACATTTCTTTCTAATTCTTCTATTTATTATTCTATTTCTTTGCTCTTTTCCATTAGTTATTAAGCTTTTTCATCATCTTTATTATTTATCTATTTTTTATAATTTTCATCTAATTATTTCACTTTTTCTTAATATTCAGAAATATCATAAGCTAAATTTATTTTATAAATTTTAGCCCCATTAAATAAGCTTCTTTAATTTTAGTTTACTTACCAAAAGTTTTCAAATATATCTTTAATATCTTATTCACTAAATTATCCTATTGGCAATTTACTTATCATTAATGTATAATCATTTGGAGTGTCTAATAAATTATCTATTTATACTTCTGTTTGCCTTAAATTTCTATAATATAATTAATTGAAAAGCATTATTAAAATTATTGTTATAAAGTTAACAACACTTTGTTTATTTAGGTCTTAATTGTTAATCCAAGAATATAATGTGATTTGGTTATTATAACAATCTTTATATTGTAATTTTTCTTTACAAACTGTTCCTTATTTATTTGAAGCTAAAGAATATATATTACAAATAAAAATAAGAAAACACAGTATTTTACAATAAATTATGTATTTAAAAAAAAGTGGAAATATTGGTCCGAATCGTGCTGTTTCATTTAAAGGATATGATATTTTCACTTATTATTTGTTTACTGGTTTTAGACAACACGGACAAAATTCATCATAATCATTTATAGTTCCTACTTTATTAGCTTTTAGATGTTTTAAAGCAATTTCTAAATCAGGAGGGCTTTCATATGGATTATATTATAATC
>Ga0315908_10001950_pt1 | contig 15336 bp, 8 predicted proteins | sample LakEriMetagenome_12_FD_203520 | JGI IMG/M metagenome (GOLD analysis project Ga0315908, IMG submission 203520) | Freshwater fungal communities from buoy surface, Lake Erie, Ohio, United States - Buoy 4 MA124 | ecosystem: Environmental > Aquatic > Freshwater > Lake > Lake biofilm | place: USA... | reverse complement strand
TATTATCTATAAAACATTTGATTTGATAATGCTAAAAATAATCCAAGACCTGCTCCTTTAAATCCTTCTCTTGCAATATTTAGAGTTTCATTATGATGATCATGAAACATATCTATCAAATATTTTTAAAAAAAATATTTTGTAAAATAATAAAAATTTTAATAAAGGATTTAAATTATTACCTAAACAGTCAGTTAATTTTTTAGACCAGGAATCTTTTATTTTTGGTCTAGAGTTTTCATGTTCATCAGTTAAAGGTTTATTTATAGATGCACTTCTTAATTTATCTTCATTACTATTTACTCCTGGTAAAGTATAAATCATCTTAATTATATTTTATTATTATTATTATTTTATATAATCTTTATATTAATTTAATAATTATATTTTTTTATATTTGTAATTTGAATTAAAATGAAACAAATTTATATTAAATTATAGTAAAAGCTATTTTCATTAATAAATATTTTTTCATATTGAATCATATATTATTGATATTATAGATATCCATATTATAATTAAAGAAATAGTAATTAATTTTTATAAAATATCTTATTATTAAAATCTATTAATTAATTTTTAAAAAAAATTTTGATTATTATCTGCTTATTGATTATTATAATATGATTGTTAATTTACTATAAAAATAATAATTAAAAATTACTTTATTGTTATTAATTTTATTCTGGAATTTAGTTGTAATTAGTATAAGGATTTGCATTAATTTATTAATTTTAAAAAGCTATAAAATTTAATAAATTATATACACAAAGGAAGCTAACTTTATTAATAAAGTTATGAATGAAATTACTATGGATATACCATTTAAATATTTTAATTATTAACTTAAGGATATGCTATTTGAACATTTTGATTGTTAACTTAAAAATAAATCAAATTTATTTACCAAATTATTATTATTAGTTTTATTACGGCTAAATCGACTTATATTCATCATACATTTCTGCTAAATTGTACTCTTAAAAAGAAGGATTATTTTTTTTTTCATAATATTAAACACGTTTTGATCTTATTTCATCAATATTTTTTAATTCTTAGTAATTTTAATTATCCATAATCAATAAAATGTTTGATAATAAATAAATGATTAAATTATCTTAATTTAATAAATATATATTTATATTCAAAGATCATTCTTTTTTTTATTTAATTTTTCTAATTCTTCATTTATTTTTTTTTCTTCATCTGTTTCATATTATTTATTGTAAACAGATTATTTAAAATTAAAGAAATTTTAACAATTTTTAGATTCTATTTGAATTTATTTTTTTATCTTAAAAAATTTTGCTTTCTTTGAAATGATTTAGGAAATTGTATAAATATAATGATCAATTGTAAATGTTCCTATTTGAGGAATATATAAATTTAATTTAGGATAAATGATGATAAATTAGGGCCGAATATTAATATCGATTTCAAAAAAATCATATAAATAATCATGGCATTTTGTATCAATATAACCTATAAAAGTTTTGATAGATTATTAAGTATTGTGTTCTTAAATAACATCTAAAATTCCAAAATCATAAAATGTTTACAAAGATCCTATATTTTCAACCATCAAAATCACACAAAAAACAAACTATTCATTACATTATTCAAAATCTAACTAACTTTATATTTGCACTTTTCTTTTAAATTTTGCTTCCTCTTCTTATTCTTTCAAAATTTTTTATTAAAGAGTCTAATCTTTTAACTACTTATCATTTTCTGCAAGTTGACTATATATTTGATTCAAACTAACAATTAAATTATCGTAATGAATTTAGTTTTTGTAAATAGCACTATGTAACTAATTATTTCTTTACATAAACAATAAAATGAAAGGAAATTTGTCGATTTTGTATTCTTAAATGAGAGACAAAGTAGGATTCTAACACGAATAAAAAATAAGTTTATTTTAATAAAATTAAATATTGCTAAAAAATTTGAATGTGAGCAACGTTTCTTTTTAATTATGGAATAGAATAATAGTGGCTCTGTTCTGCTTTAATTATTCTTAAACTTCTTGGTAAAAAACAAGATCACTGCTTGGAGATATAGTGAGAGTATTATCAGGAATATTTTAACTTAAGTAGAGGATCATTTTTTTCATAGAAATTTCTTGACTTAAAAAATGATGCGATCTCAATTTATCGGTTCCAAATGGCAAATATCTGATTTTCCTTTTGGAAGATATTTATTTAGTATTATTATAATTTTTTATTCTTGCCAATTAAGAATTGTATTGCACTATGGCATAATTAAACATTTTTCCAAATCGATACTTCATTTTTAAAAATTCACGAGTCTTATTGACAAGTTCAGATTCGTGTTCATAAATAAATATCAAAGCAGGTTACTCATTCATTATTATTAATTCTTCTTTGTAATTATCCAAAATCAAATTTCTAACTTATTGGCTAACATTTAGCTTTATTAATATATCTTTTTCTTACGAGTAATTGTATATATTATTAATATCATTTAATTAACTCTCATTTATTATCTTTTTATTAGCTATATCTTTACAAAACTTTTGCACTTTCAAATAAGAATAAGAGTTCCCAGTAAAATGTATTTTTTAATAATAGTTGTATTTTAAATCGAATTAGAAAGCTAAAAAAAATGGCTGATAACTAACCTGAAATTTCATAATCATCCAAGTATCATTTAATAAAGCATAACCAATCTAATATAATTTAATAATAGATTATTATTTATTATAGATTAATATAGATTAATAATTTATACAGTAAGTCTATCTTTAAACTCAAGTTGCAATAGCTTTAACATGTAAGGGGTCTCTTAAGTGTCTCCAAAAAATAAAATTTTATTAATTGATTTATATTTAAAGAAAAAGTCAATACTACTTTAGTTCACTCTTAAAGTGTGATCAATAATGAATTATCTTACAAATTATAAAATAGAATTTTTCTCAATTTTGCCTTTGTATTTTATTAGATTTTAGCTGTTTTCTTATTTAATGAATATTTAGTGAGACTCATTTGGATCAAAACATTTTAATTCATCGATTTAATCCTTATCAACACAATCTGTTCTGTAAATTTTTATAACACCTTCAAAACTTTATTAAACATAAAGAATATCTTCATCCAGATCTTAACATTTCTAACTTTAATCTAAACAATATTAAATATTTGTTTGTAATATTAAAAGAGTTTCATTCATCTTTAAATACTTCTATAATTTATTTTACTTAAATATTTAAAATTCTATCATAATCCACATTAATAGTTTTATTAACATTTTTTTAATCATTTTTTATTATTATTATTTTTTATATTTTGATAATTTTATTATTAATTATAATTGCTTAATATAATATTAATGAATATAAAAATAACAGACAAGAAAATAGTAAAACGAAAAAATAGCAATAAAAAATAGATTCTTAAGCTTTTGAAAAATCTTAATTATAATTCAGAAAATGAAAAGCCTGTTAATAATTTTGATATAGAACTATAGGATTTCAAATATGAATTTTCTTACTAAATTAAAAATAAAAAGTGTAAAAAAAAATTAATTATCAAAAGATATAGAAAAATTATTTAATAATTTAAAAAAAGATTGCAAATCAAAAAGTAATATTTCAATAAAATTTGAAAGAATATCTAAGATATATTAGTAAAATTTTTTTACTAATGATGAAAAATAAGCTGTATTTAACTTAAATTATTAATTTAGTTTAAAAGTTTGATTGCTAAGGACAAATAGTTTGACGATCAAGAAATAATACAATATTTGTTTGATAATATATAATGATTATAAATTGAATTATTTGAAATAATAAATCAAAAACTTACATTATTTTTATCCTTTTAATTATTATCTGAACTTTACTTAATTATTTATGTTTATTTATTTTAATTAGTTTATTGATTTTTAAAATTAAGCTCTAACTCTTTAATAGATTATTATATATCTTAGGCGTCAAAATTTTTATTTTAGTTTTTATTTTCTATGATAATGCTAGTTTGATTTCGAATATCATTTTATAATTAATTATCATCTTCCGAATCAATAATATTGGTTTGTTTGACTAAATAGCCAGCTAGTGGTTTGTGATAAGCTTTACATTCAACATTAGTATGATATTAAAAAGTTAAGTTTAATTATTATTATGGATTTTAATGCTTTTCTATTAGATCTTTCGTTACTTCGCTAACCATGACATTTCCTTTCTCTCCATTAGATTCCATTTTATTAGCCATACTAACGTCTTTGCCGTAAACATCATATCTCACCAACTCTGTACCTATTATTCCTCCTATTATATTTCCCTATTTTATTATTATATAAAAATTCATTATTATAATAAATAAACATAACAATTATAAATATTAATTACTGTGTGAACTCCAATCCTCATTTCCAATCCATCGAAATTAATTTCCTTTTTAACATTTTCGATTATTTCAATCATACTGAACCCCATTTAAATAACATTAATAGCCTCCTACACTGGATTTCTATTATAGTAATCGTGGATTCCCAAAATAACATAACAATCTCCAATAGTGTACAACTTAAAGACTTCATGCTTGAGACACTATTTATCGAATTCTAAAATGTAAATATAATTTATAATATTTTATAAATATAATGAATATGAATATAAATTACTTTCAAACAAAGCTCTTAACATATTGACAACATCTGCTGGTTAGACTTAAGAACTATAAGCAGTAAACCCTGCAATATCTGCAAAAAGAATAGTAACATTATCCAACCTATCAGATAACTATTTCTGATTAGTAATTTTGAAGTAACACAATTTATCGAATGCATGTTTAGGTAACAACTAACTTATCATTTTTTTTTATTTCTTCTGTATTTTATCTCTATAAATCATATCATTTAATTGCTAGATAATTGTTTTATTTGATAGTTTGACTCTTACAGTATTGAGAATCAAGTAACTGGCAATCAAAATTCCAGAAAGGAATTACAATTGAATATTATTAAAACAAATGATAATGAAATATATAATTTATAAAATTTTGATTAATAATATTTGTTTAAAACTAAACATCTAAAAATCTGTAAACATTGTGAGTATTACGAGTTATTCTAATATCTAAATGTAAACTATTTGATCAATAGTTTGAAAAAATTCCTAAATGAAACATAATAATTATCCTATGATTACCAACCCTAAACTAATCATGCGATATTTTCTGCTGAAATAACTTTTCTTGCTAATTAGGACTATAAAAACCAGATCTGCTAAGAACAGTAACCTTAGCAATAAAAAAAAATAATAGTAATTGATCTATTATTTTAAATTTGTATAAATCACTGAATTTATTAAAAAGATAATGAAGAATATTTAAAAAAATAAGTTTTTGTTTTTGTGGTTCTAGCAGAATAAATAATGAGATGAATTTTATTTACTTGTTTTATTTTAAATTTACTATTAATCCACTATATCTTACTACTACTATTAAGGTTTGTTTATTGGCATATCCATATCATAAAGTGATTAAAATAAGTTGTTCATATTTTCTTCTTAAGATTTTTACTCATTTTTGGTGACTTAAAATGTTTAAAACTTGTTTTTAAAAATGCTGAATTTTTTGCTTTGTTTAGTTCTATTTTGAGTAAGTTCTTTAATTTGAGAATTTTATTAGGAATCTTCTCTGAATAGCTCTTCATTTGAATATTGTATAGGTTTAATAATATTCACTGAAAGTAATTTGCGACTGTTTCTTAAACTTTTGAAATTCTTATAAGACACTTGATATGTTATCAAGTTACCTTTCCCTTTAGCTTCCACTATTTTCTGGTTAAATTACCAAGAATTATTGTTTTTCACATGTTGGTAAGATTATTCACTAATTGTAATAGTTCCTTTAAATTAATCCAATAAATTTATTAAAATAATGTATTGATAAATAATAAATATATATAATAACATAATAATCTTAACAATCAGTATTAATAATTGATATAAAATTATATTATATTAAATATAATTTAATTATTAATAATAATATATATAATTTTAATAATAATAAATAATTTAATATAAAGATAATAATAGAATAATACCGTCCTAGCCTGTACTTCCGACTCTACTACAAGTGTTGACAGTGTCTCCGATCAAACTGAACTAGGGCTTATGATAACCTATAACTCCAGCAATGACCCTTCCAGTATGAATTCCTATTTTAATTTTTATTTAATTATTATCCCCGTATACCATATTCTCCACTACTTTCATCATCTCAAATGCCAATTTCAATGTTTCTTCTGTTTTGTTTAAATTTCTTTTTTTCTAAATATCTTCTATCACATTCTTCTTCTTTTTTTTCTCTATCTATTATTATTTTTCTTCTTGATTGTTAAGTCCTGCTGCAGCCATATATGTTTTACCAACAGTTTCTATTTTCTGTAAACCACTTTCTTAACACAAATCATCAAACTTTCTAAATAATTAATCTAATATATCTATAATATTTTCCTCCTCTACTTTTATTATTTCATCAAAACCTACTATATCACAAAATATTATATCAATTTATTCATTCACTTGTTACATCTTATATTTATTATCGTTTTTATTGAATAAATAGTCTCTTATAAAGTTTGGAACTAATAAACTCAAAATGTTTATTAGTTGAAACTTTTAGTTTTATAAATTCTAATTTGATAGATAATCCAGTAGTAAGTTTTTTTCATACTTAATAATTATTTAAAATATTATTTACTTTATAGTAAGAGAAAATAAGGATAGTTTGTAAAAATATAGTCAAAAGTGAACCATTAATAATGACACAGAAAGCAATGAGTTTTTAAAGATCAAAATCATCATTTTAAATTTTATTATTGATTACTATGACTGTTTTGTGAAGATTATAATTTTAATACTAAACTAGTAAATAAACAATAATAAAAATAAGATTGATTAAATAGATAAAAAGCATAGAAACACTAAAATTGAGGTTAATCATTTAAAAACAAAGTATAAGTCCAAAATAAAATGACTAATTAGTATCTTAATATATATTATAGAAAATGTTGCAGAAAAGAGTGAGTAAGTAAAAGAGGTAAAGAGTTTTATAATTGGAAATTTTAAGATAGAATTATGGGATTAAGAGAAGGATAATAGTGATAAGATAAATGATTGAAGCAATAAGGATTGCAATATCTTATTATTTTAAAGGGAAACTATTTGCAAAGAACCATATGTGATAGGTGAGGACGGGGAATATTCCAAATATGAAATGATTTTTGAAAGCTGGAAATACTTTAGGCAATTATTAGAAATTATAATTTATTTCATCTTAAAAAGAATTGAGAGTAAGAGAAAACAAATTGATATCAAGTTCATTCTGATTAATGTCATTAGGATTGATGAGATCCTTGATAAAGTTAGAAATATTGACTCTGTAATTTTAAAAAGAAGACTTTACCAATTGACCTAATGAGTTTCTATTATCACTGAGATATTTCTTGATAAAGAGAGGATTGTTCATTTAAACATACCACTATTCAGGAATAAAACAGACTCTAGAAATCTTTTAAAGTAATGTAGGATTAATCCAGTAGAATAATTCATCATTTAAACATCCAGATATCAAAAACCCAATTATTAAATTCACTATTATGTTTAGGACCATGTCTAAGTTCAATTCGAAAATGCTTATTGGAGAATATTCTATCAATAGAGCTACTGATATCATATTGTATATTACTACTATTATGTAGAATAAAAATGTGTTTATTAGACCCATAATCAATGCCAGTAATTTGTTATGGCTCATATTTACTATCTTTATATTGAAAATACCTGTCAGTGAAAAACTCAATACTAATTGTAATTCTTGTAAATTTGAGTTGTAACCTTAACTACTTACGCTTCCTTAGTTTGTAAATAAGCTTATATAGAAAATACCTATTGCTAATAATATGCTTTCTAATATACATCTATTTAGCAAGAATTTATTTTAGAAATTCTTTTTAATATTTTGATTTTCTAGATAGAGAGTAGGGACTTTAAGGAAAATTGACTCAAAATTAGGATTCCTGTCAAGAACTACAAAAATAAAGATTGAGATAAGATAAGAGAAATTGGAGAAGACAATAATAGTAAAGGCATTATAAATCATAGTGCCAGTAAAATTAGCATATTGGTTATAGAAGAGGATTGTGAATGCAATAATGAATGTGAATTGAAACTAAATAGTAATATAGTTGTAAATTTTATTGTAATAGATATTGGCATCAGTAAGGATGAGTTTGTAGAGCAATTGGAAGTGAGAGAGTTAGATATCACCAACATTAGACTGCTTGACATACTTGATTAATTGCTGAGATTGGAAAAGGGAAGAAGATTTTTTGATTCTCTTGTACTTTTTGACCTTCTCTATGCTAACATCAGCTTATTACATCATCATTACATCATTAAGTCCATCTCCTATTGCCAGCACAATAGGATTGTCTAAAAACTCTTCCTATATTATTTTAACTAATTATCTCTTATTTACTGGACTCATGTTGTAACTTATCACGCTTTGCATTAACTGAAGAATGAACTTAAAGTTACACTTCAGTTCATTATCCATCATTATTATCTAAAGACTTTCTCCATTTAGCATTATGAAACACTTTGAAAGATAATTGACTGCATTATCATCTAAGTAAAAATCCTTTTATTTGCTTTCATATTGAAAGCTACTACTACTACTCATTGCAGATTCAATTGTGCCATCATTTTAGTAAAACTGATTAACTTTGTAGAGATGTTTGCTGTTGATGACTTAGAGAATGTCCATGATTTACTTATGAATTTTTATCTTGTCAGTTTCATCTATTAATAACATAATACTTTGATAATCTTAGAGTATTCCAGACCTAAACCCTGCTATTTAACAATTATATCTATTCACATCTCCTGATACTATCCAACTCTTAATATTAATTTAATTGAATAGTCTGATCATCTAAGGAATGCCTTAATTTACTTAATCATAATATGACATAAACCCAATTAGCTCCATATTCTATTCCATCATTTCTGATAATTCCTCTAATTCTTTTTTCATATCCTTAAGACTGTTCTTGTAATTATTATACTTTCTCATATAATCATCTATTTCATCATCGTCAAGTACTTTTTATGCATATATTATCACATTAAGACCTTTGTTCAGCATCTTAGATATTATTTCTTTCACTATTGTTAGGTTGTAATTTTCGCTTTCTTTTAGATTTTAAAACATAGCCTAAAATTCTCCTTTACAATACAATATTCCAGCTCCTTATCTTGATAATTCACTATTTTTCCCTTTAAAATCTATCTATTAATTACTATTTTATAAAATTATGCTAAATCTTTACCTTTTTTAACTTGCATGATTTTTACTCATTACTTTGTATTCTTCTATATCTTAATTTACCTTTATTTAATAAAATAATTCATTCTTTATTTGTTATTATTTTATAAATTCAAAGTTAAATTCTTTTATAAACTTTTAAAAAAAAGCATCTTGTCTTTACACCCTTTCTATAAATTATTTTTGCTTTTACTTTTCATTTTTTCTTTCATTAAATTTAAAATCATGACATAAAATTATTGACTTCATTAGCTTTATTATATTAACATCTTTTTAAGAAATATTATATTTTAATGTATTATAACTATGAACTGTCTCCATTTTTTAACAATTAATTTTATTAAATAATTGATTGTTATATAAATCTTAATTTTACTATTAATTATAAATAATATCAGTATTCCATTTTTTTTTAGTTTCTTACCTATCAAACAATTTAATTTATTCATCAATTAAATTAGAATGAACTTACTATAATTCTTAAATATCTATATCTTAATTATTAGTTATTATTTTATAATATTTATTTCTATCAGATTTTTCACTACTATCAAATTTAAATTTTTCATTTTTCAAAAAATTTTTTTATAATTCTGAAGAATTATTTTATTGATCATCATTAAATTAATAATCTTCACTATCAAAACTATTATCAGAAGCATAAGAACTATCTTCGTTTATTTATTATTACTATTCATTTAAATTATCTTGTTTGACTAAATATAATTAATTCAAACAATATATATAATCCAAAACCAAATTTTAATTAGTAATGACTCCTGATTTATCAATTAATGCATAATCTACTGATCCTAAATTTACAACAGCTTTATTGGAATTAATTTAAAAATATTACTAAGTATTTTGATATTAGTTTTAAACATAAAATTAAATGAAATATAATAAAATATCCTTGATTTCTATTAAGTTAATTGGAATAACTACAATATAAAGTATCAAGAATCCTATGAATCTATTGTTAGAAGCAGCATCAGGATCAACCAATTTAATCAAATCGATGGTTTTAGTGTAGGCAATAACAATCAAGAGACTTACAAGACTCATGATTAAATTAAGAAGAATGCTAAAATGGTAAAACAAGTCGATTATTTTTTTAAACACAGTTTTTTTGTTGAATTCATATTGAATATTCTTCTGAATTTTATTGTCCTGACTTGAGTATAGTACTAAACCTATTACCCATTTTGTGCATCTTAAAACTCCTCCTTATAAAATCACATTCTAGTCACTTAATTTCTCTCTTTTTGGGTCTTTTTACAGATGTAATATTCCATCGAAACTATTTAATATATTGTCAGGACTATTATATTCTAAATCTCCATTAAGTTATTTACAAAATTAGAAAAAGTTGTTTCTTTTTATTGATTTTTTTTTTGTTTATGTTAATTTACAAGCCTTATAATATTATTAATATTATTTTTATCTTTTTATAATTCATATTATATATTCATTAATTATTATTTTTAATATCTAATTTTATATTAATTATTAAAATATAGTATTATTATAATTAATTATAAAATAAAGATTTTTATTTTTAAAATTACATATTTAGTTTATAAGTCATATTGACCATTGATATTTACATAATCAACATAACAAATATTATTTTAATTTAAAAAATGTGATGAATCAAGTATAAGCATATCAGCCGGACAAATTTCATTTTATTTTAAATAAATAAGATCTCCGATTCTAATATCTTTAGCTTAGATTTTAATTTCTTAAATTGAATAATTTTGACTATTAATTATTTAGTACTTTTATTAATTTATTTTGTCAATTTTATTTTGCTTTTTATACTGCTAGCAAAATTCTATTATTATTTTATATATGCACCAAAATATCAATTAAGATATTATTAGATAATTTTGATATTATTGAAATACTTCTATATTTAATTACATAATTATTGAAATTATCAATAAATAATTATTATTGCTAAAGTAATTGAAAGCTGTTTTGGGAATAATCCAGATCCTATATTTTTTAAAATAAAGTATTAATTAACTATCTTATTAATAATTCTATAAAAAACTATTTCCATTTTTTATTTATAACTTATAAATTAATTAAATAAGATTAATTACTTTATAATTTTATACATCCAATTATTTTAAAGATTGAAAGTATACGTCATTATTATTACTAAAAAAATCTTTAAAGATATGCATTAATAATAATAATAATATTATTTTATTAAAAATATCTGATATAATATTTATATATTTTTATTTTAATATTTCTAATTTTTATATAAGTTATTGTACAATTTTTAATATAATAGAAATTCAAAAATATTAAATGGATTAAACATCTGAAAATTAAATGGAATATTTAGATATAGATAATAGTAATATTAAATAAATAATTAATAGATTAAACCATACTTTAGTTAAACAAAGAATTAATAGAGCATAAAAAAGAATTGGAAGATTAATTTAAACAGAATATTGTTCTTAAAAATCATATACAACAATTAAAATAATAGAATTATTAATTACTTAATTAATAAGAAGAATTTAAAAGTCATTTATTTTAAATTTATATTTATAGATATTATTCAATCAAAAGAAGAGATTATAATAAATTATTAAACAAAAAATCAGTAATTAGAAAATGAAATATAATAAATACAAGTTAATAATAATGATTAACAAATGTATAAAAAATTACAAGAAAAATTTAAATAGTTATGCAAAACTAATAATAATTTATTAGAAAGTATGGAAGAAATATAAAATAATTAGTTAAATACTTAAAAAATTAATGAAAAATTATAACAAGAAATGAATTATAATAATTAGGAAATTCAAAATATCAAAAAAGAAAATAATGGTAATTATTTTGTATAATAAAAGATTTAAATTATGAAATTTAATTAATGTAATAAGAACTAATGAAAAAAGATTAGATGATTAAGGAAAAAGATTAAAAAATATAAATGATAGAAATAGAAAATGAAAACTGTTTAAAATCAGATTTTGAAAAAATGAAATATGAAATAGTAAATTTACAATAGTAATTAAGCGAAGCAAAAATGAAATTACATGAATTTTAATTAATATTAGAAGAAAAAAATAAAGAGATAGTTATAATAAAAGATAATCATAATTAGTCGATATATAAGTTAGCAATGGATTTCAAAAATAAAGAAAAAGATTTAGAAATAAATAAATTGGAGCATGCAAATACAACTTTAAAATCTAATGATATATAAATTAGTCAAATTCATAAGGATTATCAATAATAAATCAACGAAATAAATTATAATCATTAATTAAAAATAAAAAACGTATTTTATTTATATTATCATTTTATTTACAATTAAAATAATAATTTTTATTATATTTAAATATTATTATTAATAATTGTTATAAATAGTATGATTAATTAATTCACTAACACGATTAAACTTATAAAGAATTACAAGATAAGATCAACTATTTAAACAAAGAAAATGAATGCAAAGTGGAAAATGTTGAATTTAAATATAAAGAAAAACTAAAAATAAATTAATAATAACAATAAAATTATGAATAAAAAATATAGTACTAGGAAGAACTATTAGGTGAAAATAAAAAAGAAATAGAAATATTAAAAAGAAATAATGAAAATTTATAACATGAGTTAAAGGATAGTAATAAATAATTAGAAAGAATAGCTCGTAGATACAATCAATTACAAGAAAATAAAGAGCAGATAAGTAAAAAAATAATGAATTAAGAGTAAAAAGTATAATAATTACAATAAAAAAGTGAAGAGCAGATAGAAGAAATGGTATAAAGGATAAATCAATTAGAATATGAAGTGACGAATTTATAAGACTAGGTGCAATTTAAAGAAGGAATAATAGAGAAACAGAAGAAGGAGAATAAACAAATGAGAGAGAAGTTGGAGGGAAAAAGAAGCAAATTGAAGTATTATAGTGAATAATTGGAATAGGTTAAATAATAAGTCAAGCAAAGTATAGACGGTACTAGTATTATTCTTAAATAATAGTTATAATAATAACACTAAAATAATTATAATAATAAAATGCCTAAGTAAAAGTCAGCTTTAAAGCAGACTGGTTTTGAAGACAATACTAAGGATAAGGTCATTGATGGAGTCACTTTAAATAGGTTTAAGCATCTTGTTAATAATCTCGAAAATAAAATTATCACTTATAACTCATAGCAAACCCAATAATGAATATCATCTTAATGTTATATTATCAATATTATATTATTAAATTATCATTATTATATTATATTTATATTTTTCTTATATTATTATTTTATAATAGTTATATTGTTATTATAATTTTTATATTTTTATATTATTACATTTTTATATTTTTATATTTTTGTATTTATAATTTTAATTTTTATCAAAAATAAATTAATTGAAAAGTTTATGGAGGGTTTTTAAAATGAAGTAAATATTGAAATATTACAAAATAAATTAATACACTAAGACCTAGAAATATAATAACAATAAAATTTTATTACAAAATTAAAATAAAGAGTGTAAGACTTAGAACAAATCGAAGCTTTATAATAAAAGCAACTTTAATAATAAATGGACAATGCTTTAAACTTGGAAATAATATAAAATGAGAAAGAAAAGAATAGCAACATTAATTAATTATAAGATGATATGAATCTTATTAAATAATAATATTGATAACTAGAAACAGAAAAAAATTAGTTATAACAAAAGTATGATTATGACATTAGTAAATATGTTAAGTTATATAATGAAACATAAGAGAAGAATGATATTCAATTATAGAATATCAATAATTTATAACTGAAATGTAATTAACTACAACAGTAAATGGAAGACAAAGAAATGCAAAACAAGTTCTATGATAATCAAACTACAGAAATACAAGACTTGATAAAGAAAAATATATAATTAAAGAAAGATATAGATAACAAAGATAAAGAATACGAAAATGATAGAAAAAAGCAATAAATAGCTATGATGTTGATAAATACAAAAATATCAAGTCAATAAAAATAAATTGAAGATTTAATAGCAGAAAAGGAATTGAATCAACTGATGATGATGTAAAATCATTAACAAGAAATGAAAAGAATTTAAGCTAATTATGAGGAATATATAGAAACTAGTAATTTGGAAACTTAGTAATTAAGAATGAAAATAAAGACATTGTCAAATAATAATGAGTAAAATGAATTATAAAATGATTAAAATAATAATAGAGCTTCAATATAAAGAAGGAGTTTTAATTTAAGAGAAAGTATTTAGGCTAGTTTAAAAAAGTAAGATGAAAATGAATAGAGTTTTAGTTAAAATAATAATGAGTTTCTTACTGATTCTTAGCAGATTCATCTAAGTTATCAAAATAATTAAGACTTAAATAATGAATACGATTAAAATAACTTCACTTAATCTTTTCATACTGAAAGTGTCAAATCTATTAATGACTCTGATCCTCAATAGATTGAATATTCTGATAAATCTAAACATTCATAAGAAAAATTAGAAAATTTGAGAAGATTAGATAGTTTCTAATAAATTTTATTGTAATAAGAAAAAGATGTTAAAATCAATGAATTGTAATAGGAATTAGATGATCTTTAAAATGAAAACTTATAAAACTAGTAAGTCATTAGCAATTAATAGTAATAAATACTTAAAATTTAAAATGATATTATATATTATTAAGGTTTATAAAAAGAGTATTAAAATATTATTAATTATCTGAAAAATTCTAATTAGAATCATTTAGAATAATTTGTCATTTTATATTTGAAATTAAAATCAAAACACTTGATTACTACGTCAATAATTGAAGATCTAAAAAGAGAAAATCGGATTAAAGTAAATTCTATTTATTAGTTAAATATTGAAATAAAGGATTTATAATTTAATCAGAAATAATAAGAATAGGAATCAAAAGTAATAAAATCAATAAATTAATAATAAAATGAGTAAATTT